>LKMJ01000520.1_pt1 | contig 29623 bp, 41 predicted proteins | sample 643391 | NCBI WGS metagenome assembly LKMJ01 (sample SAMN04112250, study PRJNA286221) | soda lake metagenome | biome: soda lake; feature: Kulunda Steppe; material: water; isolation source: sample PL-Br10 brine of Picturesque Lake | place: Russia: Kulunda steppe | collected 2010-07 | reverse complement strand
GTGGCCGTCGAGGACGTCAGCCTCTCGGTCGACGCCGGGAGCTTCCTCGGGCTCATCGGCCCGAACGGCTCCGGGAAGACGACGCTGTTGCACCTGATGCTCGGCATCAAACGCCCCGACAGCGGCCACGTCGAACTGTTCGGCGAGCCGGCAGACGCCTTCGAGGACGGCGAACGGATCGGTTACGTCTCACAGCGGTCGACCGACCGCGGTGAGGCGATGCCGACGACCGTCCGCGAGGTCGTCACCATGGGACGGTTCGCCCACGTCGGACGCGGACGGCTCTCGGCGACCGACCACGAGATCGTCGCCGACGCCCTCGAGACGGTCGAGATCGGCGACCTCGCCGATCGGCGGCTCAGCCAGCTCTCGGGGGGCCAGCGCCAGCGGACGTTCATCGCGCGGGCGCTGGCCTCCGAGGCCGACCTGCTCGCACTCGACGAGCCGACCGTCGGCGTCGACGCCGACTCGCGCGAGCGGTTCTACGACCTGCTCGACGACCTCAACCGCGGGGGGATCACGATCGTCCTCATCGAACACGACATCGACGTCCTCACCAAACACGTCGACTCCGTCGCCTGTATCAACCGGCAGCTGTATCACCACGGCGACACCGTCTCCTTTCTCGAGAGCGACGCGCTCGCCGAGGCCTACGGTGCGGCACACGGCGTCGTCGAACACGATCACCCATGAGTCTCGACACCGACGAGAGTCCCGCGGTGAAGACGGGCCTGGAGGCGGGCTGGCTGGCGAGTCACACGACCAGAGAGCGCGTCGAGCTGCTCGCCGTCGCCGCGACCGGGGCGATCGCGGTCGCGATGCTCGCGTTCATCGTCCTCGACTGGCTGCGGTTCGCCCCGTTGCCCGCCGGGCTCGACGCGACGGCGGCGACCCTCTTCGAGCAGTTCATGATCGCGGGGATGTGGCTCGACTTCTACCTCGGCACCAACGTCTTCCGGTTTACGTTCGTCTGGCGGTCGATCGCCACCGGCGCGCTGGTCGGGGTCGTCGCGCCGGTGGTGGGGGTCTTTCTCGTCCACCGGCAGATGGCGCTGATCGGGGAGACCCTCGCCCACACCGCCTTCGCGGGCGTCGCGGTCGGGCTGATTTTCATCGCGCTGACTGGCTGGACCGGCTCGCTTTTGTTCGTCGCCCTCGTCGTGAGCGCGCTGGGGGCACTCGGCCTCCAGTGGCTGACCGACCGCACCGACCTCTACGGCGACGTCCCGATCGCGATCGTGTTGAGCGGCAGCTTCGCCGTCGGCACGCTGCTCATCAGCTGGGGTCGGGATTTCGCCGCGATCGCCATCGACGTCGAGGACTTCCTCTTCGGGAGCCTCGCCATCGTCACCGTCGAGGGGTCCCGGCTGGTTGCCGTTCTTTCGGTCGTCGTCGTCGCCGTCGTGGCGCTGTTTTACAAACAGCTGCTTTTCACGACGTTCGACGCCCAGGCCGCCCGCGTCGCCCGGCTCGAGGTCGACCGGTACAACACCCTGCTGATCGTGATGACCGCCGTGGTGGTCGTCGGGGCGATGCAGATCCTCGGGGTGATCCTCGTCGCCGCGATGCTCGTCGTCCCCGTCGCGGCCGCCTCCCAGGTCGCCCGGAGCTTCCGGGAGACCCTTTACCTCTCGATCGTCGTCGGCCAGGTGTCGGTGCTCGCCGGCCTCGGGATCTCGATCGGAGCGAGTCTTCCCCCCGGTGGCTCGATCGTCGTCGTCGCCATCGCGTTCTACCTGCTCGCGGTGGCGTTCTCGGATCACTCGACCGGCGCCATCTCCGTCCACTGATAGTGTGAGTCTTTACCGCCGGGTGTCGAGGGAATCAGCCGTGCAGAGCCGGAGCTGCCGTGTGTTCGCTGCCGTGCCGAAAATCACCCCAAGAATCAGTACGAGACGAGCTACCCCTCGTCGTCAGCCGACGTCCCGTCGCTCTCGGCGACCACCCGGCGGAACGCCTCGAGGATGACCCGCTTCGTGACCGCACCCTGGGTGGTCCAGTGGTGGGCGTAGTCGAGCATGTCGTCGTGGACGTCGGGCTTACAGCCCGCGGCCTTCGGATGACCGCCACCGCCGACCAGCCCGGCGACCTCGTGACAGCGCTCGAAGGCGTCGGTGCCACGGATCGACGCCGAGCCGGCGGGTTTGACCACGACGGAGACGTCAGCCCCCCGCTCGCGCATCGCCTCGGCGACCTCGTTCTGGGAGCACCGACCGTAGGTGATTCCGACGGTGTAGCCGTCGATCTCCCGGAGTTCGGCCCGGGAGACGGCCTGTTCGATCAGCCCCTCCTTCTCGATGCGTCGCTCGGTGAGGTACTCCCGGACCCAGTCGGGGAGGTCGGCGCCGTGCTCGCGGACGACCTCGACGTACTCCTCCGGCTCTGCCCAGTAGGCGTAATCCGCCAAGTCGTCGCTCCGGGGGTCCTCGCGCAGCCAGAGGTCGTGATCGCGGGTGACGGCGGCGAGCTCCTCGTAGATCGGCTCGAACTCGTAGGCGAGCGAGCGGTAGACGACGTCGGCGCTGCACTCCTCGTCGCTGTCGCCGATCACGAGCTCGACGCCCGCCTCGCGGACGGCGTCGGCCACGTCCGGATCCCACCGGTGGTGGTCGTACCAGGCCGCCCCGTCGGCGACCGCGAGCGCCGCCTCGAGCTCCTCGGCGACGTACTCGTAGCGATCCGGCGCGAGGTCACAGACGTAGAGGGCGATCCCCTCGGGGGCGTACTCGCCGACGTGGGCGAGCTGATCCTCGAGGTCGTGGGGGCTCGCGGGCAACAGCGCGACCCGGTGTGGGGTCGGTTCGACCCCGTCGAGGAGCTCGGGGGCCGTCTCCCCGTCTGCCTCCCCGGGGCCGTCGGGGACGTTCCGAACGTCGCCGTGGGCCTCCCGGACGAGGGCGACGCAGGCGAGCCCGTCGGCGTCCGTGTCGGCGACGACGGCGGCCTCCGCACCCTCGAGGGCGGCCCGTGCGCTCTCCTCTTCGACGTCCTCCTCGACCGGATCGGGGAGAAAGAAGCCGGCGCCGGGGAGGAGGGATTTACGCGCCAGTGGCATCTCGTCGGTCGCGATGAGCCGTTCGTCCATGCCAACCCCTCCGGGTCGAGAGCCAAGAAGTCGCCGGTCGACGCCGACGGCCCGGTGTGACCGATCAGGCCGTCTCGAGCTGGCGGACGGTCAACACGGGGACGGGCGAGCTCCGGACGACCTCCTCGGCGACGCTACCGAGCAGAAAGCGGTTCTCGCCGTGGCGACCCCGGGTACCCGTGACGATCAGGTCGGCGTCGACCTCGCGGGCGTACGCACAGATCACCGGCGCGGGGTGGCCCTCGCGGACGGCGGTCGTGAGGCCGTCGTCGACCCGCTCGCGGACCGTCGCCAGCGCGGCCTCGGCGTGGCTCTCCAGGGCGGCTTCGAGCTCGTCTCTGAGCTGTTCGGGCGAGGCGTCGATCTCCCCGGCGTCCAGCACCGAGAGGGCGTGAACGCCGGCGTCGAACCGCGAGGCGAGATCGAGCGCGGCGTCGACCGCCCGCGAGACGCTCTCGGAGCCATCAGTCGCGACGACGACCGTATCGAACATGGCCGGCCGTTTCGCGCGCGAGGATAAAAAGCGGCCGGTCCCCGGCGACCCGTCAGTCGCCGGTCGCCCACCAGCTCGGCTGGACGGGCGTCCACCAATCCGGCTGGACGGGGGCGGGCGTTCACCAACTCAGCCTGAGGGGGACGGGCGGCGGCCACCCCGACGTCCGGCGATCAGCCGATATACCGGAGGTCGTCGTCGCTCGGGACGTCCACCGCGGCCTGCCCTTCCATCTCCTGGATCTTGCCGACGACCTCCTCCATCTCCTCGGCCCGCTCGTCGAGCGAGCCGTAGTCGATCGTAAACTCCAGACGCGTCTCGAGTACCCTCAACACCGCACGGGCGCTTTTCGGGTCGACGAGGTAGCCACTCGTCTCGCCCATCAGACACGCCGCGTCGAGCCCGCGGCGTCCGCCGAGCCCGAGCAGGAGGCCGCTGACGCCGACGATGCCGCCGGCGGGCTCGCCCTCCCGGAACTCGACGCCGGCGTCCTCCAGGGGCTCGATCAGCCCCTCGTGGCTGACAGCGCCCAACACCGCGTACTCCTCGATGAGCTCGCCGGTCGGCACGCCGCCGAGGGCGTACACCTCGCTCGCGCCGAAGCTCTCGGCGACGTCGAGGAAGGCGTCGGTCAGGACGTAGTGGCCCGCGTTGCTCCCGGCCTGGTGATCGCCGGTAAGAACGAGCAGGTCCCGACCGTCGGGGACGGTGACCGCGTGGAGCCGTGCGGAGGCGAGTTCGGCGACGCCGTCGCCGACCGACACCTGTGGGGGAAACTCCCGCGAGTGGATCCGTCGGACGAGCGTGCTCTCGGCGTCGAGCTCCTCGATGAGGTGTTCGGCCGCGAGCTTCCCGACGTGGCCGACGCCCGGAAGCCCCTCGATCAGCGCCGGCTCGTCGAGGTCGACCTCGGCGACCGCGTCGACTTCGAGTTCGTCCATACCCTAGCCGCGGCGGCGACGTTTAAGAGCGCGTCGGTACTCGCCGTACCGGTCTTCGGGGTCGAACGGCGCCGGGGCGCTGTTTACCGCCTCGGCGCCACACGCCGGACAGTGCGAGCCGAGGGTGTACACCGGCCGTTCGTGGACCTCCCGCCAGTCCGCACAGCGGCGGATGTCCGATCGCATCTCACTCGTCGTCGGTCCGTCGCTCGCGGTGGAACTCGCCGTCGCCGCCGTGCTCGCCGATCGCCGCGACCGCCCGCCGGGCGCTCTCCTCGAGCTGTGACTCGGCGGTCTTGTAGTTCGGGGCCCGGACCTGGATCCGGTACTCCGGCGCGCCGACGTAGGTCACCTCCAGATCGACCTCCTCGGGGACGGCGGGCTCGTCCTCCGAACCCCCGCTCGGACCGTCGCCGTTGCCCTCGGCGGCCGCGAGCGCCTCCTTGACGCCGTCGACGCCGCTCGGCGAGGGGTTCTCGAGGTCGACGTAGCCCGTGACGGTGACGTACGGCACCGAGACGTTCTCCCGGGCGGTGTCGACGATGGCTTCGAGCTCCTCGTCGGTGAGATCGGTGTCCTCGAGGGCCTCCCTGCCGTGGATGGCCGCCTGCTTGAAGCCGTCATAGAGGCTGCCGTGGGCACCGATCAGCGCGTTCGCGATCGCGGTGTACTGCTCGTCGGCGACGTCCTCGCCGAAGGCGAGCTCCATCCAGTTGTCGGCCTTTTGTTCGTTCTTCCAGTCCTGGATCGTATCAGACCGCTGGTGGTCGTTTACGTCCTTCAACGAGAGGTCGATCTGCTCGTGGCCTTCGTCGACGTCGAGGACCTTACAGACGACGATCTGTCCCTCGCGGACGTGATCGCGGACGTTCTTGATCCAGCCGCTGGCGACCTCGGAGATGTGGATCAGTCCGCGTTTCTCCCGGTACTCCTCCAGCTCGACGAAGACGCCGAAGTCCTCGATCTCGTCGATCCGGCCGACGACGAGTTCGCCGGGGTCGGGCCAGCCGCTGTATTTCATCGTGACTCGACTGTCTCTAGGATCTCGTGGTCGATCCGGGCTTTCCCGCCGGTCGGCGTCGCGAGCGTCGTCCCACAGACCGCACACGCGACCTCCGTCGAGGCTTTCCCGAACACGACCTGTTCGTTACCACAGTCACCACAGCTTACCTTGTAGAAGTTCCCTGCCATAGCTCACTCCTGGAAATCGAGCCGACCGGCACGCCACCCTTCCCGGAGGTGGGCTTTGCCACACTCGCTGCAGCGGTACTTGAGGTCGGTCTTTTTCGTGGGCTTGTCCCCGCTTGGCACCTTCGAGAACTTGCCGCTGTTCCCGATTCCCGTCTGGCGCTCTCGCTGTCGGTCGATCCATTTCATCCCCGTCTGTCGGCCCGTCCGGACCTTCTCTACCTCGTGTCGGTGGTGGCCGTCACAGTGTGGACAGTACGTGTTGAACCGGCGTGGCATCTCCATGTTATCTCACTTGCGGTCGCCTAAGACGGGCCCGTTTATAACCCGTTTGGTTCGGGGACGGATGGAACGTCGGTCGCCTGATTCGGGGACGGACGAGACATCGGCCACTCGGTTCGGGGACGAACGAGATACCGGCCGCTAAGGGGCGACCGACGGTCTCGGGGGACAAGGACTATCAGAACCCCCTCCCAACTCGGCGCATGTCCGAACTCCGACCGGCCGCCGAGACGGCCGTCCGACAGTGTCTGAACCTCACCGAGGGCGAATCGTGTGCGATCGTCACCGACGACGAGCGCGAACCCATCGGCGAGGCCCTCTACGAGGTGGCAAGCGAGGTGACCGACGACGCCGCGATCGTCCGCTACCCGCCGGGGGAGACCCACGGCGGCGAGCCACCCGAACCCGTCGCGGCGGCGATGGCCGGCGCCGACGTGGTGCTCGCGCCGACGACGAAGAGCCTGAGTCACACCCGCGCCCGCACGGAAGCCAACGACGCCGGTGCCCGCGTCGCAACCCTCCCCGGGATCTCCGAGGCGGTGTTCACGACGGGGCTCGACGCCGACTACGAGGCGATCGCCGAGGCCTGTGTGGCCGTCCGCGAGCAGGTCGCCGAGGCCGCGGAGATCCGCGTGACGACCGAGCGGGGTACGGACGTCACCTTCGGGATCGGCGACCGGGAGTTTCTCTCCGACACCGGCATCGTCCACGAGCCCGGGGAGATGTCGAACCTGCCCGCTGGCGAGGTGTTCGTCAGCCCGGAGACGGCCGACGGGCGCTACGTCGTCGACGGGACGATGCGCCCACACGGACTGCTCGAGGCCGGCCAGGAGCTGACCTTCGAGGTCGAAGACGGGCTGGTTACCCACATCTCCGACGACGAGATCCGGGCGACCGTCGAAGCCGCAGCCGAGGAGGTCGGCGACGACGCTTACAACCTCGCCGAACTCGGCATCGGGACGAACGTCGCCGTGACCGAACTCGTCGGCTCGGTGTTGCTCGACGAGAAAGCCGGTGGGACGGTCCACGTCGCGATCGGTGACGACGCGGGGATCGGCGGCGACGTCGACGCCCCGATCCACCTAGACGGGATCATCAGGAGCCCGACGGTGTACGCCGACGGTGTCGAAGTGGAGCTCCCCCGGGTCGACTGAGTCCGGCGGACTCCCGCGTGATCGGGCCGTCGATCGGCATGAGAGAGACGGTTCTCCGGAACAGTCCCTGGACGGTTCACGGAGCGATTCGACCTTCGGCCCCCGAGTTCGCTGCCCCACGGGAGTTCGTTCCGGACGGATATTCACCCGCCCTTGGTAATGACGACAGTGCCACTCGTTGCCAAACATCTGGCGCATCATCCATGCTTCGGGGACACAATAGGTCCCCAATACATTTACCAACCCTGAGCTTCCGTTATTGGTTTCGATCTATCCTCAAACGCCGTGAGTAAGCCGTGTCGCGGTAGCCTTCCATGTCAGAACCACCTTTTCCCCTTCAGATAATTCAAGTCGATCTGTGCTATCCTCTGTAACCAGTGCTCGAAAGACAGTGCCGTCGACATCGATAGTCACGGTAAACACTGTTTCGCCCTGCTGAATATTCGCAACTGTTCCAGTCAGATGATTTCTCGCACTTGTTGAATCTGGATCAGGGTCAGCAGTTGGATCAAGGACAGTAAGCGAGTCAGCCCCGATTCGGACTTGGACGATGTCATCAAGGGTTATACCATCGTGCAAGCCGCGTACGATACCGACGCTCGTCGAGACATCCGCTAACTCACCCGAGATGGATGAGACTGTTCCTTCAAGAACAGTTTCAGGCACTTGCGCGGTAGCAGAGAGTGCGACTTGAAGTCGTTTGTACTGGTTTAATAGTCGCGTTGCGTTGCCAGTTAATTTGCTTCCACCCCCACCGCTTCCGCCACGGTGGCGTTCAACGAGGTCACCAAACACTGATTCGAGTTCTTCGATCCGGGTGAGATCACGGGCACGTGAACGACCGAGGTTCGTCGATGCTTTCGCTACCGAGCCCGTTTCGTCAATCTCCTTGAGCAGGGTAACGTCTCGTTCGTCAAATTCTACCCCATCTCGTACGAGCGTAGCACGCCCTCGCCCACTCGGCTCATCCATTATGTAGGAATTCATTCGGGGAACTTTAGAATCTTATCTGTTTCTTGTTCCACTTCAGTAGACGAGCTCGCCATCGATGAACTTGCGTGCCCGGGGATCGTCGGGATTCGTGAACACCCGTTCGGCGGGGCCGAACTCGATAAGACGCCCTTCGAGCATCACTGCAACACGATCGGCAACGCGCTCTGCTTGGTTCATATCGTGAGTAGCGATGGCAACCCCGAGTCCGCGTGCTCGTGCCGTCTCTATCGCGTCTTCGATTACGGCGGTGTTCCGGGGGTCGAGGTCAGATGTGGGTTCGTCGAGGAGCAAGAAGTCGGGCTCATACGCAAGAGCACGAGCGAACGCAACTCGCTGTGCTTCCCCACCCGATAGCGAGGTTGCTGGCTGAGTCTCGGCGTCTGCGAGTCCAACGACATCCAGTGCCTCAGCAACTTCTTGGCTAGTATCTTCGTTTCCTATCCGTGAGAGCCAGTGATTGAGGCGATTAGTCCAACTCCGTCGGATGTGTTGTCCATAACTCACGTTCCGACGAACGGTTGTGTCGAAGAGGTTTGCCTCTTGGAATACCATTCCGATTCGCCGTCGAACGTTGAGGCGTTCACGCTCAGACAGCGTCCATACATCAGTTCTATCCATTTCGAGCGTTCCCGTGTCCGGACGGTAAAAAAGCGCCAGAAGCCGGAGTAGCGTTGTCTTTCCCGTACCTGAAGGGCCGATAATTGCCACAGTCTCACCCTGTTCGACCGTAAGCGTTATTTCATCGAGAACATCGGTACCATCGAACCCGTGACTGACGTTCTTGAGGGCAAGCCCGTCGTTAGCTCCCCATTCCCGTTCACCACGCTGTTGTTGTATCATACGCGCCCACCACCTAATCGGAGAACGATACCATTGACTAACAACACGAGCGTGACGAGGATCGCACCGAGAATCAGTGCGGTTTCGAATCGTCCCTGCCTGGCTTCGAGTTGGATCGCCGTGGTGAGTGTCCGAGTAACAGATGTACCGTCTGAGCTAGCGATGTTGCCACCGACGATGAGTACCGACCCAACTTCGCTGATCGCTCGCCCCAGTCCAGCCAGAATACCGGTCATAATTCCGTAGCGGGCCTCTTTGATGGTCACGAGCGCAACATCAAGACGGGTTCCACCCATCGCATACGCGGCATCACGGACGCCGTCCTCGATACTGGAAACGGCAGCGAGACTCACACCTGTAATGACTGGCGTAGCGAGGACGAACTGCGACATGATCATCGCCTCTGTGGTGAACATGAGATCGAAGGTACCGAGCGGCCCTTCATTCGAGACGGTGAATAACACGACCAGGCCGACGACGACGCTCGGAAAGCCCATTCCAGTGTTGATTAGGGCGACGACGAACCCTTTACCAGGGAATTCCGAAAATCCAACGAGCATCGCAATTGGGAGACTTACGAGTGTACTGATCAGAACAGCAGTGAGACTCACGTACAACGAGACGTAAATAATACTCTCGACGTAGTTCCGTTCGAAAGGAAAATCGACGATGAACGGAGTGAAGCTGTCTGCGATGGGAACTAATGACGATACCAGTTCGATCATTGCTACGAATTACTCTTCGTCAGGGGTCCAGTCCTCGGGGACGTACTGTTGGAAGTTCGGGTTCTCAGAAACCGCCTCAGGGAAGAACAACTGTTCACCTTCGACTGTATACTCCTCAATAATTTCCTGTCCTTCTCTGGACGTGATGAACCCGATGTAGGACATAGCGAGGTCGTAGTTGGCATTCTCGTGAACGCCGGGATTTACGGCGACGATGCCGTATGGATTTGCCAGAAGATCTGGACCGCGTTCAATCGGGCCTTCAACACGGATCGAAATGTCGAGTTCGGATTGTTGAGAAATGAATGTACCTCGGTCGGCGAGTGTGTAGCCAGGAGTCTGGTTCGCCTGGTTCAGTACTTCTCCCATTCCGCTACCAGCCTCGCGGTACCATTCTCCACTCGGTTCGATACCGGCCTCGTCCCAGATGGCGAGCTCTTTCGTATGTGTTCCGGACTCGTCACCACGTGAGATGAAAGTAGATTCAGTCTCGGCAATTGCCTGGAACGCCTCTGTCACGTCGTCCATGCCATCGATCTCAGCGGGATCGTCTTCAGGACCAACGACGATGAAGTCATTGAACATGAGATCACGACGGTTGACGCCGTACCCATCTCGAATGAACTCGTCTTCGAGTGACCGGGCGTGAACCATCACCACGTCAGAATCACCTGATCGACCGGTTTCGAGTGCTGCTCCGGTCCCCTGTGCGACGGCCTCGACTGCAACACCGTATCGATCCTCGAATGCAGCGTTCACCTCGTCAAGTAACCCAGTGTCGTAGGTACTTGTCGTCGTAGTGAGAGTAAGAGTTTCGTCGAGAATCTCTGCGTTCTCCCCTTCATCATCAGCTGTACACCCGGCAAGTGCTGCTGTCATTCCCCCAGCGGTTGCAACGAGGAATTCACGACGTTGAATCATCTATGATACAACGTGCTTAGACCACATACTTAGGTTTTCCGTCTTATATTTGAGCAGATTTGGTTACATCTTGGGGCTGAATAAATGGGGTAGATAACACAAGCCCTTCCATCGGTTAACAGCCAACAAATGTTATCGAGTAAGAGAGATTCTAGAACGAACTACCCAGTCTTCTCTCATTTACCGCCCTTTTAGAGGATTGTTTGATTTGATGAATCAGTGGTTACCCCTTTTCGTTGTAGGACGTAATACGCAAGAATCCCAGCAATGAACGCAACACCCAGATTGATTAAAACACCAACTCCCCCAATTCCGATCACTAATAGATAGTGGTCGGTCTTCGAAGACTCGTCCCGCCTAATTGAAGCGCACTCAAAACGAGAATCACGCCGAGTACTGTAAGCGGATAAACAGCGTTGATGCCGACGGCAGGAATACTACAGCCAGATTGAGCTACTCTCTGCCGAACATCTGGCGCATCATCGGGTGCATCTCCATCATCTGCTCTTCGGCGATCTCCTCGTACAGTTTGTACGTGATCGAGACGGCCAGCAGCAAGCCGGTGCCGGAGACGGCGCCGATGGTGCCGAGCATGTTGGCCCAGACGGCGAGCAGACCGACCAGCGCGCCACCGATGACGGTCACCTGCGGGATGTACCGCTCCATGACCTTCTCGACGACGCCGACGTTCTGTCGGAAGCCGGGGATCTGCATCCCCGAGCCCTGGATCTGTCTGGCGGTAGCCTCCGGACCCATGTTCGTGGTCTCGACCCAGAAGATCGCGAAGATGGCGCCGCCGATGACCATAAACGTCAGGTCGACGCTGATCCGGATGAGGATCTGCCACCACTCGACGGCCGCGACCTGGGCCGCGCCGGTCCACCACATCCAGTCTTCGGGGGTGTAGATGGGAGCGGTGTAATAGAAGAAGCCGCCGATCGGCTGGCCGTCGGCGTAGTCGCCGAGCCAGGCGGGCATGCCGGCCCACTGGGCGTTGAGGATCTGGCCCATAAACTGGATGTTCGCCTGCAGCGCCCGGACGAGGATCATCGGCAGGACGCTGGCGTAGATGAGCTTCACGGGGAACCGCCCGCGTGCGCCTTTCACCCGCGAGTGGCTCAGCGGGATCTCGACCCGGACGGACTCCGCGTAGACGACGATCCCGAAGATCAAAAGCGTCGTCGCCAGCGCGATGAGCTGCCCCTGTTCGAGAAACAGCGCGTAGAGGCCGTCACCGGCGACGATCGAGCCGATCTCGGTCTGGCCCGTGAGGATGAGATACCAGCTGTAGAAAAAGCCCTCCTCGCTGAGCGAGAGGAAGCCGGCGACGAGCATCTGGCTCACGCCGGCGATGATGAACAGCCCGACGCCGCTGCCGATCCCCCACTTGCTGACGACCTCGTCCATATAGAGGATGAGGATGCCGCCGACGAAGATCTGGGAGAACATAAGCAGCTGGACGCCGGTGTGATCGAGGGTCAGTCCGCCGAGCTGGAGCTGTCCCACGGCTGGAAGGAATTCGCCGGCGAACACCATCGGCAGCGCGGTCAGTGCGGTCATCACGATGACCAGCAGCTTCTGGAGCCCCTGGTAGAGCACCTGATCGCGGGGGTCGTCGGTGTCGAGTCCGAGCAGGTTCGCACCGCCGAGCAGCTGGAGGACGATGCTCGCGGTGACGATCGGGCCGATCCCCACCTGCATCAGCGAGCCGTGCTCGCCGGCGAGGATCGCCCGGAACTGCCCGAACAGGTCCTCACCCGCGTCGGGCTGGATGCCGAGCAGGGTGATGTTCGTCAGGAAGAAGTACAGGACGAGGATACCTCCGGTCCACATCAGCTTGCGCTTGAAGGGGACGTGCCCCTCCGGACGCACGACCGTCGGCATCCGCGTCAACACCGGTTCGGCGGCTTCCTTCCATCCCATGGTCTTACTCGTCGGTCAGTTCCGTCTCGTCGTCTCGGCTCTCGGCGCGATCCGTGAGCCGTGCCGTCCCACCGGCGGCCTCGAGTTTCTCGCGGGCGGTCTCGCTGAACGCGTCCGCGATCACCTCCAGTCTGGCGTGGACCTGCCCGGAGCCGAGGACTTTCACGACGTCGACCTCGTGGCCGTCCTCGACGACGTCGCGCGCGTCGATCGTGTATCCGTCGTCGGTCTCCTCGGCGAGCCCGTCGGCGACGTAGAGGACCGCGTCCTCGTCCAGCGTGCGGACGTCGATCTCGGCGACCTTCTCACGGATCCCCTGTGGCCGTTTGAAGCCGTGTTTCTCGCGTGATTCGTAGTTGTGGAACTCGTGTTTGCTCCGCCCGGCGCGACCGCGGCCACCCCTGTGGCCCGCACCGCGGCGGTTCTTGTGCGTGCCGCCGCCGTGGGTTCGCGAGCCGCGCTGGCGTCGTTTCTTGCTGGTCATGGTTATCGCATCGATCGTAGGAGGGCGTCGATTTCCTCCGTTGTATGTTTTCCGAGTTGGCCGCCGTCGACGACCGCGTGTTTGATGCCGTCGTGGCCGCCCCGGGGCGGGTGCAACCGCAGCGTCGGCGACAGTCCCTGCTCGCGGAGGGTCGTCTCCTCGGCCAACAGCGCCTCGGCGAGCTCGGCGAAGTCGTCGTACGCGGTGTGTTCGGCGAGCCACGCCTCGTCGACGTCCGACTGGCGTCCCTCGAGGGGCTCGGCTCGCTTCGCGAGGACCGTCTCGAGGACCTCTGGGCTGGGTTCGCCGACGGCGACGAAGTCGTTTACCTTCGTGATCATCCCACGGTAGGCGTCGGTGTCGGGGACGAGCGTCGCGTGGTTGACCTTGGGGACGTTGAGCATGTCGAGGGTGTCGTCGACCTCGGTGGAGCGGTTGACCTCCCCGCGAAGCTGGACGATCGCCTTCATCGTTCGGCCACCTCCCGCGAGGGCGGCGTCCGGGACTGGGAGGCGTTCTGGAGGGCGTTGAACGTCGCCTTCGCCAGGTTGACCGTCGTCCGGGTGTTGCCGTGGCTTTTCGTCCAGGCGTTCTCGATACCGGCGAGCTCGAGGACGGCACGGACGGTGTCGCTCGCGGCCAGTCCGAGCCCCTCGGGGGCGGGGATGAGCTCGACTGTCACCGAGCCCGCCTTCCCCGTGGTCCGGCGGGCCAGCGAGTGTGGTCGATCGGAGCGGTCCTCCCAGGAGCCCGAGCCCCGTGGCACCGCGATCACGTTCAGCTTCGCGATGCCGATCGCCTTCTGGATCGCGGAGCCGACCTGGTCGTCACGCCCCTCGGCGTAACCGACGAAGCCGTCGCGGTTGCCGACGACGACGACACACCGGAACTTCACCCGGCGTCCGGAGTCGGTCATCCGCTGGACCATGTTGATGTCGAGTACCTCGTCGTCCAGCCCCGGCAGGAGCTGATCGACGATCTCGGGTTCTTTCAGCGGGAGCCCCGAGTCCAGCGCGTCGGCCATCGTCTCGATCTCGCCGTCCTGTACCATCCGGCCCAGCCGGGTGACGGGCTGCCAGCCGTCGTCGTAGTCGTTTGCGCTCATTCGAGTATCGCCTCCCGTACCGCATCGAAGTGTTCGGGCAGCTCGGTCGCGTCGAACTCGCCGTAGAGTGGTTCATCGAGCTCCGCGGCGTACTCGGCGATGTGCTCGCCGCGCGTGCGCGACCAGTCGGCCAGCACGCTGTCGTTGTGCGGGATCTCGAGGCCGGCGTCGATCGCCCCCTCCTGTACCGCGAACACCTTGTTGCCCGGCGTCGCCGTGTTGAGCCCGATGTCGAGGACTGCTTCCTCGACGCCAGCCTCGACGGCACGTCTGCCGGCGAGCAGGCCGGTGAGATACGCCGCCGAGATGTTACTCGTCGGGGCCTCCCAGCCGTACTCGGCGAGGTCGCTCGAGTGAGCGCTCGCGAGTGTCTCATCGCCCTGTGGTCCGGGGACTATCAGCTGCGCCGTAGTGTGTCTGTTGCTCTTTCGTGCAACGAGCCGGGGCTTGCCCGATTTCAGCAGGCGCAACCTCTGGTGGTAGTCGGTTCGGACTTCGCGGCGACGCCGCATCGGTACCTTGTATCGTGGTCCTGTCGCCATTATGGATCTCCGTAGTTGTTCTCGACGTAGTTGAGCAGATACCGGACGCTGCGGAACTCCCCGCCGCCGGCTTTCCGGTAGAGCTCGCGGTACTCGGTGGGCGTGATCTCGCCCTGGTCGCGAAGCTCCCGGAGCTTCCGGCGCTGTGCGCGTATCCGGTCCTGCCAGTCGCGTTTCTCGTTCTGGCGGGCGCCTTTCTTGCCCTTGCGCTTGCCCGGCCCCTTGCGGTGGCCGTAGGCGCGTTTCGCGTTGCGTTCGCGGGCACGCCCCCGGGAGTTCCCGCGGGCGTCCTCGGCTCGGATCAGCCCCTCCTCGACGAGTTCGCGGATCTCCTCGCGGGTGATCGCCGAGGCGATCTCGTCTTGGGCGTCGGGGTCGAGCCAGACGCGGTTCTTGCCGACGTCCATCACGTCGGCTGCCAGTCGTTTCTGAGCGGTCAGATCGGTCATTCGTCTACCTCCACTTCGACGTAGGTTGGGTTCAGCACGCGGATCTCCGCGTCCTCGGCCAGCTCCTCGATCCGTTCGCGCTTTCGCGCGCCGACCGTCGAGGCGATCCGGACCGCCTCGCGGTCGCCGTCGACGCCCTCGAGGTCGTCGGGAGTCTCGACGTGGACCTCCTCGAAGCCACTCGGGTGTTTCCCGCGGACGGCCCGCGGGCTCCGGTAGCCGGCTTCGACTTTCTGGCCTTTGCCCTTGACGCCGCGGCGCTGCTTCGAGAGCCCGCCACGCGGGCGACGCCACGATTCGGGCGTCCGCTTTTTCTTGTGGTAGTCCTGTCGGCGGAACGCCGGTTTCCCCTCGCTCGCCCGTCGGCCGAGCAGCCGGCGCTCCTCGTCGGTGAGCTCGGGGGTCTTCTCGACCAGCCCGCGCGGTCGGAGCTCGGTCTCGACTTCCGGCTCGGGTGCGGCCTCGTCTTCGACCTCGGCCTCGACGTCCTCTTCGACCTCGAGGTCGCCGACGTCGGCTTTGATCCGGGCGGCCAGCGCCATCCCGATCCCGCCGACCTCCGAGAGCTCGTCCTGGCTCGCCTCCTTGAGGTCGGTCACCGACTCGTAGCCGGCCTCACGAAGCGTTTCGGCCTTGCTCGGACCGACGCCGCTTATGTCTTCGAGCTCGCGTTCGTCTTCGTCGGCTTCGGTCTCGTCTTCGTCGACGTCGGCGTCCTCGGCGTCTGCGTCGTCGGCGTCTGCGTCGTCAGCGTCAGCTTCGTCGTCGGCGTCTGCGTCGTCAGCGTCAGCGTCTGCGTCCTCATCGTCGGCTTCGACCTCGGCCTCGACGTCCGCTTCGACCTCGAGGTCGCCGACGTCGGCTTTGATCCGGGCGGCCAGCGCCATCCCGATCCCGTCGACGTCGGTGAGCTCGTCCTGGGAGGCCGCCGCGAGCGCCCCGACGGACTCGTAGCCGGCCTCACGGAGTGCGTCGGCTGTCTTCTCGCTTACGCCGCCGATCTCTTCGAGTTCTCGCTCGTCGTCTGCCATCTCAGGCACCTCCCTTTCCCGGCTTGCGGGTGATGTAGACGCCGTCCTGGAAGACGCGGATGTCCTTTCCTTTCACTTTCGTCAACTGTTCGATGTCCGCGGCTGTCTGGCCGACGTCCTCCTTGCTCGGACCGGAGAGACGGACGGTCTCCCCGTCGACGGAGACGTCGGTGTCGCCGTGGATGGTCGTGCGTCGCGGTGCCTTCTCGCCGAGGAAGTTCTCGATGACGACCTCCCCTCCGTCCACGCGGACCTGCATGGGGAAATGAGAGTAAAAGACCTCCATCTCGTACTCCCAGTTCTCCACGACGCCGTGGAAGGCGTTTTCGACGTGGCTCTCGAAGGTGCCGACGGTCGCGTTCGTCTTCGCGTCCTCGGCGTCGCTCTCGATCACCACGTGATCGTCTTCGACCTCGACGCTGACGTCGGGGTACCAGAGACGGCGCGTAACGGCGCCCTCCGGTCCCTCGACGGTCAGGTCGAGCCCGTCGACCTCGGCGGTTACCTCGTCTGGTATTTCCAGTTCTACTCTCATCGTCAGTAGACGTACGCGATCACCTGGCCGCCGATGCCTCGCTCTCTGGCCTCGTAGTGGCTCATGATGCCACTGCTCGTCGTGACGACGAGCGCGCCGAAGTCCCGAGCGGGGAGGTATCGTTTCTCCCACTTCTCGAAGCCGTCGGCGCCGACCGAGTAGCGCGGCTTGACGGGGCCACACTCGTTGATCGCTCCTTTCAGTTCGACCTCGAACCGACCGGCCTTGCCGTCGTCGACGAACTCGAAGCCGTCGATGTACCCGCGGTCGTAGAAGACCTCGAGTACCTGACCGATCTCGTTCGAGGCGGGTCGTACCTCGTGGCTGAGATGCCCGACGCTCTCGGCGTTGTCGAGCCCCGAGAGCGCGTTGCTGAGTGGGTCGTTTCCCGTCATTTGTACTTCTTGAATCCCATGTCGCGGGCGATCTCGCGGAAGCATTGCCGACAGAGGTTGATGTCGTACTTGCCGACAAGCCCCTGTTTGCGGCCACAGCGTGGACACTCCTCGGCCTGTCCCGTGCGTTTGCTCGCGTGTTCGCCCGTCTCGTTTTCGCTTTCACTCATCGTCTACCTCCACGTCGAACGCCGACTCGAGAAACGCCACCGCATCCTCGGGTGTCAGTCGGTGTCGATCCGGGATCGACCGGCTGGCCTTGTCGCGTTTCGCCACGCGGTAGCCGGGCCGAACCAGGTTGACGGTGACGTCCATCCCGTAGATACCGACCGTCGGATCGTACTCCTGGGAGGGGAACTCGGTGTGTTCCTCGACCCCGAAGCTGAAGTTTCCGGTCTCGTCGAACTGGGTCGCCGACAGCTCCGCGAGCGGCAGGGCCGTCTCGAGGAACTCGTGGGCCTCCTCGCCACGGAGGGTGACTTTCGTGCCGATCGGTTCGCCCTGTCGGATGCCGAAATCCGGCTCCGTCGAGTTCGCCTGGGTGCGGACGCTCCGCTGGCCCGTGACGGCCTCGATGATGTCCTCGGCGTGGCCGAGTTCGCGCCCGCCACGGCCGACGCCCATGTGGACGACGACCTTCTCCACGCGGGGCTCGCGCATCTCGTGGAATTCACTCGCCTCGCTCACGTGTCCTCACCTCCGTCGTCTTCGGCCGGCGACTCGTCGTCGGCGGTCGACGGCTCGTCTTCGTCGTCGGTGGCCGACGGCTCATCTTCGTCCCCGCCGGTGAACTGCTCGTCGATGACGACGACGTACTCCTCTACGGTCTCGAAGCCGCCGTCGTCGGTCTCGACGTCGACGATGTTCGAGCCGCTGCCGTAGGTGACGTCGATCGAGGCGACGGTGCCGATCTTGCCCGCGTGATTACCCCGGACGGCGGTCACCAGCGCCCCCTCTTCGTAGGGGAAGTGGGCGACGACGTCTTTGGTCTCGTTGTCGACGACGATCGAGTCGTTCCCGCTGTAGCTCCCGCCCTCGACGACGACGTTCGTTCCGTCGTGTAGGGTCAGCTGGGTGTCCCCGCCGGGGACCTGGCGTTTGCCGACGACCTTCCCGAGGCGGCTGTCGGCCGCCTCGGCGTCGATCGGCGTCAGCGAGAGGCGTCCGCCCTCGTCGGGGAACACCCGGTAGTACTCCTCGCGGGCCGGAAACGCTAAGATGTCGAACATCCCGATCGGGCGCTCCTCGTCGTTTATCGGATCGCCGTTGACGAGGACGCCGTCCTCGGCGAGCGCGAAGCGCGCTTCCTTCCGGGAGTCGGCGTAGCCGAGGACGTCCCGCAACAGGACGAGCAACGGCACGCCGTCCTCGCCGTGGGGGCCGGCGCCGGCTTTGACCGTGAACGTGGCGGTCTTCCGTTCGACCGGCCACGAGTTCGGTACCGAGAGTCGTTTCTGGTGGTTCGTCATTCGTCATCACCCTCCAGGCGCGCCTGTCGGCGCTCGTCGGAGAGATCGAGATCCGTGATCCGGACGTTCGACGGCTCCATCGGTCGGGGAACTTCCTCCCCGTCGGCCGTCTCGACGGTGACGCCCTCGACGTGGACGACGCCGTCTTTCAACAGCGCCCGGAGGACCTCGCCTTCCTCGCCGGCGTGGTCACCGCGCATGACCTCGACGGTGTCCCCCGCGTTGATGCGGGCTCGCCGGGTGTCGTACTGCTCGCGAAGCTCCTCCGTGAGCGTCGCGTTGAGCTGGGCGTGACGCCGGTGAAGCGGCGCGTCCTCCAGCTCCGTTCGCTGTTTGCGTGGTTGCTTGCTCATACTATCATCGTCGCCGTGCTCGCGATCGCGCCGAACCGTTCGGCGACCTCGCGAGCGATCGGGCCTTTGATCTCCGTTCCGCGTGGCTCCTCGTTCTCGTCGACGATCACCGCCGCGTTGTCCTCGAACTTCACGCGGGTGCCGTCGGGCCGGCGGATCGTCTGGCGCTGGCGGACGACGACGGCCTCGAGCACCTGACGGCGCATCTCGGGGGTACCCTTGGTGACCGAGACGGTCACCTTGTCACCGAGTCCCGCCTTCGGCTGGCGGTTCTTGGTTCCGTGGTAGCCCGCGACGCTGATCACTTTCAGCTCGCGCGCGCCGGTGTTGTCCGCACAGGTGACCAGCGACCCCTTCTTCAGTCCCTGGGTGACGTCGGCTTTGATCGCCTCCATCACTGCTCACCTCCGCCGGCCGAGAGGTCCTCCGCGGACAGCTCGGGGTCGGGTTCGACCTCGCGGGTCAGTTCGACGACGTCCTCGATGGACGCCTCCTCCGTTACCTCGACGACCACGTGCGATTTCGTCTTCGACAGTGGTCGACACTCTGCGATCTTGACCGTGTCGCCGACCGAGAGGGGGTCGAGCACGCCCGGCACGTGTGCCGGAACGCGCGAACGACGTTTCATCTGACGGTCGTATTTGGGTACCGTCACGTCGTACTCCCGTTCGACGACTACGGTCTTTTCCATCTCCGTCGAGACGACGGTGCCCACGAGGATTCCCCCTCGGACGGACAGCTCGCCGTAGAACGGACACGTCTCGTAGTCGTATTCCTCCGGGTTTTCGGGCGCCGGAGGGGTTTCTACATCTAGTCCTATTGCCATGGTGAATCACCGCTCGTTTCGGTTCGTCGGGCGGGTCGTGAGAGCAGCCGCGATCCATCGACCGTAACGTAGGCCACGTCCTCGCCGGCGGCGTGGCGGTCCCGTGTGGGAGCGTCGCCACGGCAGCTGGCGTCGCCAGCTCGGTCCGACTCGTCGGAGTCGGGTTCGGTGTCGGCCAGTTCGGACGCGGTCCCCGGGGATCTCTCGTCCCCGGCGGCGTCATCTGTGATCGCGAACTCGAACGTCGAGCCCGACTTCGGCACCGTGAGCACCCGCGACTCGCCGTCGGTTCGAACCTCGATGCCGAGCGTGTTCGTCGTCTCGACGACGACACGCCCCGCTATCCCGACCTTCCCGGGGTCGTCGCTCTCGACGACGCGGACGGGAAGCCCGTTGAGCTCGTGTCGCGGCAGGGTCTCGGGTGTGAGTGCCATCTTACTCCTCGAAATCTCCTTCTTCGCGCTGGATCGTCTTCACCCGGGCGATCGTGCGTTTCAGCTCGCCGATCTCGCCCGGGTTCTCCGGTGCGCCGCCGGCCGCGAGGACGGCGTGGGCGTTGAGCAGCTCCGTCTCGAGCTCCTCGAGTTCCGCCTGGCGTTCGGCGGGGGTCATATCCCGCAGCTCCTCGACGTGGATGATCGCCATCAGGCGTCACCCCCGTCCTCGTCGTCCATCTCTGCCAGCAGCTCCTCGGCTTCGGCCTCGACGTCCTCCTCGAGCTCTTCGAGTTCCTCCTCGACCTCGTCGTCGCCCGGGATCTCGACGTCCTCGAACTCCTCGGGCTCGTCGTCGACCTCCTCGATCACTTCCTCCTCGATCACTTCCTCCTCGATCACGTCCTCTTCGACCGGTTCCTCGGGGGCCTCCGTGTCGGGGTCGTCGACGTCGGACTCGACCGGTTCGCCCTCGAGGAGCTCCTCGACGCCCTCGTTGGCCTCGACCGCGTCGGGGACGACCTCCTCGGGATCCATGTCGTCGTGGACGCGGAAGTCGTCGGGGAGCTCGGCACCCGGCGGGATGATCTTCACCGTCACGCCGATCGTGCCGAGTTTCATGACCGCGACGCCCTGACCCGTGTCGACGATCTCCTCGGCGGGCTCGCCGTTGTGTTTGATGTAGCCCGCGTTGAACTTCTCGACGCGCGATCGGGCACCGGTGACCTTCCCGGCGAGGACGATCTCGGCGCCGAGCGCGCCGGCGTCCATGATCCGCTCGACGGTGGTGTGGCCGGCCTTCCGGAAGTACCAGCCACGCTCTAGGGCGTTCGCCAGCCGGTCGGCGACGATCCGGGCGTTCAGGTCCGGCTCGTCGACCTCCTGGACGTCGATCTGGGGATCTTCGAGGTCGAACTTCTCCTCTAGCGCCGACGTGACCTTCCGGATGTTCTCCCCACCTTTGCCGATCACCATGCCGGGTTTCTCGGCTTTGAGGACGATCTGGGTGCCCATCGGGGTCTTGGCGACCTCCATGCCGCCGTAGCCGGCCCGGCCCAGCTCCTCGGCGAAGAACTCGTCGATCTGGGAGCGTTGCATGCCGTCGCGGATGAACCGGTGTTCGTCCGCCATCAGGCATCACCCTCCTCGACGACGATTTCGACGTCGACCTGGGGCGTGTTCCACGCCGTCGCCCGCCCCATCGCGCGGGGTTTGCGGCCGACCGACTCGCCGACCTTGTGGGCGGCGACGTGGCTGATCGTCATCGACTCGCCGTCGAACCCCTGGTGGTCCGCGTTCGCGGCGACGTTCTCGAGCAACTCGAGGAAGGCCTTCGCGGCCTTCTCGGGGTAGCCGCCGGCGTCCCAGCCGTCGATGTCGGCGCGGTGGCCCGCACCGGTGTTGTGGGACTTAAGCGGCACCGACCGCTCGCCGTCGACCACCGCCTCGAGGTAGCTCGTGGCGTCGGCGACGGTCTCGCCGTTTATCTCGCGGGCGATCTCCTTGCTGTGCTTGTGGCTCATATGACGCTCCCGGAGCATCGCCTTGGCGGTCGTCTCCGGATCCGCGTCGACCGAGTAGTTGATTCCCATACGTGGATCACTTCAGTGGGACGAACTTCGAGGAGCGTGTCGCGCCGATCCCCGCCTGTCCGTGTTCGACGGAGGTTCGGGTCAGCTGGAACTCGCCCAGGTAGTGGCCGATCATCTCCGGCTCCACCCGGACGCGTTCGAAGCTCTGACCGGTGTACACCGCGAACGTCAGCCCGACGAACTCCGGCAGGATCGGCATATCCCGCAGGTGGGTCCGGATCGGGTCGTTCGCGGTTTCCTCCTCGTCGCTCTCGCGGGCCCGCTCGAGCAGCTTCCGGTGCTCGGTGCCGAGTCCGCGTTCGATGGTTCGCCGCTGTCTGGCGGGGAGCAGTTCCGCGACCTCCTCGAGCTCCAGCGTCTGTAACTCCTCGAGCGTGTGACCGCGGTAGGTGAACTCACCCTCGCGGCCGGTGCGATAGTCCGAACTCATTTGTTCCCACCTCGGCCGGTCCGACGCGAGGCGATGTCGCCGACTTTCCGTCCCGGCGGGGCGTCCCGCGAGACGGATTTCGGCCGACCCGGATGCTGGCGGCCGCCACCACCGAAGGGGTGGTCGACGGCGTTCATCGCGACGCCGCGAACCCGGGGATACTTCGTGCCGCGTGCGCGCAGCTTGTGGTACTTCTTGCCGGCTTTGACGAACGGCTTCTCGGTCCGCCCGCCGCCGGCGACGACGCCGACGGTCGCCCGACACTGCGGATCGAGGCGTTTGACCTCCCCGCTTGGCAGCTGGACGACCGCCGCGTTCCGGTCGTGGGTGATCAGGTCGGCGTTGACGCCCGACGCCCGGGCGAACCTGCCGCCGTCACCCGGCTTCGACTCGACGTTACAGATCGGCACGCCCTCGGGGATCTCCGCCAGCGGGAGCGTGTTCCCGGGTTTGATCTCCGCGGAGATGCCGACCTGGATCTCCTCGCCGACCGCGATCCCCTCGGGGGCGAGCACGAGTCGGCGGTCGCCGTCCTCGAACTCGACGGCGGCGACCGGCGCCGACCGGGCCGGGTCGTGTTCGATGTCGACGACCGTCCCGGAGACGACGTCGCCCGACTCCCGTTTGTGTTCGAGTGTGGCCTTGTAGCGGTGGGAGGGCGCCCGGAACGTGGGCGTCCCGCGACCGCGTCGCTGGCCCTGGATTCTCCGTCCCATCTCAGAACACCCCGATTCGCGAGGCGACTTCCTGGGCGTCGTCGTCCTCCGAGAGGGTGACGGTCGCTTTCTTTTTGCCCTGCATGGTTACCTGTGTGTTGATGCTGTCGACGCTGACCTCGAACCGGTCCTCTATCGCCTCTCGGATCTCCGGTTTGCTCGCGTCGACGTCGACGAGAAACTGGAGTTTGTTCCGAAAGTCCATGTCGTTCATCGCCTTCTCGGTGACGAGCGGATACTCGATGATTCCCGTCATCGGTCGCTCACCTCCGCGATGGCGCTCTCGGTCCAGACGGTCAGCCGACCGGCCTGGGTGCCGGGTGCGAGGTCCTCGGCGTTTACCTCCGTGGCGGTCGCGACGTCGACGCCGGCGAGGTTGCGGGCAGCCGTCGACGGGCCGGACTCACTGGAGGTCACCACGAGGACCGACTTCGGTTCCCTGTACTTCCGGCCGCGGGTCTTGCCCCGACCCGCACGGACGCTGCGACCCTCGTCGGCGCGTTCGACGTCGGCGTCGACGCCGACGGCCTCGAGGAAAGCGAGGGCCGCTTTCGTCTTCACGAGCTCCTCGAACTCGTCGGTGACGACGAGCGGGAGCGTGAGCTCCTCGGGGAACTGGTGGCCGCGTTCGGCGACCAGCTCGGGGGCCCCCGTCGCGGCGATCGCACTCCGGACGGCCAGCTTTCGTTCTTTGTCGTTCAGCGATTCGCCCTGTTCTTTCTCGGCTTTCGGCGGGTGGGCCTTCCGGCCACCGACGGTCTGGGGGACGCGTCGGGCGCGTCCGCCCTCCCGGGGGACGTGAGCGAGCCCGCGGCCGCTGCCGAAGGACTCGGCCGGCGTCCGCATGCCGGCGAACTCGTCGGCGCCGTAAGCCTGTTTTCGGTTGGCCTGGGCGACGCGGACCGCGCGGGCGATGAGGTCCGGGCGGTACTCCGTCTCGAAGACCGCCGGGAGCTCTACCTCCCCCGCCGTCTCGCCGTCCAGGTCGTGTACTGTAGCTTCCATGAATTATCCCTGGTTGGATGCGGTGGAGACGTACCGGACCTCGGGATCGAGGCGCGGCTGGTCTCCCGGTCGGATCGCCGGGCGGAAACGCAGGAGGCGTTTGCCTGGCCCGGGAAGCGAACCCTTGATCAGCGCGTACGGTCCGTCGACCTCGCCGTAGTTGACGAAGCCGCCGTCGACCGTCGCGTCGGCCCCGTCGCCGATCGAGACGAGACGCTTGTTCAGCTCCGTCCGCTGGTGGTAGCCGGTCTGTCCCTGCTGGGGAACCGTCGACCGGACCCGCGAGGGGTTCCAGGGGCCGAGGTTGCCGATGCGGCGACGCCAGCCCTGGCGGGCGTGTTTGCCCTTGCGTTTCTGGACGCCCCAGCGTTTGACCGGTCCCTGGGTCCCTTTCCCCTTCGTGACGCCGCTGGCGTCGACGTACTCGCCGGCGCGGAAGACGTCGGTCATCGTGTGCTCGCCGCCGTCGGCGAGGCTCTCGAGCCCGAACTCGACGCGCTCGTCGATCGAGCCGCCGCCGATCCGGGTCTCCATCACGTCGGGTCGTTTCTTCGGTACCGAGGGAACGGTCGAGGGGACGGTGTGGGTGATCGCCCGAACGTCCGTGACTCTCCCCTCCTCGAGGTAGCCCCGGAGTTCCGCCTCGGCGGCCTCGGCGTCGTACTCGTCGCCGGGGAGGTCGAGCACCGAGTCGAGTTCGGGAACGAACTCGGTGGTCCAGACCTCCGTCAGCGGTTTGACCCCGTACGGGGTGTCTTCGTACGCACGCAGGGCGACGGCGCGCATGGGCGGCGTCTCCACGATGGTGACGGGGACGGTCCGTTCCATCCCCTCTGTCGGCGAGTTGGCCGCGTCGTCGATCATCACCACGTGGGTCATGCCGGCCTTGTAGCCTGCAAATCCCTGGAGCGTCGGCTGTCCGTCGTCGTCCGGCCACGATTTGAATCGGGGGACCTCGCCGGTCGCCCGTTTCCGTGGGCCGAACCCGAGTGAGCCTTTGCGTGGTGCGTGTCGTTGTGGCATTCTATCACGTCCTCAGTGAGAGAGCCGAGAGCGTCGCGAACATCGCTTCCTCCGTTCGGACGGTCTCGCTCCCCTGGTTCGGAACCGTATTCAACCAGAGGTCGAACCCCGGATCCGCCGTGGGTTCGACGTCGTCGCGGCCGGCCCAGTCGTCTATCGTCGACGACGGGACGGCAGATTCCTCGATGCCGAGGATGGCCGGCAGCCCTCTCCCGGGCGCACCGAACGCGACGGTCATCCCGTCGCGCTCGACGCGTCCGACCAGCGTCTCGAGGCCTCCGACGGTGAGCGGTTCACCGTGTCTGGAGGCCGCGATCCGAACGCCGGCGTCCTCACGGCCGAGCGCTGCCGATAGGTCCGTCCACTCGACGGCGAGCCCCGGGAGGGGGTCGTCGACGAGCTTCGCCCGGACCGGTCGTCGCGAAGAGATCCTGATTGTCACGCGCTCTCCCTCGCGTACCTCCCTGTCGGGAGGAACGGCGAGGGAGATCGGGTGTTGCAGTCCGCAATTGACCCGGACGCGCCGATCAGGTCCGACCTCGGTCACGATCCCTTGTCTTCTCGACCCCGGACCGTTCGATCCGGAGCCGGCCTGTGACGTGGCACGGAGCGGCGGCAGGACGCCGACGTACTCCAGTTCGTCCCGCTTGCCCCACGCCTCCTTTCGGAGGTACGGCGGCGTTGCGGCGTACCGCAACACGGTGCTTACGAACCCGCCGTCGAACCGGCGTTCGCCGTCCCGGTCGGGGAAGACGATCAGCCGGTCGGCCCGGTAGATCGTCGCCGCCCGGGCGACGTAGCCGAGTTTGCGAGTCGCCTCGCGTTTGTCCTCGGCCTCGCGAGCGATCGACGACGGCACGAGCACGCTGACGGTCATGCCGTGGCGCTTCGGTGCCCCGTCACTAGACTGTGCCGGTCCTTGCGTATCGGATCTTAAAAGGATAGCGAATCGTCGTCGCGGCTGTGAACCCGTCACAGCCCCGAATTCGTGAGATTCGTCGACACGGACCGGTCGCCGTTCGGGACGGTCACGTCGGGGACATCTCGGTCGATCCGCAACCCTTATACATCCTTCGTGGAGTAGTTGGAGGTGAAGACGGGCGCTGGTAGTGTAGTGGTATCACGTGACCTTGCCATGGTCACAACCTGGGTTCAAATCCCAGCCAGCGCATCTCTGTCGCGAACAAATCCGTGAGCGACAGCGATCACCTCTGGAGTTGAAGCAGGTCAGTCGCAGCGCCGAACGGAGTGAGGCGACCGTCTGACCGTGGTTCAAATCCCAGCCAGCGCATCTCTGTCGCGAACAAATCCGACGAGCACCGCGTAGCGTGTGCTCGTTACGGTACCGACCACATCGCATTGTACTTGGCTAGGTGCATCACTCAACGTGAGGGTGTCATAGAATACGTCGCGTGCTCCGCCAGAACGGGGAAGGTACGCGCTGGACTCCAACAGACCGGAACTCGAAGCGCCCACCGGACGCTTGAACAGTCGAGCGGCCGGGAACTTCGGTACGTCCGTGACGTACTCCACCGAGCATCAAACGCTATCGTAGATGAACCACTCCGATACGAGTGCGATGTAATCGCGTTCGAGGATCTGACCCACATCCGCGACCGCACGGGTGCGTCATGGGGGCACAAGTGGGCGTTCCGAACGCTGTACGAACAAGTGGAATACAAAGCCAAAGCGGAAGGTATCTCGGTGAAGCAAGTCGGGTCGGCGTACACGTCGACGCGGTGTGCCGAGTGTGGGTTCACGGCAGACGAGAACCGCCCGACTCGCACCGATTTCCGGTGTGTGAAGTGCGAATCGGAGGCGAACGCAGATTATAACGCGGCGAAGAACATCGGTATGCGGTATGTCCGCCGAGGCCAACAGTCGTCTCGGCGGACGGGTAACAGTCAGCTTGCCCTGAAGTCCGGAACAGTGACACCGAGTGGCGGATTAACCGCCCACCCAGACGGGTTCGAGGTCGAGGACACGGACAAGCCCCACCCTCAACGAGCGAAGTCGTCAGACCGAGCGAAGTAGGGTGGGGTAGTTGACAAATGTGTGTGGATCCGTGACCACTACGCCAGGTTCGCAAGCACGTGGCTTGAGGCCGATACTCACCCCAGCCCTCCCGGATCACCTCCCTGTGGCGTTAATCTTCTCGAATTCGGGAAGATTAACAGATATATTATATAAATATCTATAAATTAACTATAATAATCTGGCATTGGGTTGTGATGGCATGGGTGCCAATCAAGAGGAGCAGGAGGCAGAAGAGCGAATAAAACAAGCGAAGCCGTCCAGAGGGTTAGAAAAACAGATCCCCCCGGACGAAGAGCTACGGTGGGTCGTAAAGCAGGACCTGCGAACGGCCTGGTTCAGCCTGATACTACACAAGCTGAAAATCCTGGCGTTCATGCTCGTCGGCGGGGTCGTCGCCGCGGTCGTCGCGACGGGGGCGATGGGCGGGCTGTGGGGGATACTCGCCTTCCTCGTGGTCGGGATCGGTGCGCCGGCCGCCTACATCGGCTGGAAGTACTACTACCTGAAAAATACCAACATCGAGTACGCGGCCACGGACGAGCAGTTCATCAGGTACGAGGAATCGCCGTCGACGACCAGAAGCGAGTCCGTGCTGGCCAACCGCGCGAAAGACGCCAAATACAAACAGGACATGTGGGACAAGATGCTCAACACCGGAAACATCCACATCCAGGGGATCGGTAGAGCCGGCAGTCTGTACATCAAGAACGTACAGGACTCCGAAGCGGTCCACCGGCTGGCTCAAGAACAGATCGCGGAGACGGAGCAGGTCGACGACATGGGTGCCCGGCGACAGCGCGGCGTCCGGCAAGGCAACGTCCAGCACTGACGTCCCACGACGGTTTCGAAGTGCGGGCGGATGGATTAAGACCGTCGCTCCCCTACGGTCGTGTCATGACACGTGAGCGTGCGACGTTCGGTGGCGGCTGTTTCTGGTGTATCGAGGCTGCCTTCGAGGAGATCGACGGCGTCGAGTCGGTCACCTCGGGGTACGCCGGCGGCCACGTCGAGGATCCCAGCTACCGGGCGGTCTGTTCCGGCTCTACCGGCCACGCCGAGGTCGTCCAGCTCGAGTACGACCCCGACCGGATCGGCTACGACGAACTGCTCGAGGTGTTTTTCACCATCCACGATCCGACTCAGCTGAACCGACAGGGTCCGGACGTCGGCTCCCAGTACCGGTCGATCGTCCTCCATCACGACGACCGACAGCGGCGGCTGGCCGAGCGGTACGTCGAGGCCCTCGCCGAGGAAGGCGGCTACGACGAGCCGATCGTCACCGAGATCGAACCGCTCGAACGGTTCTGGCGTGCCGAGGAACACCACCAGAACTACTTCGAGAAGAATCCCCTAGACGCCTACTGCCGGATGCACGCCAGGCCGAAAGTGGAGAAGGTCCGGGAAGCGTTCACCGAGAAGGTCGCCTGAGCCACCGATGGCGCTTTGAGCCCGCGGCGTCGACGGTGAATATGATCGGTCGAGACGCGCCGATGGGGGTCAGGCCGTGAGACGACGTCGACTGCTCGCCGCGGTCGTCGCCGTGACGGCCTCGATCGCCGGCGTCGTCGCCGCAGTGTACACGCTTTTCGACGAAGACATCGAAGCGACCGACGACGCTGAAGATGCCGACGACGCTGACGATACCGACGACGCCGACGATACCGAGGACCGCACCGACGACGGGGACACCGACGGAACGCCGTCGTCGCCGTTCGAGCTCCGCACCCTCGATGCACCCGGCAGCGAGGCGGGGACGGTTCGGATCCCGCCGGAGGAAGGCGTGCTCGTGGCGAACTTCGCGCGGACCCAGTGTCCGACGAGCCGACGCCAGCTCTCGGCGATCCTGACGGCCGACCTGGGGGACGCGGCGGTCGCGACGATCACCGACCCGCGCAGGGATCCGGCCGACGACGACCGGGCGTTCGTCGAGTGGTGGGAGGAAACAGACGGCGCCTGGACGCTCGGGGTCGACGACGACGGCGCGGTCAACGACCACTACGGCATCGACGGCTTCCCGCGGACGCTGCTCGTCGACGAGGAGGGAGAGGTCCGCTGGCGCGGCCGGGGCGAGACCGAGGTCGAGGAGCTAGAGGAGGCCGTCGACCGGGTTATCAGGTGACGTCCTCCCACGACCGAAGTCGTGGGTGTTGTGCCCGCTCTACGGGATAAAGTCCCGTAGCTCGACCGGCGACCGAAAAGAGCGTGCGGACCAAACTGTCCGTATGAGCGAGACGCCGAACCGAACGTTCGAGTCCCGACCGACGGTGTGTCCGTTCTGTGGCGTCGGCTGTAGCTTAGAGTACGCGGGAGCCGGCCGGGCGACCGGCGCCGAGGGGCCGGTGAACCGACGGGGCGAGATCTGTCCGAAAGGAGCCGCCGCCTTCGACGTCGTCGACCACGACGAGCGACTGACCGAGCCGCTGGCCCGGGTCGGTGGCCACTTCGTTACCGCGACGTGGGAGGAGGCCATAGAACGCGTCGCCGAGGGGATCGGCGGCGTCGTCGAGGAACACGGTCCGGACGCCGTGGCGTTTTTCGCCTCCTCGAACTGCACGAACGAGGAGAACTACCTGTTCGGGAAGCTCGCGCGGCTGCTGGGGACGAACAACGTCGACAACTGCGCGCGGCTCTGTCACGCCTCGACCGTCGCGG
>LKMJ01000519.1_pt1 | contig 29648 bp, 26 predicted proteins | sample 643391 | NCBI WGS metagenome assembly LKMJ01 (sample SAMN04112250, study PRJNA286221) | soda lake metagenome | biome: soda lake; feature: Kulunda Steppe; material: water; isolation source: sample PL-Br10 brine of Picturesque Lake | place: Russia: Kulunda steppe | collected 2010-07 | reverse complement strand
GACGTCTCGCCAACGTCGCTGGCTGCATTGTAGGCAAGATCCGCGCTTTTACCAGAGCTCTCATCACTCTCATCATCGCAACCGCCTTTGCCGCAAACCGAGCAGCTTTCCCCCGGCTGCATGGCAACACCGCCACAGGAGCCGCTGATGGGCTTGCGCCCGAAGATCACCCCAATGGACATGGCAGCGATCAGAAAGGTCGTCAGTCCGACGACCAGCAGAAACGTATTGAGCATACTTACCTCCCGACCAAAAAGGTCAGTTCCAATTAAGTACTGTCTTCAATGATGGCGCGAACCCTTCCTCAAACGCAAACGAAAACACCCGGCAGGGCCGGGTGTTTCCAGTGAGCGGATCAGCCGCCGAAGTCATCGAGGGCGATGTTTTCATCCTCAACACCCAGATCCTTCAGCATCTTGATCGACACTGCGTTCATGATGGGTGGCCCGCACATGTAGTACTCAATGTCCTCGGGCGCCTCATGGTGCTTGAGATACTTCTCATAGAGCACATTGTGGATGAAGCCTTCATCACCCTCCCACTCGTCTTCCGGGAGCGGATCAGAAAGTGCTACATGCCATTCAAAGTTGGGGAACTCCTCCTGGAGCTTGTTGAAGTCCTCAACGTAGAACATCTCACGCTTGCTCCGCGCGCCGTACCAGAAGGTGATCTTGCGGTTGGTATTGATCCGCTTGAGCTGGTCGAAAATGTGCGCACGCATGGGGGCCATGCCCGCACCACCACCGATGAAGCACATCTCCGCCTCGGTATCCTTGGCAAAGAACTCGCCAAAGGGCCCCATCACCGTCATCTTGTCTCCCGGTTTCAGGGAGAAGATGTAGGACGACATCTGCCCCGGCGGCAGATTGGTGCCGGGCGGCGGCGTCGCGATCCGGATGTTGAAGCGCAGCTCCCCGTACTCTTCCGGATAGTTCGCCATGGAGTAGGCGCGCACAATGTCCTCTTTGACCACGGATTTCAGATCCCAGAGGTTGTGCTTGTCCCAGTCTTCATGGAAGCGTTCTTCAATATCGAAGTCCTTGAAGTGAGCTTCATGGGGCGGTGCCTCGAACTGCACATAGCCGCCTGCGCGGAAATCCACTTCCTCGCCTTCCGGCAGATCCAGGATGGTTTCCTTGATGAAGGTGGCCACGTTGTGATTTGAGCGCACCGTGCACTCCCAGCGCTGTACCCCGAAGAACTCTTCCGGCACCTCAACCTTCATGTCCTGCTTTACCGGTACCTGGCAGGACAGGCGCCAGCCTTCACGCTCCTCGCGGGGCGTGAAGTGGTTCTTTTCCGTGGGCAGTATGGCACCGCCTCCCTCAAACACCTTGCACTTACATTGGGCGCAGCTGCCGCCGCCACCACAGGCAGAGGACAGGAAAATACCCTGTTCGGCCAGTTTCCCCAGCAGCTTACCGCCGGCCTGGGACTGGAAGGTGTGTTCGGGATCGCCATTGACTTCAATCGTAATATCGCCAGTGGCCACCAGCTTGGCACGCGCCGCCAGGATGATGGCGACCAGTGCCAGAACGGTGATGGTGAACATCACCACGCCAAGTATGATTTCTGTAACCATGGTTACGCCTTCTTGTCAGACCCGTTGATCATTGGAGTTACAGGGAAATACCTGAAAAGGACATAAATCCGAGCGACATCAGACCCACAATGATGAAGGTGATGCCCAGCCCCTGCAGACCAGGTGGCACGTCGCTGTATTTCAGTTTTTCCCGTATACCGGCAAGAACCACGATCGCAATGGCCCAGCCAAGACCGGCGCCAAAGCCGTAGGCCACGCTCTCGCCAAAGTCATAGTCACGCTCGACCATAAACAGCGAGGCACCCAGAATCGCGCAGTTCACCGTAATCAGCGGCAGAAAAACGCCAAGGGCGGTGTAGAGCGCCGGCACGTACTTGTCCAGAAACATCTCGAGAATCTGCACCAGCGCCGCAATGACACCGATGTAGGTCAGCAGCCCGAGGAAGCTCAGATCCACGTCCGGAAGGCCCGCCCACTCGAGCGCGCCGTCGCGCAGGACATGATTGAAGATCAGGTTGTTCACCGGGACGGAGATCATCAGTACCACAATGACGGCAACGCCAAGCCCGAGGGCGGCCTCTACCTTCTTGGAGATCGCCAGGAAGGTACACATCCCCAGAAAGAAGGCCAGCGCCAGGTTTTCAACGAAAACCGCCTGGATGATCAGATTGATGTAATGTTCCATTTAAAACGCCTCCCGAACGCGATGCGGCTGCATCTCGAACTCATTCTCTTCGATCTGATCCACTTTCCAGGCCCGCAGCGCCCAGATGAAGAACCCGATCAGGAAAAAAGCACTGGGCGGCAACAGCATCATACCGTTGGCAACGTACCAGCCACCCTCACTGGCCAGCGGCAGAATCTGGAAATCCATCAGTGAACCGGAACCAAAGAATTCCCGGAAGCTGGCCACGAAGATGAGAATAAGGCTGTAGCCAATGGCGTTGCCCAGACCGTCCAGGAAGCTCATCCAGGGGCCGTTCTGGGAGGCAAAGCCCTCAGCCCGGCCGAGAATGATGCAGTTGGTGATGATCAGCCCCACAAAGACCGACAGCTCACGACTGATCTCGTAGGCAAAGGCCTGAAGGAACTGATCCACCATGATCACCAGCGAGGCGATGACGGTCATCTGCACGATGATCCGGATGTTCGACGGAATGTGATTCCTGATCAATGACACGGATACGTTGGAGGCGCACATAACCGCCACCACCGCAGCGCACATAACCAGACTGACCGTCAGGTTGGTGGTTACAGCCAACGCCGAACAGATTCCGAGAATCTGCAGGGCGATGGGGTTGTCGTTGAAGATCGGGTCAAAAAGAACGTTTTTCGCTTTCAGATCAGCCATGATCAGATCTCCCCTGCCCGGGCTTTATCAAGGAACTGGGCGAAGGCTCGATCCCCCAGCCAGAAGTTGATGGTGCGCTCTACGCCGCGCGCCGTCAGTGTGGCACCAGAGAGGCCGTCAAGCTTGTGCTGGTAGTCTTCCGAATCGCTGTCCGCTCCCCCCTGCACGAGCTTGATGCGCGGCTCCTTGAAGTCGCCGTCCTCATCATAGATCTTCTTGCCTGGCCACTGAGCAATCCAGCGCGGGTTGTCGATCTCACCACCAAGCCCCGGTGTCTCGCCGTGCTCGAAGAAGCCAAGCCCGGCGACGGTGTTGCCATCACCTTCCAGGGCCAGGAACCCATACATGGTGGACCAGAGGCCATAACCGTGCACCGGCAACACAATGCGCTTGATGCTGTCGTCGTCATCACGCAGCACATAGGCCTTGTTGTACTTCACCATGCGGTTAATGCCGGCGGGGTCATCATCAAGCTCGCGTGAGAGCTCCGGGTTGCGGGCGGCCCGACGATGGTCGTAGTCCTCCGCACTGTCTGCTTTCACCCGATCAGGCGAGACCAGCTCACCGGTTCCCATTTCCACCAGGTGGACCTCAAACTCACTGAACAGCTCCTCAATCTCCTCGTCCGAGGCGTCCGGGGAAAGCAGCCCAGCCGCCTGGAGCATATTGGAGCGCAGATTCAACAGTTCGTTGTGCTGCTGAGCCGGGCGCAGCGTAACCGCCGCGGCCGACACGACGATGGAGAAGACGAGGCTCAGCAGTACGGCAACGATCAGCGTTTTACGGATGGTATCGTTAGACTGCGACACGGGCTTGCCTCCGCTTGATGTTCGACTGGACCACCAGGTGGTCAATGAATGGTGCGAAAAGGTTCGCAAACAGGATCGCAAGCATGACACCCTCCGGGAAGGCCGGGTTGACCACTCGGATCAGCACCGTCATCACGCCCACAAAGATCCCGAATATCCACCGTCCAGTATTGGTCATGGACGCCGAGACCGGGTCTGTCGCCATGAACATCATGGCAAAGGCAAACCCGCCAAGAACCAGATGCCAGTGTGGTGGAAGCTCAAACATCGGGTTGCTGTCCGAGCCAATGATATTGAACAGTAGCGACGTCCCGATCATGCCAAGGAGCACGCCGAACACAATCCGGTAACTGGCAATTTTCATCATCAACAGGACAAGGCCACCGACAAGAACCGCCAGCGTGGAGGTCTCACCCACAGAGCCCTGCATGACGCCAAAGAAGGCGTCGAACCAGGTCAGATGATTTTCCAGACCACTCATGCCTTCCTGGGCAGCCACGCTGAGTGCGGTCGCGCCACTGAAGCCATCCACGGCAGTCCAGACCTGGTCACCGGAAATCTGGGCCGGATAGGCAAAGTAGAGGAAGGCCCGACCGGTCAGAGCCGGGTTCAGGAAGTTCTTGCCGGTACCTCCGAAGACCTCCTTGCCGACCACCACACCGAAGGTGATACCCAGAGCCACCTGCCATAGCGGGATGGTGGGAGGAAGGATCAGCGCAAACAGGATGGAGGTGACAAAGAAGCCTTCATTGACCTCGTGCTTGCGCACGGTCGCAAAGAGCACTTCCCAGAAACCACCCACCACAAAGGTCACGAAATAGATGGGGACAAAGAAGGCCGCGCCATAGATGATGTTGTCCCAGATACTGCCCGGGTCATTGCCGGCGAAGGCCGAGATGAAGGCCATGCGCAGCCCGGAATCCATGGTCTCACTCAGGGCGAGCCCGTGTTCCATCATGTAGGCGTTGGCCTGGTAGCCCACGTTCCACATGCCAAAGAACATGGCCGGGAAAACACAGAACCAGACGGTAATCATGATCCGCTTCAGGTCAATGCCGTCACGCACATGGGCCGTATTACGGGTTACAGATCCCGGCTGGTAGAAGATGGTATCGACCGCTTCATACAACGGGTACAAGCGCTCGTACCGCCCCCCTTTCTCAAAATGGGGCTCTAGCTTGTCGAAAAATTTTCTAAGCGCCATGGTTTACCCCTCGATTTCGATACGCGTCAGATTCTGTCGCAGAATCGGCCCATACTCGTATTTGCCTGGACAGACAAAGGTGCACAGCGCCAGGTCCTCTTCATCGAGCTCCAGGCCGCCAAGCAGCTGAACCTGCTCTGTATCCTGCACAATCAGCGCACGCAGCAACTGAGTCGGCAGAATATCCAGCGGCATGATCTGCTCGTATACGCCGATGGGCACCATGGCCCGCTCACTGCCATTGGTGTTGGTGTTGAAGGCGAACTTCTTACCCGGCATCAGCTTGGAAAGGTAGATGTTGAGCTGGGAAAAGCGGTTCGTGCCCGGAGACAGCCAGCCCATAAAGGGTCGTTTGTAGCCTTCTTCAAGCAGGGTGATCTGGCTGACGCTGCGCGCGAGATACGAGACCGGTCCACGCGCCGTGCGCCCACCCAGAACACTGCCGTTGATGGTACGCACCTCGACATCCGAGGCCTCGATCTCATCTTCCAGCAGCTCGTCCAGGTTCGCACCGATCACTGTTCTGAGCAGGCGCGGCTTTTTCGCCTGAGGGCCGGTCACTGCGACGATCTGCTCCCGGGGCACCTCGCCCTTGGTGAACAGACGCCCAATGTCCATGACCTTCTGGTAGGCCACGCTCCAGACCACCTTGTCACCGCCAACCGGATCCAGATGGTGGATGTGAGTACCGACGTTGCCGGCCGGGTGGGGACCGCCAAAGCTGTGCTGCTCAAACTGATCCCCTTCCGGAATGGGCACATCCGCGCCTGGCTTGCCGCAGACAAAGACCTTGCCGTCAGTCAGACGGCTGAGCACCTTGAGGCCATTCTCAAAAGCCTGACGGTCGTCGTTGATGATGACGGTGGGGTCAACAGCCAGCGGATTGGTATCCATCACGGAAACAAAGATGGAATGAGGCGGCTCACCGTCGATGGCGGGGACCTTGCTGAAGGGGCGGGTACGCAGCAGCGGCCAGAGTCCGGACTGCACCAGGTTGTCGACCACCTTCTGGCGCTCCAGACGACCCAGTGAGGAGCTGTTGTACTGCTCGAACTTCACGGCGTCGTCACCGTCCACGTCAATCACCAGGGACTGGAATACACGGCGTTCACCGCGATTGATTTCCCTGACGGTACCCGAAGCAGGCGCGGTATAGCGCACCCCCTCGTTTTTCTTGTCGGTGAACAGCAACTCCCCGCGCTTGACGCGGTCACCCTCACGAACCTCCAGCGTCGGTTTCATACCGACGTAGTCGAAGCCGGTCAGGGCCACACGCCGGACCGAACGCCCCTTCTCAATGGTCGGTTCGGGCTCGCCGTTCATCGGAAGATCGAGGCCTTTCTTGATCTTGATCATTCGCTTCGCCCAATCAAAAACGGATGGAAAAATACGTATTCGCGCCGATCACACTCCGTCCGCCGAGACAGAGCCAGACGAACAGGCCGTCCAAAGAACCAGCCCGAGCGTTACCCGGAGGTAACCGACACACCCAAAATCGGCACAATTATAGAGATATAAGGCCTTATTATCCACACGAAAAAGGGGTCGAATTCCCTATCGCCCCTCTCTGACCCGACAGAAAAAACGACCCCTTCTCTCACAGCCCCGCTGTGACGCGGTTATCAGTGATCGCTGGCCGTGCCCCGTTCCGGAAATATCGGAAAGGACATGCCCGCCATCTGGCTGACAATCCGCACCACCTGAGCACTGTATCCGGCCTCATTGTCGTACCAGACATAGAGCACCGCACGGTTGTCGTTCACGATGGTGGCCTTGCCGTCAACAATGCCGGCATGGCGTGAGCCCACAAAGTCCGAGGAAACCACCTCCGGCGAACTGACGTAATCGATCTGCTTCTGCAGATCCGAATGCAGCGCCTTGTCCCGGAGAAACTCATTGAGTTCGTCCCGGGTGGTGGTCTTGTCCAGAGTCAGGTTCAGAATGGCCATGGACACATTGGGTGTGGGCACCCGAATGGCATTGCCAGACAGTTTGCCGTCGAGCTCGGGCAAGGCCTTGGCCACAGCCTTGGCGGCACCGGTCTCGGTCAGAACCATGTTCAGGGGCGCACTGCGGCCACGCCGCTCCCCTTTATGATAGTTGTCGATCAGGTTCTGGTCGTTGGTATAGGCATGCACCGTCTCCATGTGCCCGTTCACAATGCCGAACTGATCGTTGACCGCCTTGAGCACCGGGGTAATGGCATTGGTAGTACAGGACGCTGCGGAAACAATCTGATCATCATCGGTCAACAGCTCATTGTTGATGCCGTGGACGATGTTCTTCACCTGGCCCTTGCCGGGTGCGGTCAGAATCACCCGACTAACGCCCTTGGACTGCAGGTGGCGACCGAGGCCCTCGTCGTCACGCCAGGCGCCGGTGTTGTCGATCACGATGGCATTATCAATGCCGTACTGGGTGTAATCGATCTGATCCGGGCCGTCGGAGTAGATCACCTTGATGTAGTTGCCATTGGCAATGATGGCTTCGTTTTCCTCATCCACGGAGATGGTGCCGCGGAAGGAGCCATGAATGGAATCACGGCGCAGCAGGCTCGCACGCTTTTCCAGATCATTGGGGGCACCGCCTTTGCGGGCAACAATGGCGCGCAGGCGCAGATTGTTACCGCCACCGGCCTTCTCCACCAGGATCCGCGCCAAATAGCGGCCGATGCGGCCAAAACCGTAGAGTACGATGTCCTTGGTTTCGCTCTCGCTGGCGACCTTGCGCTCATCCTCATAACGGTCGACCACAGGCGCGACCGTTTCACGCAGAAAATCCTCCAGGCTCTGGCTGTCGCGCATCCTGTTGTACTGACTGGCCAGCTTGCCAACGTCGATATGCGCCTGGCCCAGGTTCAGTCGATCCAGAATCTCAAGGATCGGATAGGTATCGTGAACGCTGAGCTCTTCAGCCTCCACCTGCCGAACAAAACGATGGGCCTTGAGGATGTTGATCACCGACTGATTGATCAGGGCACGACCGTAGATCGAGGTGACCACATTGTTCTTGCGGTAAAGACGCCCGATCAGCGGGATCATGGCCTCGGCCAGTGCTTCCCGCTCGGTCCAGTCCGAGAAATAGCGCTTGAGTTGGTCCTGGCTCACAATGACAGTCCTCTGGATAGTGTATGTAAATCTTCGGCGAAACAGCTGGCGAGCACCATTAATTCGGCCTATTCCCCAACGGTGCCCGCCTGAAATCCGGGGCAGGTATTATCCAACTTAACCCGCTCCGGCGCAATCATGTCACCCGCGCGGGGTGGCGAGCGACACACAGCCGCCGTAGAATACGGCGCCCCAGCCAGCATTGCGGTGCCCCAGTTCTATGAGTGAGAGTCCAGTCGAAGAAACACAGAATCTGCCGCTCAGCGCGCCACTGCCTGAAAAACCCGGCGATCACCGACTCTGGGGCAGCCTGCAGGGCAGCGCCCGGGCACTGGCCATTGCCAATGCGGCCAGCCGCCATGCTGGGCTGACTCTGGTCATCACCAGCAGCACCGACGATGCCCTGGCGCTGGAGCAGGAGCTGCGTTTCTACCATGACGAGGATGACGGCCGCCACGAGCTGCTGTCACTGCCGGACTGGGAAACGCTGCCCTATGACATGTTTTCACCCCACGATGACATCATTTCCCAGCGCATCCGCACCCTGCACCGACTGCCGCAGCTGGAGCGGGGCATTCTGGTGCTGCCGGCACGCACTCTGATGCACAGACTGGAACCACCGGCATTCACCGAGGGCAACACACTGCTGCTGGCCATCGGTGACCAGGTGGAGATCGCCCCCTGGCGGGATCGGCTGGAGGCCGCCGGCTATCGGCAAACCGAAACAGTGCGCGAGCACGGCGAATACGCTGTACGCGGCTCGGTGCTGGATATTTTCCCCATGGGATCGGACTATCCTTACCGTATCGAGCTTTTTGATGACGAAGTGGACACACTGCGCACCTTCGATCCGGACAACCAGCGTTCGCTGGAAAAGGTCGAACGCATAGAGCTGCTGCCAGCCTATGAGTTCCCCTGGCACGAATCGGCGCGCATGCGCTTTCGCAACCGCTGGTACGAGGCTTTTCCCGACGCGCCCCGGGAGGCTCCAGTTTATCAGGACGTGGCCGCAGGCATCCGACCACCCGGCATCGAGTATTTCCTGCCATTGTTCTTCGATGAAACAGCCACACTGTTCGACTACCTTCCCCGGAACACTCTGGTGTTTACCGACACGGCCCTGGAGGAGTCGTTAAACCACTTCCAGCAGGAAGTGGATGAACGCTACGAGGAGCGGCGCTACGATCGCTACCGCCCGGTATTGCCACCCTCACAGCTCTTTCTGCGCACGGATGAGTGCCTGGGCGGGCTCAAGGCCTGGCCCCGACTGAGCTGGCAGCGCGATGCGTTGGAAGAAAAAGCGGGGCGGGTGAACCTGCCCTCGCGCCCTCTGCCCGATCTGTCTCTGGATGGGCGCAGCGACGATCCCGCTGCCCGACTGCGGGGCTTCCTTGAACAACAGCGCCAGCGCGTACTGCTGGTCGCGGATTCTGCCGGACGCCGCGAAGCTCTGGAGGAAACGCTGGGCGGCTATGGCATTAACACAACCTATTGCGACGGCTGGAGCGAATTCCTCCACAGCGGCCCGACACAGGCCATCACTACCGGCCCTCTGGAAGCCGGCGTCTGGCTCGAGCAGGCGGGGCTGGCGGTTATTGCCGAGACCGAACTCTATGGCCAGCGTGTCATGCAGCGGCGGCGCCGTCAGCGCAGCAGCGAGTCGGAGAATGAGAATACCATCCGGGATCTGTCAGAACTGCGGATTGGGTCTCCGGTGGTTCATATCGATCATGGCGTAGGCCGTTATCAGGGCCTGCAAACCCTGGATATCGAGGGGGAAGCGGCCGAATTCCTGACCCTGAGTTATGCCGGAGATGCCCGGCTGTACGTACCGGTATCCAGCCTTAACCTGATTTCCCGATACAGCGGCGCCGATGACGCCGTCGCGCCGCTGCACAAACTCGGCACCGAGCGCTGGAACCAGACCAAACAGAAGGCCATGGAAAAGGTGCGGGACACGGCAGCCGAACTGCTGGATGTCTACGCCCGACGCGAAGCCAGCAAAGGCTACGCCTTCCAGCAGCCGGATGACGCCTACCGTGCCTTCTGCGCCGATTTCCCCTTTGAGGAGACACCCGATCAGCAGGCGGCTATTGAGGCCGTGGAGAAGGACATGGGCAGTGAGCGCCCCATGGATCGGCTGATCTGCGGCGATGTGGGCTTTGGCAAGACAGAAGTGGCCATGCGCGCCGCCTTCCTGGCCACCCACTCCGGCAAGCAGGTGGTAGTACTGGTGCCCACCACCCTGCTCGCCCAGCAGCACTACGACTCCTTCCGTGACCGCTTTGCCGACACCGGCGTACAGGTGGAGATGCTCAGCCGTTTCCGCAGCGGCAAGCAGCAGGATGCGACCCTGAAAAAAGCCAGGGAAGGCCAGGCCGATATCATCATTGGCACCCACAAGCTGCTGCAGGACAACCTGGATTTTCCGCAGCTGGGTCTGGTGGTCATTGATGAGGAACACCGCTTTGGTGTGAACCAGAAGGAAAAGCTCAAACAGCTGCGCGCCCAGGTGGACGTGCTGACCCTGACCGCCACCCCCATCCCCAGAACCCTGAACATGGCCATGGGTAGCCTTCGCGATCTGTCCGTCATTGCTACACCGCCAGCCCGACGTCTGTCGGTAAAGACCTTTGTCCGGCGTCGCGAGGACGCCCTGGTCAAGGAAGCCATAATGCGTGAGATCCTGCGCGGGGGTCAGGTCTATTACCTGCACAACGACGTCAGCTCTATTGACCGGTTGGCCCGCGAAGTAGAGGAACTGGCGCCGGAGGCGCGTGTTGCGGTGGCCCACGGTCAGATGCGCGAACGCGAGCTTGAGCAGATCATGTCCGATTTCTACCACAAGCGCTTCAACGTGCTGGTGTGCACCACCATCATCGAAACGGGCATCGACATTCCCAGCGCCAACACCATCCTGATCGAACGGGCCGATAAGTTCGGGCTTGCCCAGCTTCACCAGCTGCGTGGGCGGGTTGGGCGCTCCCATCACCAGGCCTACGCCTATCTGCTGACACCGCCCGGCAAGACCATGACAAAAGACGCGGAAAAGCGCCTCGACGCCATCGCAGCCGCCCAGGATCTGGGCGCAGGCTTCATGCTGGCCACCCACGATCTGGAAATCCGTGGTGCCGGAGAGCTGCTCGGGGATGATCAGAGCGGCCAGATCGAAGGCATCGGCATGTCACTCTATCTGGAACTGCTGGATGAGGCGGTCAAGGCCATCCGCGAGGGCCGCACGCCCAATGCCGAACTGCCCATGCAGCACGGCACAGAAGTGAATCTGCGCATTCCGGCATTGATTCCGGACGACTATCTACCCGATGTGCATAACCGTCTGGTGCTGTACAAACGCCTCTCCGGGGTCCGGGATCAGGAGCAGCTGCGTGAGCTGCAGGTCGAGATCATTGACCGGTTCGGCCTGATGCCGGAGCCACTGAAGAACCTGATTCGCCAGACCGAGTTGCGCCTGCGGGCGGAAACATTAGGTATCCGTAAGATTGACGCAAACAGCGAATGGGCACGCCTGGAATTTGGACCAAACACCAGCGTTGACCCGCTCATACTGGTGGAACTGGTCCAGGGCGACCCAACCAACTACGCCCTGGAAAACGGCAACCAGATGAAATTCAGGCTGAATGCGCCGGAGGCGGATGCTAGACTGCAGAACCTTGATGCGTTCATCACCAGGCTAGAGAATCAGTCCAGTCGTCAATCCGGATAACGAGAGGCTTCGTCCCGTGCATCCATCAATCATGCGCCAGATGACCATACTGCTGCCCGCCCTGCTGCTTCTGCCATCACCGGCGGTCGCCAGTGACCTGTATCGGGCTGAACTGCTGTTGTTCGAACGCAAGGGCGTGGCACCGGAAGACGTCGCTCACCACCTGCCACCGGCCCTGCCGGACAACGGCCTTCCGTTCTGGGTTGAAACCCAGTGGCAGCCGGATGGCGAGACAACGCTCGACAGCAGTGAAGAGGCCATCCTGGAGCGTCCGGAGATCATTCCGCTTCCCCAGTCCGAGCTGCGCCTTGAAAACGTCGCCAAGGCACTGGACTCCAACGACGAATACAATGTTCTGGCATTCACGGGCTGGGAGAATCCCTTCCCCAGGGGCTATCGGACGGTACCTTTGGCGGTGGATCTGCGTCTCGGAGACGAGCAGAAGAAGATCATCCGCGGGACGATCGACATAGAGCGCCGCCGTTACCTTCACGTCAATGCCGATCTGTATCAGCTCAGCGAGATGGCGCCGACACTGGACGTGGCACCAATCCCGGAGGAGCCTGGCACCCACTGGCGCGCGGACATCCTGTCGGATCTCGAGAACGATGTCATCGGAGAATCAGTACCCAGCTTTGAACTGACAGAGCCGGTCGCGCAGACACCCAACTGGAAAATCGACACCTGGCTGCGGGAAGTCAGGCGGATGCGCAGCCAGGAGGTGCACTATCTGGACGCCCCCTCATTCGGGCTGGTGGTCTACTTCCATCCCATTGAGGAGGCGGATGAGGACTGACCCCGGAGTCAGTCCCCAAGCACCCGCGACAGCACCTGATGGACCTGGCCAATCCCCTCGCCCAGAGCCTGCTCAATATCCGCCATGGTAATGACTTCGTCGGTCTTGCCGGCCGCCCAGTTGACCACCAGCGCAAGACACCCGTACTGAATCTCCAGCTCCCGCGCCAGGGCGGCCTCAGGCATACCCGTCATGCCCACGAGATCACAGCCATCCCGGGCCAGACGCCGGATTTCGGCAGCGGTTTCCAGCCGGGGCCCCTGAGTACAGGCATAGACACCGCCCTCGTTCACGCTCACGCCGGCAGTCGCCGCCGCTTCAAGCAGTGATTGCCGCACCGGCTCACTGTAGGGCCAGGTCAGATCAATGTGGGTTGTGGCTTGAAGTTCACCTTCAAAAAAAGTGTGACCGCGCCCCCAGGTATAATCCACCAACTGATCGGGAACGGCCAGCGAGGCGGGCTTCATACTGTCGTGAATGCTACCCACGGCGTTGATGGCGATGATCCGCGTCACGCCCGCCTGGTGCAACGCGTGCAGGTTTGCACGGTAATTGACCTGATGGGGAGGAATGCAGTGAGGGTTGCCGTGCCGGGCCAGAAAGACCACTTCCTGCTCCTGGTAACGCCCACGGACCAGGGGGGCCGATGGCTGGCCCCAGGGCGTACTCAGCAGCTGTTCGCCGTCTACAGCGAGCCCCTCCAGCGAGGTCAGACCGGTTCCACCAATAATACCCCAAACCCCGCTCATGGCTGCCCCCCGGCGTTGCTGGTCATGCTTTGAGCCTGCTCCGGGCCCGGGCCATACATACCCGCATGCTGGGGCTCCGTAGCTCGACCATCCCCCTCAATGTGCAGCGTGCGGGTCGGGAAAGCCACTTCAGCGCCATGCTCGCGGATGATCTCGCTGACCCTCAGCATCACATCCTGTTTGATGGCGTGGAACTCAACCCACTGGCGTGTTTTGGTGAAGGTGTACACCATGATGTCCAGGGAGGACGCGTTGAAGGTTACAAAATTCACGATGGTGGTTTGATCCTGCTCAATGTCTTCATGTTCGGCCAGCATGGTGCGGATATCAGCCACAATCTGGCCTATCACGTCCACATCCGAATAGCGCACCCCCACCGTCTCAAAAATGCGGCGATGAAACATCCGCGAGGGGTTCTCCACGGCAATGGTGGTGAAAATGGCGTTCGGCACATACAGCGGGCGCAGGTCAAAGGTACGGATGCGCGTGATCCGCCAGCCAATATGCTCCACAACCCCCTCAAAACTGGCATCCGGTGAGCGGACCCAGTCACCAACCTTGAAAGGCTTGTCGATGTAGACGATGGCCCCGCCAAAGAAGTTTGCCAGCATATCCCGGGCGGCAAAACCAACCGCAATGCCACCGACGCCACCCATTGCCAGGACACCGGAGATGCTGTACCCCATATTCTGGATCAGCACCAACGCTGCCGTGATGACAATGATTGCACGCGCCAGCTTGCTGAACGCCGTCATGGTGGTGTAGTCCATGGGCTCTTTGACGCGATCGGAAACCAGAATATCCTCGGCCTGACGGACAAAACGCAGCAAGGCCCAGGCGATCAGGACAATGAAACCGAAACGCAGCAGCAGCTGGTTGTAAGTGAATGCTTCGGCATCCGAGAAACGGTAGGCCACCTCGGCCGCCCAGTAGATCCCCTGGAGCCACACAAACGCCTGAATCGGACGACGCGAGGCGTGCAACAGCACATCGTCCCACAGATTATTGGTATGGCTGAGCCGTTGCTCAATACGCTCCAGCACACGGCTCACTATAAACGACACCAGCGCCGTACCAGCGACAAAAAACAGAATCCAGAGTATGCCTCGAAGTTCACTCGCCAAACCAAGGCCAGCGAGCACCTCATCCAACTCCTCTGGATTCATGAGCGCTCCCCTTCATCCAGCATCTGCAGTATGGCCGCTCGGGTGTCGCGATAACGCGCCGTGCTTCGGAAAGCGCCCCGTGGACCGGGTACCGGCTTCGCCCGCATGCTGGACAAACGCGGAGAAGGCTTGATCGATTGGGTCTCCAGCCAATCCAGCACCTCATCACTGGCCGCCGGGTCATTGCACACCAGCAGCATGTCGCAGCCAGCATCCAGCGCCGCCTTGGCCCGTTCAGGGTAGGACCCGGCACCCGCTGCCCCCTCCATGGTCAGATCATCACTGAAAATGACCCCGTCGAACTCGAGCTCACCTCGCAACACGTCCCTTAACCAGAAGGTGGAGAAACCCGCCGGGTTGGGATCAGCCTGGGAGTAGACCACATGGGCCGGCATGACCGCCGCCAGTCCCTCGCGGGCCAACTCCCGGAACGGCACCACGTCGGTTGCCATCAGCGTATTGATATCCCGCGTGTCTTCAGGCAGAGCATGGTGTGAGTCAGCCGTGACCGCCCCGTGTCCCGGAAAATGCTTGCCCACGGCCGACATGCCGGCTTCATTCATGCCACAAACCCATGCCCCGGCAAGTTCAGAAACCACTTTCGGGTCAGCGTGAAAACTGCGATCTCCAATGACGGCGGACTCGCCGTAGTCCAGATCCAGTACCGGAGCAAAGCTGAAATCCAGATTGAAATCACACAGCTCCGAGGCCATCAGCCAACCGGTCGCACGGGAGGCCGCCAGCGCCCGCTCAGGCTCGCGATCATACATCCGTCCAATGGCCGCCATGGAGGGAAGTCGGGTAAAGCCATCGCGGAAGCGCTGTACCCGCCCCCCTTCCTGGTCCACCGCAATAAGCAGCCTTGGCTTGACGCTGCGAAGCGACTGGACCAATGTGCGAAGCTGCGACGGTGATTCATAGTTACGTGCAAACAGAATAACGCCCCCGACACTGTCGCGTTCCACACGCTGGCGCTCCACATCCGTCAGGCGGGTTCCTTCAAGATCGATCATCAATGGACCGGTCACTGGCTCTCCTTAATCTCTGCTGTAAGCTCTGGGGGCAACCAATCGGGTTATTCGCGGATCATTACCGCTGTACCCGGCTCCAACCAGTCGAAAAGCTGAAGGATGTCATCATTTCTCATGCGGATACAACCGTGGGACAGGGGCTGCCCCATGGGCTCGCTGTCGGGCGTCCCGTGGATGTAGATGAAACGGCGCATGGTATCGACACAACCGAGTCGATTGAAACCCGGCTCCTCGCCGCAGAGCCAGATGATGCGACTGAGAATCCAGTCCCGCTGCGGGTGCTGCGCCATCAGTTCAGAGTTACAGATTTCACCGGTAGGGCGACGCCCACGAAACACCGCTCCCCGTGGCTGACCCGCACCAATCAGAGCCCGGACCCGGTGGCGCCCCCTGGGTGTACCGCCGCTTCCGTCACGCTCATTGACGCCAGCAACTGCTGTGGAGACCCGGTAGCAGACGAGAGGTTCACCCTGCTCAATCAGGGTCAGACACTGGGAGCCTATATCGATATCCAGCGCATAGCGCAGAGACGCCATCACCTTACCCCCATTTCTGGCTCATTCCTCAGTAAGCCGACGAGTCGGAATTCACTGACACCCCATGATTCGGAGGCGCCTTCATACCCGAAGCGAGGAAGGGCACCAGCTGCCGAACGATATCCTCCTCCGAGGTTTCCACGCCAAGCTTGTTGAAAAGAATCTCCTGGAGCGCATCGCTGCTGGACAGCGCAAACGCCGTGGCTCCGAGCATAAACTGATTGCGCCAGTAGCGATCAACAGCGGAGAGTTCCGGCGTCGCGCCCTTGAGCAGCCGCATGAAGCGGCTGAAGGTATGATTGTATTCCTGTTCCAGAAACTTGCGCAGATGGCCCTGGGATTGTGTGTAGGCCAGCCCCTGCAGGCGCATGTAGATGGCAATACTGCGTTCATGCCTGCGTGGCATTTCCACAGTGGTGCGGGTCAGGGCCGTAAGCACAGCCTCCAGCGAGGGGTGCTCCTCCCCGGACTCAGCTTCGAGGGCGTCAAAGGCCGCCTCCAGAGAGATGCAGAACGGCGTCAGGAAGCGCGCGAACACAGCCTGGATCAGACTCTTCTTGGAGCCGAAGTGGTAATTGACCGCCGCCAGATTGACGCCAGCTTTACCGGTGATCATGCGAAGGGAGGTTTCTGAAAAGCCCCGGTCTGCAAACAGCTCTTCGGCTGCATCAAGAATCCGGTTCACTGTGTCGGAATGCGCCATGAAACCCTGCTCAAACGGTCAACCAAACATTTGTTTGAAACATACGTTTGCTTTGCAGCGCTGTCAACTGGCCGTGTCCGCTTCATTCTGTGGTTGCTCAGGCTCATCACTGGATACCTCCACGAGCAGCTCATCCGGGTCAGTGGCCTCCGCCGTGGCGTCGAGAGGAGGCGCCTCCCCGCTGTCGAGCTCCTCCTGATACGCGCTGAGGTACGTCTCCCGAAGCCGGTTATAGGCTTTCTCTGCCTCCAGCGCAAAAATCAGATAGAGCTGTGACTTGGCTCTGGAGCGAATCTGGCCTGCCAGCAGCCCGCGCTCAGAAAGGCGATAGAGCCTCTGAAAGCGGCTGCGTCTGAGCGCCGGATTGTAGTCGCACAGCCCCCGACAGCAGGCGGCCAGTCCATTTTTGCCTTCCAGCTGTTCCACATGCTTACGCGCCCGCTGGATCAGATGCCGTCGTCGCAGCAGCAGCTCGGCATAAGAGGACCGATCTGAAAAAATGTGCCGCACCGCAGGCAGGCTCCAAAGCCCACACAGTACCAACAGGCCAAAACCAACGCCAGCAACGACGGCTGGCACCAGATTCCCCATACCCGCAAGCACCAGGGTAGCGAACACCCCCAGTACAATCAGCCAGGTATCGCGGCGCTTACGCGCCTGAGTCAGCTGGTAATGATCCGGCCAGTGGGGAATGGCCAGCGTGTCAAAATCAAGCAGCAGCAGTCGCTCACAGTCGTGCAGAAGCTTGCGGCGGCGGCGCTGCACATAGGCCAGCGACAACTGCTGCGCAGCCTCACCCTCCTGCTGCTCATGCTCGGGCTCTGCGCTATCTTCCTGCGCCCGGACACCCTCCGCTTCGCCGCTCACCGTCTCCGAGCCCGTGGTAACACCGTGCTCCGCTGATGGCTCCTGCGCAGCAGCCGCATCGTCGGGTGCTCCTGAAATCCGCCCAGGGGGATGTATCTGGGGCCCAGCGGTCGCGGACGCTGACTGCTCCTGATCCTGTTCCTGTCGCTGGTTCTCGTCGCGCTCCACCATGTCATCCCGCCAGGCCAGACTGAATCCTCTGAGAAACTGAGTCCATTCTTCGGTTATCGGCCACCGGAGTCTGCTCTTGAATACGGTGTCGGCATCCTGCCGTTTGGTATATTATCCAGCGTAGCGTATTCTGAAAGTCCATGGCACTGGACCATCACACACCGTTCAAGGAGGCCGCTGCGGAGATGGCGAAACCCAAGATTCTGGTCAAGGAATACATGAAGTCCCTGCTGCTGTATTTCGCTGAAACGGATTCAGTGGAACACGTGGCAAACACCCTCGTGCAGCATCGCGAACTGGGGGCACCTGTGCTCGACGAGCGCAAAAAGCTGGTCGGTTTCGTGACCGAACAGGACTGCATGAAACAGATGCTCAACGACAGCTACTACGCCCAGGAACACCTGCTGGCCCGCGACGTGATGACGCGCGACACGGTCCATGCAGGCCCGGAAGAGGACATCACCCACCTGGCCGAGGAAATGGTCGGTGGCAAGCCCAAGATCTATCCGGTCTGTGATGACGGCCGGGTCGTGGGGATCATCACCCGCAGTGATGTGCTGAGGGCGCTGACCCGCATGCGCTACCAGTCCCACGGCAAGGCCTGAACGGCCAGCCATGTTTACCGGTATTGTTCAGGGCATTGCCCGGATTGAGCGCATCGAGCAGCAAACCAACCTGCACCGGCTGGCCGTCCAGTTCCCCCAGGGAAGCATGGACGGCATTACCCGCGGCGCCTCGGTTGCCATTGATGGGGCCTGCCTGACCGTGACCGAACAGGACCGGGACAGACTCTGGTTTGATGTGATGATGGAGACGCTCAGGGCCACCACTCTGGGGCAGCGCCATGAAGGTGATGCGGTCAATTTCGAGCGCGCCGCGCGCATTGGCGACGAAATCGGCGGCCATCTGCTGTCAGGCCATGTGCACTGCACGGCAACGCTCGACTCGATTGAGACACCGGAGAACAACCGGCGCCTTGAGTTCCGGGTGCCGCAACAGTGGCGTCACTACCTGCTGCCCAAGGGCTACATCGCGGTCAACGGGGCCAGCCTGACTATTGGCGAGGTGAGTGACACCGGCTTTTCCGTCTACCTGATTCCGGAAACCCTTGAAGCCACCACCTTCAGTCACCTGGCCGAGGGCGACAGTGTGAATCTGGAGATCGACAGTCAGACCCAGACCATTGTCGACACCCTGGCGAGACTGAGCCTGAAGCCGGCCACTGACTGAATCCGGTGGCCGGCACTCCATCAGCGCTGGTAGCCGGGCTTCACAAAGGGCATGGGACTGACGGTCATGGGCCGACGCTTGCCGCGCACATCCGCATAGACCGTGTTTTGGGGTGAAGCGGCCTCAATACTGACGTAGGCCATGGCAATGGGACCACCCATGCTGGGACCAAAGTTGCCGCTGGTCACCTCACCAATGGGCTCACCCCCCTCTTCCCCGGCGTAAAGCGTCGCCCCTTCGCGCACAGGGGCCTTGCCCTCGGCCACCAGACCCACGCGCTTGCGCTTGATGTCGCGGGTTTCCATCTGCTCCAGAATACGCTCGGCACCCGGGAAGCCGCCCTCACGAGCGCCACCGCGGCGACGCGGCTTGCCCACAGCCCAGCTGATGGCCGCCTCCACCGGTGTGGTGGTGGTATCTATGTCATTGCCATAGAGGCAAAGGCCGGCTTCCAGACGCAGCGAATCCCGCGCGCCCAGGCCAATCGCCTCCACTTCCGATTCGCCCAGCAGCTTGCGCACAAAGGTCTCGGCAATGGACGAGGGCACGGAAATCTCATACCCGTCCTCACCGGTGTAGCCGCTGCGGGAAATGATGGCGGTCTCGCCCATCAGCTCCATCGGCCTGTTGTCCATGAACACCATATCCGCAACCGCCGGCTGGAAACGGCTCAGTACCGCCTCGGCACTGGGCCCCTGCAGCGCGACCAACGCCCGGTCGGTCATCTCCTCGAGCTGGACACCGGCGCCCAGATTGGCGCGCAGATGGGCAATGTCCGCATCGCGGCAGGCGGCGTTGACCACCAGGTAGAAGCCATCCTCGTGACGGCTGATCATCAGATCATCCAGGATGCCGCCCTGCTCGTTGGTCAGCAGCGCGTAGCGCTGGCGGTTCACCGGCAGATCCACAATATCCGCCGGCACCAGACGCTCCAGAGCCTCGTCCACTTTGTCACCGCTCAGCCATACCTGCCCCATATGGGACACATCAAAGAGTCCGGCGGCCTTGCGCGTGTGCAGATGCTCCTGCTTGATGCCCAGCGGGTATTGAACCGGCATGCTGTACCCGGCGAAAGGCACCATGCGCGCGCCCAGCTCCTCGTGAAGTGCCGTGAGCGGTGTGGTCAGGGATGCGTCTTCTGTAGCCATGATTGCGATCCACCTGTGGTGTGTTGATGGGAAGTGTGACTATCTTGCACAAGACAGAAATAAATTTCCAATAGGAAACATTGTTTCCTTAAGCCGTCACCCAGAGCACCCGGGCATCCTCTTCACTGACTGAAACCAGCACGTGCCCCATGGTGCAGTCGTAATACGCCGAATCACCGGTTTTCAGCTCCACAGGTTCATAGAACTCGGTATAGAAACGGATGGCTCCGGAGAGCACATAGAGAAATTCCTCACCGTCATGACGGATCCATTCCGGAAACTCCTCAATGGAGCGCGCGCGAACCTGAGTGGTGAACGGCACCATCTTCTTGCGGCTGAGCTGGGTCGCCAACAGGCGGTGCTCATAGGTGGCCGTGGGGTGCGGCGTGCCCTCGCCACTGCGGGTAATATCGCGCCGACCACTGGGTGCGGCGCCCTCACGGGGTTCAGTAAACAATTGCGGCAAATCCACACCCAGTCCGTTGACCAGCTTGTGGACGACGGAAAAGGTCGGTGAAATCTGCTCATTCTCAATCTTCGACAGCGTGGAGCGGGCAAGCCCGGTCAGCTTGCTGGCCTCTTCCAGCGTCAGATTCTGTCCAAGGCGCAGCGAGCGCACCCGCTCCCCGAGCTTCAGCGGCTGCAACGTGGCCTCCGTGGCGTCGCTCTGGGTGACCTGCATGGCCTCGGACTGTGCTTCGTGCGTTGTGCCGGATTCGTCGGTCATTATCGCTCTGCTCGTACCGTCGTATGGACAGAAATGGTCAGTGAAAGAACCGCTTACCCCCTGGGTCTGCGGTCTGTTTCCACAGGTTCTCATTATAGGACGTTATGTTTCCTATAGGAAATATTCGTTGTTTGTGGGAAAATCCATTGGTAGCCTTACATCGTAATCTGAAACAAACAATGCGCGAGGACGGAACAATGACAGGCACGCCTGAAGAACTGCTGTATACCCCGAGCCACGAATGGATTCGGGACAACGGTGACGGCACGGCAACCATGGGCATCACGGATCACGCCCAGGAGCAGCTTGGCGATGTGGTCTTTGTGGAACTTCCCGAGGAAGGCCAGGCAGTGGCCAAGGGTGAAGAGCTGGCCGTGGTTGAGTCCGTCAAATCAGCTTCCGACATCTATGCGCCGGTGGGCGGCACGGTCGAAGCCATGAATGAGGCCCTGGAAGACGCACCGGAAACCGTCAATGAAGACTGTTACGGCGACGGTTGGATGGTGCGGCTCAAGCTCGAGAACGCGGACGAGCTCCAGGAACTGCTTTCTGCAGAACAGTATCAGGCCCTGATCGAGGGTTGAACCTGAGGAGGTATCTATGAATGCGAAGTCATCCCTGGCACAGGCCACTCTCGCGCAGCTGACGGATCGCCCGTTCAGCGATCGGCACATCGGGCCGGATTCGCAGGAGCAGGCCGAGATGCTCCAGTCACTGGACGCATCCTCGCTCAAGGAGCTGATCGACCAGATTGTGCCGGAAAAGATCCGCATGTCGGACGAACTGGCGATGGAAGATGGCCTGTCTGAATCAGACGCCCTGGCGGAACTGCGCGAGATCGCGCAACAGAACCAGGTGTATCGCTCCTACATCGGCCAGGGATACTACCCGACCCGCATTCCGGCGGTGATCCAGCGCAATGTGCTGGAAAACCCAGCGTGGTACACCGCCTATACCCCCTATCAGCCGGAAATCTCCCAGGGCCGGCTGGAATCGCTGGTCAACTTCCAGCAGGTGATCATGGACCTGACCGGTCTGGATCTGGCCAACGCCTCCCTGCTGGATGAGGCCACGGCTGCGGCTGAGGCCATGGCACTGTGCAAGCGCGGTAACCGCCGCAACAAGAGCAACCAGTTCTTCGCCGCGGATGACCTGCACCCGCAGACGCTGGATGTGCTGAAAACCCGCGCGGACTACATGGACATTGAGCTGATCGTGGCGCCCGCCGAGGACATTGGCAGTTACCAGCCCTTTGGTGCAGTCTTCCAGTATCCTTCTACCACCGGCTATGTGGCCGATCTGGGCAAGCTCGCGGAAACCGCCAGAAACCAGGGCGCCATGGTCTCTGTCGCCAGTGACCTGCTGGCACTGATGCTTCTCAAATCACCGGGCGAACTGGGTGCGGACATCGTCTTTGGTTCCGCCCAGCGTTTCGGCGTACCCATGGGTTATGGCGGCCCCCACGCGGCCTTCTTCGCCACCACGGACAATCTCAAGCGGTCCGTTCCCGGCCGCATCATCGGCGTATCCAAGGATTCCAGGGGACAGATGGGGCTGCGTATGGCGATGCAGACCCGTGAGCAGCACATCCGTCGCGAAAAGGCGACCTCCAACATCTGTACCGCTCAGGCACTGCTGGCCAACCTGGCAGCATTCTATGCTGTCTATCACGGTCCGGAGGGCCTGAGAAACCAGGCGGAACGAGTGCACCGGCTGACTGCCATTCTGGCCCATGGCCTGAGGGCAGGCGGCATTGATGTGCCGCAGCGCTACTTCGATACCCTGACCTTCAAAGCGGACGCCGAGGTGCCTGCACGGGCCCGTGAAGCGGGCTGCAACCTGCGCGACTTCGGTGACGGCCGGGTCGGCATCAGCCTCGATGAAACCGCCACGGAAGCGAACGTTGAGCAGCTGTTTGAGATCGTACTGGGCAAAAACCACGGCCAGTCCGTGAGTGAGCTGGATGCGGCCATCGTTGCCGGTGCCGAAACGGGCATCAGCACGGACATGCGCCGCCGTGACGCCGTTCTGACCCATCCGGTATTCAATAAGTATCACAGCGAAACCGAGCTGGTGCGCTACATCCGCCGCCTTGAAAGTCGCGATTACTCGCTGGTCCATGGCATGATTCCGCTGGGCTCATGCACCATGAAGCTCAATGCCGCCTCGGAGATGATGCCGGTCAGCTGGCCGGAATTCGCGGAGATCCATCCCTTCGCGCCTGCCGAGCAGACCAAAGGCTATCAGCGCATGCTCAAGGAGCTGGATAACCAGCTGCTGGCCATCACCGGCTATGACGCCATTTCCATGCAGCCCAACTCCGGTGCCCAGGGCGAGTATGCCGGCCTGCTGGCGATCCGTCGCTATCAACAGGCCCAGGGCGAAGGCGAGCGGGATGTGTGCCTGATTCCCGCCTCGGCCCACGGCACCAACCCGGCCTCCGCCGCCATGATGGGCCTGAAGGTGGTCATCGTCGACTGTGACGAACAGGGCAACGTGGATCTTGATGACCTGCGCGCAAAAGCCGAGAAGGCTGGCGATAAGCTCTCCTCCTGCATGATCACCTACCCCTCCACCCACGGGGTCTATGAGGAGAATGCGGCGGATCTGTGTGAGATCATCCACGCCCATGGCGGCCAGGTCTACATGGATGGCGCCAACCTCAACGCCCAGGTTGGGCTGGTACAGCCGCCGCTGGTGGGCTCCGATGTGTCCCACCTGAACCTGCACAAGACCTTTGCCATCCCCCACGGCGGTGGCGGTCCGGGCATGGGCCCCATTGGCGTACGCAGCCATCTGGCGCCCTATCTGCCCGGCCATGGTGAAAGTGGTGATTCAGAAGGCGCCGTATCAGCCACGCCCTATGGCTCAGCCGGCATTCTGCCCATCACCTGGATGTACAACCGGATGCTGGGCCGTGACGGTCTTCGCCGCAGTACCGAGGTGGCGATCCTCAGCGCCAACTATCTGGCCCACGAGCTTGAAGGGGATTACACCGTGCTCTACCGCGGTCGACACGAACGCGTTGCCCACGAGTGCATCCTGGACCTGCGCCCGCTCAAGGAGCAGACCGGCATTACCGAAGAGGACGTGGCCAAACGACTGATGGACTACGGTTTCCACGCACCGACCATGTCCTTCCCGGTACCGGGCACGCTGATGATCGAGCCAACGGAATCCGAGTCCAAGGAAGAGCTGGATCGTTTCATCGAGGCCATGCGCGGCATCCGCCGGGAGATGGATCAGGTGGCCAACGGCGACTGGCCAGCAGACAACAATCCGCTGAGCCAGGCACCGCACACACAGAGTGATCTGGTGGATGAGTGGAGCCGCCCCTACAGCCGGGAGATCGCCGTGTTCCCATCCGAGGCGGTGCGCCAGGCCAAGTTCTGGCCAGCAGTGAACCGGGTAGACAACGTATTTGGGGACCGGAATCTCATCTGCAGCTGCCCGAGTCCGGAAGCCTATCGGGATTAGGGTGAATACTCTAATTTATTGACGTAATGTTGAGCCATATGAGGGAGCGGCCTTTACCGGCGCTCCCCCGGCCACCACGGGTCGCAGCCCCCACATAAGGAGGGAGGCACTATGGTTCAGGAACTGATCAAAACACAGGTGCAACAGATGAGCAGTCTCACCCGTAAAATCCAGGAACAGGCTAACCAGCAATGGCAGAAAGCCAGCGAAGAACTGCAGGGCATTCTGAAAGAGATGGGCGCGGAGAACGCCAGTGAGCAGTCCGTCAAGGAGATCATTGCGGGCATCCGCGAGAAGAACCCATCCTTCCGCGAACTGATGCTCAACCTGGATGCGGCCACCTATGACGCACGCAAGAAAGCATCCTGGAACGCCCATATGACCACGGCCTACATTCGCAACAAGGTCGAGGAATCCTATATCAACGACCTGCAGCCAATGGTGAACAACTATCGCCAGAAGGCGCTGGACAGCATTCAGAGCCTGAATGAGCAGGCGGAACGATTCCGCCGCCGGTTCAAGGAAAAGGCTGAAGAAGCCTGACCCCGCAACACTCCTTTACTTGCTAGACCCCTTTGCCCCCGTTTTCGGGGGCTTTTTTATGCACGCTCACTGGGTTTCGGAAAAGCCACACCCGTGCCCGCCAGACCGCAATACCCACCCGGATGACGATCCAGATACTGCTGGTGCAGGGATTCAGCGTAGTAGAACGGCTGCCCTTCCCCGATCTCGGTTGTGATGTCACCCAGACCCGCCGCACTCAACGCAGCCTGATAGCGATCCCGCGACGCCTTCGCGATGCCCAGATCCACCGGGTCATCCACATAAATGGCCGAACGGTACTGGGTGCCCACGTCATTGCCCTGGCGCATCCCCTGGGTTGGGTCATGGGCCTGCCAGAACACCACCAGCAGATCATCCAGCGTCACGCGTTCCGGGTCGTAGACCACCCGCACCGCCTCGGTATGGCCAGTCTGGGCGGTACAGACCTCCTCATAGGTTGGATTGGGGGTATAACCGCCGGCATAGCCTACCGCTGTCGTGTGCACACCCGGCTGCCGCCAGAAGCGCTGCTCGGCGCCCCAGAAACATCCCAGACCAAGCACCACCTCTTTCATGCCCTCGGGAAAAGGCGGTTGAAATGAGGTGCCCAGAACCCGGTGGGGCCCGCTCTCGGGCATGGGTTCATTGCGTCCCGGCAACGCCTGCCCGGGTTCGATCATGGCCGTTTTATGACTGTTGAAGAACATGGCAAAGGACACGGCTTTCTCCTGTTTTCGCAACCCTGGATCCTCAACCCCTATACTAGGGGAAAGAGACCGGCAACGCATGGCATCCTCATGAGTCCATTCCGCATTGGCCTGCACTGCGCTGGCCTGGCCCTACTGCTGCTTGTTGCGCCTCCCACACTGGGTGACAGCGTCTACCGCTGTGAACAGGACGGCCGCATCCAGTTCTCCGATGAACCCTGTGATGAGGATGCCCAGCCAGAGAGGATCCGCTCGGGCTCCAGCGGGCTGCACTTTGGCGCGGATGCAGACAAACGGCCTGATAAATCCGAGGAAGAAACCTCGGACAGCACTGCGGATGAAGACGCTGAAGCTGAAAACGCCTCGCCTTGCCGGGATTTCACCTCCACCGAGCGAAGGCGGCTGAGAGTGCGCGGCGAGCTGGTGTCGGGCATGACCCGGGAAGATGTGCGCGAGGCGCTGGGGCGGCCTGCCGAACAGCACAGCGAACCGCTCGAAGTTTGGATCTATGCGCAGCGCAGCCGGGGCTACCGGGTTGGGGAAACCCGAATCTATTTCCGCGACGGCTGTGTGGCGCGCGTAGAGTAAAAAACCCCCGCCGGTTGCCCGACGGGGGTTTTTCATCTGACCCGATGGGTCGACAACGGAACCGGTTTTAGAACTGGTTCATGGTGTTGTCTTTACCACCGGCCTTCAGAGCGGCTTCGCCAGCGAAGTACTCTTTGTGGTCATCACCGATGTTGGAACCGGCCATGTCCTGGTGCTTGACGCAGGCCAGACCCTTGCGGATCTCCTGGCGCTGAACGTCACGCACGTACGCCAGCATCCCTTCCTCACCGAAGTAGCCCTTGGACAGCTGGTCCGTGGACAGTGCCGCTGTGTGGTAAGTCGGCAGCGTGATCAGGTGGTGGAAGATGCCCGCTTCGCGCGCCGCATCCTTCTGGAAGTTCTGGGTCCAGCGATCGGCTTCCGCGGCCAGCTCGCTGTCGTCGTACTCCGCGTTCATCAGGTTGGCGCGGTCGTACTTGGACACATCCTTGCCTTCTTCCTTCCAGGCGTCGAATACCTGCTGACGGAAGTTCAGAGTCCAGTTGAAGGACGGGCTGTTGTTGTAGACCAGCTTGGCATCCGGCACCTCTTCACGGATACGGTTAACCATGCCCGCGATCTGACCAACGTGGGGCTTCTCGGTTTCGATCCACAGCAGGTCCGCGCCGTTCTTCAGGCTGGTGATGCAGTCCAGAACAACACGGTCTTCACCGGAGCCTTCCTGGAACTGGTACAGACCGTTCGGAAGACGCTTGGGACGGTGCAGTTCGCCGTTCTTCTTGATGACCATGTCGCCTTCCTGGACATCATCAGCGGACTTGACCGGGTCTGTGTCGAGATAGGAAGTGTAGATGGATGCCAGATCGCCGGGCTTCTGGGAAACCGGGATCTTCTGGGTCAGGCCAGCGCCCAGGGAGTCGGTACGGGCAACGATGACACCGTCGTCCACGCCCAGCTCAAGGAACGCGTAACGTACGGCGTTGATCTTGGCGATGAAGTCTTCGTGCGGGCAGGTTACCTTGCCGGCCTGGTGACCACACTGCTTGGCGTCAGACACCTGGTTCTCGATCTGGATGGCGCAGGCGCCCGCTTCGATCATCTTCTTGGACAGCAGGTAGGTCGCCTCTTCGTTACCGAATCCGGCGTCGATGTCGGCAATGATCGGCACAACGTGGGTTTCGAAGTTGTCGATCTTGTCTTCGATTTCCTTGGCCCTGGCGCTGTCGCCCTTTTCACGGGCTTCGTCCAGATCGTGGAACAGGTGGTTCAGTTCACGCGCATCAGCCTGCTTCAGGAAGGTGTAAAGCTCTTCGATCAGCGCCGGAACAGAGGTCTTCTCGTGCATGGACTGGTCAGGCAGCGGACCGAACTCGGAACGCATGGCCGCGACCATCCAGCCAGAGAGGTACAGGTAGCTGCGCTTGGTGGTGCCGTGATGACGCTTGACGCCCATCATCTTCTGCTGACCAATAAACCCGTGCCAGCAACCCAGGGACTGGGTGTACTTGGACGAATCCTTGTCATAGGCCGCCATGTCTTCACGCATGACCTTGGCCGTGTACTTGGCAATCTCCAGGCCGGTCTGGAACCGGTTCTGGGCGCGCATGCGAGCTACGTACTCGGGAGTGATGTGGTTCCAGGTTTCACCTTGGGACTTGACCAGGGAGGAGACTTCTTCGATGTCTTTGCGGTATGACATGCTTCACCTTTAATTGTGAATGATGGAACGGACTCGCTTCACACAGGAGCAGGCACCGCGGCGGGCACCTTCCAGCAATGAGGTGCGTATTCTAAAAGGTTCCACCTCATAATTAAAATGGATGCTCTGTATGTTCGCTATTTTTTCCGTGAATAGTGGTTGCTGGGAGCGGAAGAAAGCATCTAACGCTTCCGAAAGACCTGCCAGACCCGAAAACGCCCATCCTCTGCCAGCACCTGAGGCCGCCCCAGTGCCTTTTCCATGGCCTCGGCGTAGGGCAGAAACCGATTGGCAACCAGTCTCAGCTCACCCCCGGGCAGAAGACGCTCGCCCACTTCTGACAGGAACCGGAGAGTGACGCTCTGATCCGTTCTGACTCCTTCATGGAAAGGCGGGTTGGTTATCACCAGTCCGAAGCGGTCGCGGATCCCGGCCAGTCCGTCTGAAGGCAGCACTGATGCCGCTTCCTGCCCGGCAAACAGTTCCCGCGTACAGGCCACGGCCTGCCACTGGACATCGCTCAGAGTGAGCGCCCGACTCGGGGCCATCTGGCTCAGCCAGGCACCGACGATGCCACTGCCGCAGGCAAAATCCAACATCGAGCCCCCATCTTGTGGAGGGGTCTCCTGCAAAGACTCCAAAAGCATCCGCGTACCGGCGTCCACCCTGCCTTCACTGAACAGACCCGGCAGGCCGTGGAAGCGCAGCTGTTGTCCCGCGATCTGCGCCTCGTGACAGCCCATATAGTCCTTCACCCGGAAGGGACAGCCTGCCTCCACACCCTGTGCCCACCAGAGCTGGCAGTGGCGACCGCTGTCGCCCTTCCAGGACCGGGAAAACCGCTCTCGGAGCTGCCGTGCACCACCTGCGATGCCTTCCTTCTTGGCCCCGATGAGTGCAATCCGTCCGCCCTCAGCCACCACCGACTCCGCCAACGCAAGACGAAGCGCCAGTTCCGCCCGGGCCTTGGGCATGAAGATGACAACAGTCCCCACCTCCGCAGGCATACCAGGGTCGTCATAACCGAAATACCAGTGGCGATCATGACCGCCCTGCCCACGCCACTGCCCGAAGTGCGTGGTAACGCTGTGGCAGGGGCCTGCGAGCCGATCTGCCAGCCCATCACGCGGAGCGCCCAGCAAGAGCGTGGGTGGCGCAAGTTCTTCGCTGTGATGCAGAAGCAGCTCACTGGCATTGGTCAGGGTTGCATCAACCATTCACTGGTCGTCCTCTTGCGCTCCGGAGAAAGTGAATCGGAGTTGTTGATAGTACTGACGGACAATGCTCGGATCGTTCGGAACCTCGTAACGCGTCACCGAGCGCACCGCCTCCAACGCACTGACATCAAGCAGGGTATGCCCACTGGGCAGATGGATGCGCGCCTCCTGAAGGTATCCCTGCTCGTCCACATTGAAGCGGATTTCGCCGCTGTGGCGGGCCTCGGCGTCATCCGGGCGGTGCCAGCGATTAAAAATCTGCTCTTTCATCCGGGCCAGATACTCGTTGGCCATGCGCAGTCGGCGCGCCTCAATCTCGCTGTAGGGAGACTCTCCGCGGACGTCGTCCATCTCCTCTTCGCCAAGCGCCTGCATGCCCTCTGAGTCCTGCTCAGGTGACTCCTCCTCCCGGGGCTCCTCCTCAGGCTCCGGTGGCGGGTCCGGAATATCAGCGCCAAGCTCCATGCCGGCCTCGTCAGAATCCGGCACTGTAGTCTCTGACGGCGCCTCTGTCTCTACCTGCTCGGGCTCGGGCTCGGGCTCGGGCTCGGGCTCGGGCTCCGGCTCCGGCTCCGGCTCGGGCTCCGGCTCGGG
>LKMJ01000518.1_pt1 | contig 29677 bp, 31 predicted proteins | sample 643391 | NCBI WGS metagenome assembly LKMJ01 (sample SAMN04112250, study PRJNA286221) | soda lake metagenome | biome: soda lake; feature: Kulunda Steppe; material: water; isolation source: sample PL-Br10 brine of Picturesque Lake | place: Russia: Kulunda steppe | collected 2010-07 | reverse complement strand
GGCGATGGGATCGGTGATATACAGGGCATTATCGACAGGATCGACTATCTCGACGATCTTGGCGTCGATGCCGTCTGGATAAACCCTGTATACGAGTCGCCGCAGGTAGACAATGGCTACGATATCTCGGATTACCGTGCAATCAATCCGCAGTACGGATCGATGGACGACTGGGAGCAGCTACTCGCGGAGCTCCACGATCGTGACATCCGGCTGATTATGGATCTCGTCTTGAATCACACGTCGAGTCAGCATAGCTGGTTCCAACAATCCCGGAACAACGACAGCGAGTATGGAGATTACTACTACTGGCGTGATGGGGAGAGCCTGCCGAACAACTGGGAGACCTTTTTCGAGCAGTCGGCCTGGACCTACGACGAGGAACGTGGCGAGTACTATCTTCATCTGTTCACCGACGAACAGCCGGATCTTAACTGGCGAAATCCGATTGTTCGCAGTGAGATATACGATATCGTGAGCTGGTGGCTCGAACGCGGTGTCGACGGCTTCCGACTCGACGTCATTAATCTCATCTCGAAAACAGCGGACCTCCCGGATGGCGACCCCGAGGGTGAGTTTCTCACTGGCTCTGAACATTTCATCAACGGGCCGGAGATGCACGAGTACTTCGACGAACTCGCCGAGAAGGGTTTCGGTCCCTACCGCGACAAGACTGTGACAATCGGCGAGTGTTCCAGCATCGACCCGGAGACAGCAATCGATGTCACTGGACGCAAATCCAACGCACTGGATATGACGATCTTCTTCGAGCATCTGGAGCTCGACAGAGCCGAAGGCTGGCAGTACCGTGAGTGGTCACTCCCCGAGCTCAAGGAGATCATGGATCGCTGGCAACAGGCCGTCGAGGATGGGACGTGGGTAACGATGTATCACAGCAATCACGACCAGCCACGCGGCCTCTCACGGTTCGGTGACGAAAGCTACCGCTACGAGTCTGCGACGATGCTGGCGACGTGTATCCACGGCCACAGGGGCACACCCCTAGTGTATCAGGGTGAGGAGTTCGGCATGAGCAACGCCTCCTTCGAGTCGCCCGAGGATCTCCGGGATGTCTGGGCGAAAAATCACTGGGAGAACGAACGCAATGCTGGAAAGCGCTTCGAGGAGGTCCGCCCGCATATCGAACGCTACAGCCGTGACAACGCCCGGACACCAGTGCAGTGGTTGGACGAGGAAAACGCCGGGTTCACAACAGGAGAGCCGTGGATCCCTGTCGACGACGATTACGAGACAGTAAACGCCGAGGCGGACCGACAGCGCGACCGGTCGATCTTCGAGCATTACCGACAACTCATCGATCTGCGCGACGAGTCCGAGCTACTCGTCTACGGAAGCTTCGAGATGCTCTACCCCAACCACGAGGAGATCTACGCGTTCAGACGGTGCCTCCCCGAAGATGATTCCGAGTTGCTGGTCGTCTGTAACTTCTCGGCCGAAGAGCCGACCTTCGAACTGCCGGCGCGTGTCGGGTTCGAGGACACAGAAGTAATTCTCGCCAACTACGAGGATGTCGAGACCGATCCGACGAGCATCGAGCTTCGTCCCTACGAAGCAACCATCTATGAGTTGTCAGGAACAGCGTAGCCGCCTCCTGAAGCAACTACACAAGTAGCAACCAAAAACTTCGCCGATCGTTCGTATTTGGACAATCATTTAACTGACGCCGGAAAAGCTCAGGGTATGGCAGGACCACGAATCCTGATTATGGGCCCTCCAGGTGCGGGGAAAGGGACCCAGAGTAGTAATATCGAATCCGAGTACGGTGTCGAGCATATCACAACGGGGGACGCACTCCGTGCGAACAAGGATATGGACATCAGTGATATGGATACCGAACACGACACCCCACGGGCATACATGGACGCAGGGGATCTCGTCCCGGACAAAGTCGTCAACGCGATCGTCGAGGAGGCGCTCACGTCCGCAGACGGGTTCGTCCTCGATGGCTATCCACGGAACCTCGACCAGGCCGAAGAGCTAGAAAGTATGACAGAACTCGATGTCATTCTCTCACTCGACGTGAGCAGAGAAGAGCTCATCGACCGTCTGACTGGTCGCAGACTCGATCCGGAGACAGACGAGATCTACCACGTCGATTTCAACATGCCGGATGATCCAGAGATTCGAGAGCGACTTATCCAGCGCGAGGACGACGAACGCGAGGCCGTCGAGAACCGACTGGACGTGTTCGAGGAGAACACTGTGCCGGTCATCGAGTACTACGAGGATCGTGATGATTTCGTCGCGATCGATGGCGAGCAAGCACCCGACGGTGTCTGGGAGGATATCCAGACCGCGATCGACGATCATAGCCAGTAGGGAGAACCTTGCTATCGAGTCCGGAGTAAAAGCTTGATATTGCTCGGCTGTTTTACCTACGACCAATGCCACGCACAGCACAGAAAGTAGACGAACTCGCTGACGAAGGAGAGCATCTGACGAGTGCTCTCGCATCGGTCCTCGACGTTGCCGAAGAGAAGGGGACGGTGACCTGGAGCGATGTCAGCGACGATATCTCCAGCGGCGAGTGGGGCCGCCTCATCGAGAAGGGGCTGCTCAGAGATGCCGATGGCGAGGGATTCGTCGTCGATGACCCGGAGGGAGCGCGTGAAGCGCTCGAAGACGCGGATCCGGCTGCGATGAGCGACCACGACACCTCCTGGACAAAGTACGACAAGCTCGCAGGAGTGAGTGTCGTCCTGATGTTCTTCGGCTACGCCTTTTCTTCGGCACGAAATGCGATCGGTGAAACGCTCAATATCTTCATCGGTCCGCTGGAGGCAGTGTTGCCGTTCCATCTCGTTATTCTCGTACTTGCGCTGCTTACGGGACTGTTCTCGGCGATCATGCAGGATAACCTGATGGACGAGACGGTGATGGCCGAGTACAAAGAGAAGACCCAGTCGCTCAAAGAGCGGCGCGAAAAGGCCAAAGAGCGCGGCGACGACGAGGCACTGGAGAAGATCCAAGAAGAGCAGATGGAGATGATGACGGAGAATCTGGGCGTGTTCAAAGCTCAGTTCCGACCGATGGTCTGGATCATGCTGTTTACCATCCCAGTGTTCCTGTGGATGTACTGGATGATCCTCGACGTTGGTGTCGCGGAGAACTCGACGGCGATCGTGATTCCGATCGGTGGAGAGATCAGCGACTGGCGGTCGGGGATCGTCGGTCCAATTGAGATGTGGATCGTCTGGTATTTCCTCTGCTCGCTTAGTTTCAGCCAGATCATGCGGAAAGCGCTCAACGTCCAGACGACCCCGACAGGATAACGTCCCCAGCTATTCTTTAGTTCCGTATTGGGGGAATCTCGCAACCTCTTTTACGCTTCCCATCACAGAAGGTGTATGTTGGTTACCGTCTCCGGACCAGCGGGCAGTGGAAAGAGCACACTCGCTGGCAATCTCGCGGAACAGTTCGGGTACGAGCACGTCTCCGGTGGTGATATTTTTCGAGAGATCGCAGCCGAGCGCGATCTGACCCCACTCGAGTTGAACAAACTCGCAGAGGATGACGAACAGATCGATCTGGATCTGGATCGCCGGCTCCGTTCGATCGCCGCAGACCGTGACGATGTCGTCCTGGAATCCCGCCTCGCCGGCTGGATGGCAGGCGACCATGCAGATCTCCGGATCTGGCTCGATGCACCGATTTCGATCAGAGCCGAACGGATCGCTGACCGTGAAGAAAAGAGCGTAGAGACTGCACGAGCCGAGACAGAAGCCAGATCGGAGAGTGAAGCTCAGCGGTACGAGGAGTACTACGGAATCAACATCGCTGACCTGAGCATCTACGATCTGGTCTTGAATACAGCCCGATGGAGTGTCGACGGAACGCTCTCTGTCACAACCGAAGCGATCGACTCACTCGACAACGACGATGGCAAACACCCCGTCACGGGTGTGGACTACGATTTCACTGTATGACACTGCGCGAGGCTCCCGCAGACCGGTCAGTCGAGTCGTTGCTTTCCTTTGGCGTCGTCAATCTCGACAAGCCGCCAGGTCCGAGCTCGCATCAGGTCGCGGATTGGGTGAAACGACTAACCAACGAGCAATCGACGGAGGAGGTCGAGCGTGTTGCACACACCGGCACGCTGGATCCGAAGGTGACTGGCTGTCTCCCCCTGCTTCTGGGTGATGCGACACGGGTCGCTCAGCTGTTCGCCAAAAGTACCAAAGAGTACGTTGCGGTGCTGGAGCTACAAGGCCCCCCACCAACCGATTTCGAGGGTGTCGTTTCCGAGTTCGAGGGTGAACTGCTTCAGAAGCCACCCAGAAAAAGTGCCGTCAAACGCCAGATCAGAAAGCGAGAGATCCACGAGCTGGAGATTCTCGAACAGCGCGACCAGCAGGCGCTCCTGCGGATTCGATGCGAGGCCGGCACCTACATTCGGAAGCTCTGTCACGATATCGGGTTGGCTATCGGGACAGGGGCGCATATGGGTGATCTCCGACGAACACGAACTGGGGAGTTCGACGACACGACGTTACAGACGATGGAGGATTTTGTCGACGGCCTCGCATTCTGGGCCGAAGACGGCGACGAGTCGTTGATCCGGGAGGTCGTCTCCCCCGCCGAATCGGCACTCAGAACGCTTCCCCGTCTGACCATCGCGCCGAGTGCTGCCCGCGAGGTCGCGGAGGGTGCACCGGTGTACGCCCCCGGTGTGATCGAAACATCACCTGCGCCTGCTGGTGGCAAACTTCCCGAAGATGGGGAGCTGATCACCTGCTATACGCCGAACGAGGCGGCGGTCTGCCTTGGTCGACTGGTTGGTGATCCCGACGCCAACTCCGGCACTGTGGTCGAACTAGAGCGCGTTCTGGTCTGAAAACGAATTTTGTGGTCGTTGGCAGAGGCCCAACCCCTACCTGTAGGTATCAGGAGGGGGTTTCTACGTGGAAACCGCGAAAATACGACCCCTTTCCAGCAAGAAACACCTAACATATAACCCATTTCCACGAGGAAACCCGTGTGCGAAAGATATGTGCGAAACTTCTTTCATAATCTCACGCGTCGCACGGCAAGCCTGTTTTTCGGCCGCGCTACGGTGGATGAAAAGCTGGGCGAGAGAAACGCCTATCCCAGTCGTTGCCGATATACAGGTATGAGCAACGCGTCGCTTCACGCCCCGGCCAAGACAGCCATCGAACAGTGCCTGAATCTCTCATCCGACGAGTCGTGTGCGATTGTCACCGACGACAAGCGCAAGGCAATCGCCGAGGCGCTGTATGCAGTCGCCACCGAGATCACAGACGAGACAGTTCTTCTTCGATACCCGCCGGGCGACCAGCACGGCGAAGAGCCACCGAGGCCCGTCGCAGCGGCGATTCGTAACACCGACGTAGTGCTTGCACCCACGACGAAGAGTCTCAGCCACACGACAGCGCGCATCGAGGCTTGCGAGGCCGGTGCGAGGATGGCGACGCTTCCCGGGATCACCGACGGCGTCTTTCTGATGGGACTCGATGCCGACTACGATCAGATCGAACAGGCCTGCACGGATGTGCTCGAACAGGTCGAAGCTGCAGACGAGATCAGAGTCACCTCGCCGCAGGGAACAGATATCACCTTCGGGGTCGGTGACAGGGAGTGGATGCAAGACACCGGAATCGTTCACGAACCGGGGCAGTTCTCGAATCTCCCTGCAGGAGAGGTGTTCATCAGCCCAGAGACAGCAGATGGCAGTGTCGTCGTCGACGGGACGATGATGCCCCACGGCGAGCTAGATGGTGGTCAAACTGTCGAGTTCACCGTCGAAGATGGAACTGTCACGAGCATCGAAGACGACGGACTCCGAGCGGAAGTCGAGGGTGCTGGCGAGCAAGTCGGGACAGATGCGTACAACCTCGCGGAACTGGGCATCGGGACGAACATCGCAGTCTCGGATCTGGTCGGATCTGTCCTCCTCGACGAGAAAGCAGGCGGCACCGTTCACATCGCGATCGGCGACGATCACGGTATCGGCGGTGATGTCGAAGCACCGATCCACCTCGACGGCATTCTGAAAGAGCCAACAGTGTTCGCGGACGGCAGCCAGATTCGGCTTCCAAAATCAGACTGATTGGCGATTCGGTACTAACTGCAGTCGTCTACTTCCCTTCGAACTCCGGATCTTCGTCGCTCTGGAGTTTCGTAACTCCTTCCATCATATCGTCGGTGCCGATGAGGTGACCGAAGGCGAAGGCCTCGGTCTCCAGCCCTGCCTCGATATCGTCGCGGCCGGCGTGCATCGCCTTCTTTGCGTACTCCATCGCAAGCGGTGGGCCGGCAGCCAGATCAGCCGCGAGCTCGACAGCATCTTCCTCGAAGTCGTCCTTGTCGGTGAGGTGGTTGACAAAGCCCCACTCCTGCATCTGCTCGGCGTCGTAGCGGTCTGCAGAGAAGATGATCTGCTTGGCCCGGCTCTCGCCGATCAGGTTGCTAAGCCGCTGTGTGCCGCCCCAGCCAGGGAGCAAGCCGAGGTTGAACTCCGGCTGTCCGAACTCCGAGCGTTCGGTCGCAATCCGCAGATCCGCACACGTTGCGAGTTCCATCCCTCCACCGAGTGCGAAGCCGTCGATTCCTGCAACGACCGGAACAGACGCGTCTTCGAGTTTGCCCCAGGTCTCCTGGCCGTTCCGTGCGAGTTCGACCGCGTCGATCGGGTTGGCGCTGCCGGCCATGCTCATCGCATCCGCACCGGCACTGAACGCGCGGTCGCCCGCGCCGGTGACGAGGATCGCACGCACCTCGTCGTCGTCGTCGAGCATGTCGACGGCCTGGTCGAACTCTTCGAGCATCGCGGGTGAGACCGTGTTGAGCGCCTGTGGCCGGTCGAGCACGATCTGGCCGACCATCTCTTCGGGATACTCGACGCGGATGGCCTCGAACTCGATCTCGCCGTCGTCCTCACTTGGCCCGTAAAAGCCACCTTCCTCGGCCGCATCGCGCAGCCCATCGCTGACCTCGTAGCGGGCTGCACCGGTCTCCTCGTGAAGCGCCTCCAGCGTCTCGATCGCTTTCTCGAGTCCGGCCTCGTCACAGAGCTTCGCTGGCCCTTTCGGGAACGCTGCGCCGAGTTTCACTGCCTTGTCGATATCTTTTGGTGGTGCGACCTCTTTTTCGACCAGCTTGCCGGTCTCGTTTGCAAGTAGTGCGATGAGTCGATCGCGAACATCCTCGCTGATCGCATCGGTTGGAATGTCTGCGCCGTCGCCGTCCTCGTAATCATAGAATCCTTTGCCGGTCTTCTTGCCAAGCTCATCGTTTTCGACCTTGCTGACGAGCTGTGGGGATGGCTCGTAGGCATCGCCGAGCACCTCGTGCATGTATTCGAGCACGTGGAGTGTGATGTCGTTGCCGACCTGGTCGCCGAGTTCGAACGCGCCCATCGGCAGTCCCATGTCGTATTTCGTCGTCGAGTCGACCTCCGCGATGCTGGCGTCACCGAGTTCGACGATCCAGCTCGCCTCGTTCATCAGCGGGACGAGAATACTGTTGACGATGAAGCCAGGGTCGTCCTTGCGGACGCGGACTGGTGTCTTGTCCAGATCCTCGGCAAGCGCCTCGATGAGTTCAATCGTCTCGTCGCTGGTGTGTTCGCCGCGGATCACTTCGACCAGCTCCATCCGGACAGGTGGGTTGAAAAAGTGCATCCCGCAGAACTGCTCGGGACGGTCAGTGAGCTCGCTTAGGTCGGTAATCGAGATACTCGACGTATTCGAGGTAAAGATCGTATGCTCTGGCGCAACCTCGACGAGTTCCTCGTAGACGTCCTGTTTGATGTCGAAATCCTCCGGTGCGGCCTCGATAACGACGTCGCTTTCGACCATTGCTTCCTCCAGATCAACATACGCCGTCACGTTATCAAGCGCCTCCTCGGCTTCCTCCTCGGAGAGTCGATCTTTTTCGGCCAGCTTGTTCAGGCTCCACTCGATCTGGTCGTAGCCGTCCTGAACGAACTCCTCTTTGATATCCCGTAGATTGACGGTGTATCCCGCAAGCGCCGCGACCTCGGCGATTCCATGGCCCATTGTGCCCGCACCGAGAACTGTGATCGTATCGACATCTTCGAGTTCCATGTGTACAATTAGTATGGTCTTTCGGACTGGATTTGAACGTTTTCCTTCAGCACAACGACAACTGTTCACAACATCCGGACAGTTGTAAGAAGAAGTACGTTCACAGGCGAGAATCTGAGAAAGATTACTGAATATACTCGGCTGCTTTCTCGGCGATCATCGTCGTCGGTGCATCAGTGTTGCCGCTGGTGATCGTCGGCATAACCGAGGCGTCGACGACACGAATATCTTCGAGTCCGTGAACCCGCAGACGGTCATCGACGACCCCATCCGGCCCCATCTTGCAGGTGCCAACGGGATGATACAGACTCTCTGCCCGCTCGCGGATGAATTCGGTCAGTTCCTCGTCAGACTGGGATTCCGATCCAGGAACCATCTCTTCACCGCGGTACGCGTCGAACGGTTCGGCCTGTACAATCTCACGAATCAGTTTTACACCCTCCAGCAGAATCTCCAGATCTTTGCCCTCGGTGAGATACTGTGGATCGATTGCTGGTTCGTCGAGCGGATCAGCCGAGCGAAGTGTCACTCGTCCGCGGCTGTCCGGCCGAAGCCGAAGTGCACTGATCCAGAACCCGTTCCCATCTGGATTATCGAAGCCGTGGTTGACGGAGTACGACGGGCCGAAATGTAACTGCAGGTCGGGTCGGTCAGTTTCTTCAGAAACCGACACGAAACCGCCTGCCTCGGCGAGGTTCGATGTAAGCGGCCCTCGCTTCAGAACCAGATATTTGAGGACGTTCCAGAGCGAGTCCGCATCGTCAAGTGTGACCGACTTCGTACAGGCGTAGTTGACTTTCACGTTGAGATGGTCCTGCAGATTTTTGCCGACAGCGGGAAGATCGTGCACAACTGGGATATCGTGTTCTGCGAGATGCGATTCTGGGCCTACACCGGAAAGCAGCAGTAACTGTGGGGTGTTGATCGCCCCTGCCGAGAGGATGACCTCCTCGTTTGCCTCGACTGTTTCAGATGTGTTTTCTTGAACGTACTCCACCCCAGTGGCTCGCTTGCCGTCGAAACGGACTTCAGTCACGCGTGCCCCTGTTTCCACCGTCAGGTGCGACCGCGAGAGCACGGGCTTGAGATAGGCGTCGGCTGCACTGTGACGCGCCCCGTCTTTCTGGGTCACCTGATACAATCCGACCCCTGATTGGTCGCCAGCGTTGAAATCCTCGTTGTGAGCCAGTCCGGTAGCCTGTCCTGCCTCGACGAATGTCTCGCTGAGCTGACTTGGCTTCTGGAGGTCTGCCACATTGCGCGGACCGTCAGTGCCGCGGTACTCCGAGGAACCGCGTTCGTTATTTTCGGCGCGCTTGAAATACGGCAGTACATCGTCGTAGCTCCAGCCGTCGTTGCCAAGTTCTGCCCAGCGGTCGTAATCTTCGGGCTGGCCGCGAACGTAGATCATCGCGTTGATCGAACTCGATCCCCCGAGTGTCTTCCCACGGGGCCAGTACATTTCTCGGTCGTTCAACGCAGACTGTGCCTCGGTATAGTATTCCCAGTCAACATCGGATTTGAAAAGCTCCGAAAACGCCGCTGGGATCCCGATCTCTCGTTTCTCGTCGGGTTTTCCTGCCTCCAGAAGCAGCACCTCACTCTCGCCGTCAGCTGAAAGTCGATTCGCAAGCACACAGCCTGATGGCCCTGCGCCAACGATTACATAATCGTACGCTGCACCGCTTTGGGACATGATATTGGGCAGCGTCCGCGGAGAATATAGTTTTTTGGCGTTTGTGTCGACCGATCAGACCGAAGACTCATCAAGCTCCCGTAGAACACGAGAATCGCTCGCATAACAGCTCTGGAAGACAGAGGCAGTCCCGACGCCTCTGGCCCCGACTACCAGCGGTTCAGGCCCGTCCGTTCAGCGGACAGTTGAAGTACACTGGCCCGCCGAAATCATCTGTGTCAGCGAGATAGGCCGGTTCCACGAGTTCTGCAGCGTCGGTGTCCGCGAAATCGAGTGCTTCCTCGGTACTCGTAAGCGGTGCCACATCGTCGTAGGCATCCTCGTCTTCGACGACAACACCATAGCGGTGCCATTGTCCGCCATTGTACTCCTCGTCACCCGGGCCGTTTGGCGACGTGGAGGCCTGGATACTCTCTAGGTTTCCGTCGTCGTCGTACCCGAGAATCGAGACCAGCCGGTCGTATGGCTCGAACGCTTCTTTTCGGTTGTCGATGACGTGTGTCCGCCACTGTTCACCGCGAACCCAGATCCGTCCGAATTCGTTTCCGTTGTCATTTCCTCGTCCCTGAGCGGAGACGTTGCCGATACCTGCCAAACCGACGGCCGACACGACTGCTGCAGCGGTGCCGGTTCGGAGTAGCTGTCGACGCGACAGTGGGTCATCAGATCCGTTCGTCATAGTTTCACGGAGGGCGGTTCCTCCACTCGACGGTTCAGGGGGAGCGCTAAAACCGATTTTGCGAAATCTGTCTAGCATCCAACCAGAGTGTGATCAGGTTCTTTCTAGAATTCGTTCAGAATCGATACCCCTGCGCCCACCGACGGTGGTGAAATCAGATGGATTACTGATCCGCTTAGCTGTGACTGTAGATCCCAAATCAACTCTGTGCCTGTTCACGATAGTGTAAAAAATTCTATAATACAGTGATGTGTAACGACCAGTTATGGAGTTTGGACTGACACAGGAACAGAAACAGATACGCGAGGAGGTACGGAAGTTCGCAGACAACGAGATCAAACCTGTCGCGACCGAGTACGACCGAGCGGAGGAGTATCCCCACGATGTCATCGATGAGGCGGCGAAGATGGGGTTGCTCGGCGCACGGATTCCGATCGAGTACGGTGGCGCGGGCTACTCCGCTGTCGAGTCGATGCTGATAAGCGAGGAACTCTTTGCGGCCGATCCGGGGATCGGGCTCTGTATCGTCTCAGCCTCCTTTGGCACCGAGGCGATCGTCGAGTTCGGGACAGAAGCACAGAAAGAACGGTTTCTGGAGCCAGTCCCGCGTGGCGAAGCAATAACGGGCGCAGCGATCAGCGAACCGCATGCGGGCTCAGACGTCTCGGCAATCTCGACCAGCGCCGAGAAGGATGGCGACGAGTGGGTGATCAATGGGAACAAAATGTGGATCACGAACGGGACAGTCGCGGATTATATTATCGTCCTCTGTGAGACCGACCCCGATGCGGAGGGACGGTATAACGGCTTTTCACAGATCGTCGTCGAGACAGATCGCGACGGGTTCGAGGCCGAGAAGATAACAGGCAAGCTCGGAATTCGTGCCTCGGATACGGCCGAGTTACTGTTCGACGATGTGCGCGTTCCAGAAGAGAACCTGATCGGGACGCGAGGTGCAGGATTCCTTCAGCAGATGCAGTTTTTCGACGAGACGCGGACTGGTGTCGCTGCCCAGGGTGTCGGTATCGCCCGCGGTGCAGCAGAGCGCGCCCTGGAGTACGCAGAAGAACGCGAACAGTTCGGCAAATCGATCGGCGAGTTCCAGGCGATCCAGCACAAGCTTGCCGAGATGTTTACCGAGATCGAGGCAGCGCGGCTGCTGACGCTGAAATCCGCCTGGGCTGTCGAGAACGATGCAGATGCCAATCTGACAAAACTCGCCTCGATGGCCAAGGAGTACGGCTCCCGTATCGCAGTCGATGTCACCGACGAGGCGCTGCAGATCCACGGGGGATCTGGCTACGTCGACGACTTCGATGTCGAGCGGTTATACCGCGACGCCAAGATCACACAGATCTACGAAGGGACAACAGAGATCCAGAAAAACATTATCGCCCGAGAGTTGCAGGGCAAGGGGATCGTCTGACCGGCTGGCTTGCAGAGACTGTCGATCCGCAACGCAGATCTTTTTATGACGTGGCGAAAAGGGAGAGATATGTTTGGAGGAGGCGGCGGCGGACTTGACCCGAGCAAAATGCAGCAGATGATGAAGCAGATGGGCATCGACATCGACGAACTCGATGCCAACGAGGTAATCATCCGGACCGACGACGAAGAGCTGGTGTTCACAAATCCGGATGTCCAGCGGATGGACGCACAGGGACAGGAAACGTACAATGTCGTTGGGAGTCCCGAAACTCGTGCTCTTGGAGATGGATCGACTGCAGACGCCGAGTCAGACGACGCAGACGACGGTATCCCGCAGGAAGACATCGAAACGGTCGCCGATACAGCAGGCGTGAGCGAGGAGAAAGCTCGCGAGGCGCTCAAGAAGGCAAACGGAATGCCGCTGGACGCGATCGAACAGCTGAGCGAGTAGCTGTGCTGTTCATCTCCGAAGACCGGGAGTATCTTCTCTCCCCCGGCGAGGTGCTCGAAACTGATCTCGGTATCCTTGAAATCCCCGAGGATGTGTCTCCCGGCGAGACTGTCGAGACACATCTTGGGACGGAGTTTGTTGCCCGAAAACTTCGCGGGCCGGATCTGTTCCACCATTTCGAGCGCACCGGCGCACCGATGATGCCACGCGATATTGGCCTCGTGATGGGACACACTGGCATCGCAGCTGGTGACCGTGTTCTCGATGCAGGAACCGGAACCGGTGTCCTCTCGGCGTATCTCGCACGCGCAGGTGCAGAAGTGCTCACCTTCGAACAGGACGAGGAGTTCGCAGAAGTGGCCCGAGAGAACATGGAGCTTGCAGACGTTGCGGGAGCCGTCGACGTGCGAGTTGGTGATATCACCGAGCAACTCGACGATCTATCGGGCTTTGATGTGCTGACACTCGACACCGCGGATGCACCTGAAGTCGTCGCACGCGCCCCAGAGCTACTCCGTCCGGCGGGCTACGTTTCCGTGTACTCTCCGTTTGTCGAAGCCAGCCACGAGGCAGTTGACAGGGCAAGAGAGGCAGGACTCGAAGCAATCGAGACACTGGAGACGATCCAGCGAGAGATGGATTTCGGTGATCGTGGCTCCCGTCCCTCGACAGCAGGTGTCGGCCACACGGGTTATCTTACCTTCGCACGGAATCCAGTTTAATTGGCTTCGTTTTCTGCTGCTGGGACGCCCCGCAAGAGGGAAAAAAACGCTTCCCGATACTGCCGCGGCGAGCGGCTCAAAATCTCCTCGGTCGGTTCTAGGTCGAACTGTGTATCCAGCGAGACGGCCGGATAGCCACTGGTCACGATCCGGACAGTGCCACCCGTCGTCCAGATTGCGATCCAACACTCCAGTGGCAGCTCTTGGCCCTCGATACCGTTCAGTGGATCAACTGCTCGGTACTTGTGAGCGCGAACCCGCTTGCGTTTCGAGAGCTTGAGCCGTTCGGATCGTCCCTTCTCGATTGCTGTGAGCCCTCTCTGTTCGAGTCGGTCAACGAAGTTCCGGCGGGCCTCTGACCTGAGTGTGGGGACAAACATCGTCGGTGTCGTGCCGGGTGGGAGTGGTGGATCGAATCCAACCGTCGTCACGGCGAAAAATCGAACTGTCTGATCGATCTCTCCGCCGGTGGCCTCGGAGAGTTCCCGCCGTGAGCGGGCGTCCTCGTACTGCAGCGTTCTGCCGAGAATCTGCATTGTCGGCAGCGAAAATAGCGTCTCGCTCCGATCAGCGGTGCGCTCCCAGCCGTCAGTTTCGAGCGACGATTTGGGGATTGGCGGCGGCGTAAGTTCCTCAGCCATGGTCTGGTATTGGGAGGTGGTGGGTACAGCTCTCCGAGCGGGCAAAGGCGGGGCAACTACGAGTTCAGTGGTCGTCTTCCCGCCACTTGTGTTCACACTCGGTACAGACAAAAAACCGGGTCTCGCTTTCGTCTGCCGCGCGGATCTGTTGCATATACCAGTGCGCTCTGTCGTTATCGCATTCGGGACACTGCGCGTTTGTCGTCGGCAACCCCGAATCCTCCGAATCGCTGATATCGATGACCTCGGTTTCCTCTTGGCCGGTCGTCGTGACCATTCCATTTTCCTCTTGCTGGTCACGCGCTTTCGTGTGATCACAACTGCCACAGACCCACTGGCCGTTCTCGGTTTTCATCATAGAGCCGCATTCGTCACAGAATTCCATACCCCGTTTACACGCTGTCGAGAATATAAAATGCTGGTTTCGGAACAGCAGCCAGTTGTTGCTCCGGGACCGGTTGTGTCAGACAGTGGTAACTTATAATCTGCTGTGGCAGCTCTGGTATGTATGGGTATCAACAGATGGGACGATCCAGTACGAAGTGAGGAACTTGCCGAAACGGGAGAGCGACGAGTGCTCGGGTACACAGCGGAGATGATGCTTGTTCATTACTCTCTGCCAGCCGGTGCAACCGGAGAGCCACATAGCCACGAAGAGACGACACAGGCCACATTCGTGATTGATGGCGAACTAGAACTGCTCGGTGAGTATGACAGAACAGTTGCTGCCGGTGATTCGTATATTATTCCGCCAGGAACGCTACACGGTGTACGGGTTACAGAAGCATGCAGAGTGATCGACGCGTTCTCTCCGCCGCTGGAAAAGTACAAAGAGTAGATTCTCTTCTTAGTGCTCGGACCACTCCTCGCAGGCATCCATATCTTCCATGAGCTGTTGATTGAGCCCACAGTATGGCGTGATCTCGCCGTCGGCACGGACGTATTTGAAGTGTTCGCAGTTGCCACAGTACCGATCCGGTTTGCCGCGTTCTTTGGCAGCTTCGAGGATCTCGTCGTCGACCAGTGCGTCGTCGGTGATCGCACCGCCACCGTCACTCGTCGGTTTTGGTTTTGATCGTGGGTTCGTTGGCTGGCTGTTTCCACCGTCAGTCTGGTGAGCGCTCGGTTGGGTCAGTTTCTCCTCGTTCGTCTGGGTGGGGACCGAACCGTCGGGATCGTTGCCGAACAGTCCGACGCTTCCTGTGCCCCGGAAATCTGGACCGCTGTTGATAACGCGAACGTGGCCTTCCTCCGTAATCTCGACACGGGCAGTGCCACCGGGAGCCTGTCGTCGATTAAAGGTTGCAACGCTAATGAACAGACACCAGACTGTGATGAGCGTCCCGAGGGTGTAGATTACGAGTGTTGCCAGCGCGACCTGTGGATCGGCCGAAAGCCAGCGGTCGGGGTAGGCGTATCCGAACAAAACCACACCAAAAGCCGCGAGACTTGCACCGATTGCACCGGCAGCACGGGCAGTGTCGGTGGCCGGGAGAACGACGAAGATACCGGTGAACACCGCGGGGATGCCAAGGCCTGCGAGAATGCCAGCGAGCTCGCGTGCTGCAATCGAGTCGAGGCCGAGCGAGGCAGCGAGACCGGTCGTTGCGATCGGGATGGAGCCGACGACCATCAGTGCACCAACCGCAAACAGCACCATCCCGAGTCGCCGCTGCCACGGGTCGGCAACAGTGTTGATACCTCCCTCGTATACATCCGAGAGGCTAGTCATAGCGTTCGATTGTTCAACCACGTACAAAATTCCCCGTCAGACCTCTGTCTGACAGTGAGCACGTCGACAGCACTGCGACCACGTCTACGAGACAGTGGGGCACAGCGCATATGTCTGCTGAGGACAACTAGTCACCATGCGTGTTGCCGTTCTCGGCGCAGGATATGCCGGATTGACCGTGGCTCGCCGTCTCGAGCGAACCCTCCCAGATACTGCTGAACTCGTCGTCGTAGACGAGTCGTCGTCTCACCTCGTTCAACACGAGTTACACCGTGTGATTCGCCATCCCGAACTGGCAGATGTTATCTCCATTCCACTTGAGGAGCTCTTTTCGACGGCGACAGTAACGCAAGGAACAGTGCTCGATGTCGATACTGGCGGTGGCGTCGCTACGCTGGATACTGAACAGGGTACAGAAGAACTCGAATACGACTACGCTGCAGTCTGTCTGGGTGCGGAGACTGCCTTTTATGACCTCGACGGTGTCGAGCGGTACGCCACGCCGCTGAAACGGCTCGACCACGCGGAGTCGATCCGTGAAGATGCGATCGAAGCGGCCGACGGAGAGGCGATCGTCGGCGGTGGCGGACTCTCGGGGATCCAGACCGCTGGCGAACTGGCCGCGCTATCGGCCGAAAACGAGCTTTCGCTCGACGTGACGTTAGTCGAGATGGAGCAGGAGATCGCACCAGGATTCGATTCAACATTTGCAAGCGCGATCCGTGGGGAGCTCGAAGCCAGAGGCGTAACGGTCGAAACTGGTGTTGCGATCGAATCGGCAGATGAAGAGATCGTACACCTCACAGATGGACGGTCGCTGCCCGCAGACGTGTTCGTCTGGACCGGCGGGATTTGCGGCCCGGCTGCGATGGATGGAAAGCGCCAGCAGGTTGGTGCCGATCTGCGCGTCTCCGAGAACACCTTCGTCGTGGGTGATGCAGCAGATGTGACCGACGTGGATGGCGATCGGGTGCCAGCGAGTGCCCAGACTGCGGTCAAGGAAGCTGCTGTCGTCGCGGCAAACATCAGGAAACTCACGGATGGGAGCCAGCCAGCGGAGAGCGCCGACACGTCGGTGACAATCCCGATCACAGAGGACGGCTCCGAGCCAGCGACCAGAGACGTAGGTGGGGCAGACACGTCCCTCACAGAGTTCGACCAAGCCGATGCAGGGTGGGTTGTCAGTGTCGGGGACGGAGCGGTTGCGAGAGTTGGCTCGGTCGTCTTCAGCGGCGAGCCAGCGAAAGCTGCGAAAGCCGCCGTTGGTGCAGGCCACCTCGGCTCTGTCGGTGCGATCAGCGACGCCTCAACGCTCGTTGCCGAAGAACTCGGCTGGCCGACCAGTGACCCATTCGGGATCGCGAAGCTTCTAGAGGATCGCTCTCCTGATCTGGGGACTGATCCAGCCTCGGTGAGTGAGCGCAGCGACAGTTTACTCCGGGCAATTAACGGCATGTCTGGTATTCTCGGTAGCGGGCAGACAGTCGACCTCTCGGGGATTACGGGCGAAACCGATCCCAGCCGCCCCGGCAGCAAGGCAAACAGTCTCAAGGAGCGTCTGTTCGGTGATGCCGGAGAAGGGACTGGGTCTACGGACACCGGAGCGGTCGAAATCGAAGTAACAGACGAATCCGAAATCGACCAGCCGGGCGATCATGATAGAAGTGACGACGCTGACAGTGTTGACGAGAACAGCCAGAACTGACCGCGAGACAGTGTTTTACTGCGAGTATTTGAATGACACTGCAGTCCCATAGGCGATCACTTCAGAGCCGCCGTCTGTGACCTTCGACGTTTCGAGTCTCACGTTGACGACGGCGTCCGCACCCATCGCTTCGGCATCTTCTTCCATGCGGGCGATCGCTTCGTCACGCGCTTTCGTCAGGAGCTTCGAGTACGCCTTGAGTTCGCCGCCAGTAAGATTCCGGACTGCCTGTGTGATATCCCGACCGACGTTTCGTGCCTCGACCGTGTTCCCACGGGCGATGCCGAGCGCTTCATCTATCTCGCGGTGTGGAATCGTTTCTGTCGTGACAACTTCCATATGGGTAGCTTTTACTGAGGAAATATATGAATGCTGTTTTGTATCGTGCCGAAACACTGGTTTTGCTGTCGTTTTGAATCCAACAGCAAGGCATAACAAACCGCTCTGGTCAGTCAGTATAGATATCGATGGCCGATTGATTGCATGTTTTCGCTTCGTTCGTCTTCGTCATCGACAGCACCGGTTGGAGCGTGCGATACAACTGCTCGCATATTGTAATAAACTGAGAAACCCGGGCGAGGTTTCCGTAGGGCTTTACGTGATGGTGGGTACAGTTATTGCTGATGAACTCACAGGACCGAGTGATGAAACCAGCAGACAGGGAAGGAGTTAGCATGGCTGTTGTAGAATTTGTTGCTGATTTTGAGGGTGTTTCTCCGACCGACTTGCCGCCACTGAACGAGTTTGTCAGTCCTGACGCGCTGGATGCGTTGTTCCGAAACCGGGAACAGGCCGGCACAGTAACATTTGATTACGCAGGTTACCTCGTACAAGTCGACGAAGATAATCAGATCGAAATCGAGGAATCATCCTGAGTAGTGCGGCTGTTTTGATCAGGCCGCGTGAACAGTTGCCGAAGAACCTGCTCGGTACAGATCAGTGGTAGTCGATTTTTCACCAGTTAACAAAAACCTAGTTAATAAATCTACGTTGGGTGTACATTTGGATTACATGACAGGGTCGAGTTATTAATACCGGCACCGGGTCTTCTTGAGTAATAAATTTATTTGGTGCGTGTATTCCCGGTACACCCACGAGTTGCGTTTTTTGTACTGTTGTACAGACTCGTAGACGTGACTGAACGAAACCTCGATTATCTCAACCGACGCAACGCCATGAAAACACTGGCTGCCGGCGGGACAGTAGCGCTTGCAGGCTGTCTCGGTGGCGATGATGACGACAGAGAAGACGATGACGTAGAAGAGGAGACCCCGGACGAAGAGCCAGAAGAGGAAGAACCAGAAGAGGAAGAACCAGAAGAAGAGGAGCTATCGGATATTGAACAATTGGTCGAGATCTTTGACGACCAGCCGATGAACGACGCCCAGCACGAAATCGAAGGCGAGAACCGTGAATACACCCCCCGTCACGTCTGGAAATTTGTCGCGGAGGACTCGCTCATCGGACTGCATTTCGACGAGCCAAACCCAGAGGAAGCGAGCGAACTCGATTATATTACGATCGGCAAAAAAGGGCTGTTCACCGAAGAGAGTCGTCCTGGACCCGAGTACACGCATTTCCATCAGCACACTGCCGACAGTTGGGAGGGTGGCCACGGCGGCGAGGAAGGTGACGAGGGGTACTGGCTGTCCCACATCGCCGTCAGAGACGTGAACTATCCGTTCCACGATGAGGAAATCTCTCCGCGCGTGGACTATGATTTCATGGTGACGACGCCACCAGCAGGCAGCGATGGTCACTCGACGGAGTTCGAGTCACCTGGCGGCGACGAAGGCAGCCTCAGCGCCGAGGACCGCAACGCGCTGCTTGAAGTCTTCGACGACGCCCCGCACAACGACGCACAGCACGAAGTCTCGGGTGAAGAGCGTGATTACACGCCGCGACACGTCTGGTTCGAAGCCAACGACGATGTCCACGTCTTCTTGCACTTCGACGAGCCGAATCCGGAGGAAGCGAACGAACTCGATTACTTCGGAATCGCCGTCGACGCCCAGTTCACTGTCAATGACGTGCCCGCCGACCAGACCGAAGAGTTCACGCACTTCCACCTCAGTGAGGCTGACTCGTGGGAAGCCGGTCACGGCGGCGGTGACACCAGCGACGAGGGCGCGTGGCTCGTGCATCACTCTGTGCGGGAAATCGAGTATCCATTCCACGAAGAGCCAATCGACGTCGGCGTCGACCGAGAGTTCATGCCAACCCCAGCACCTGATGCATAATGACTGACGAACGAACCAACAGACGGCGGCTGCTCGTCGGCGCAGGTGCTGTTTCGATGGTCGCACTCGCCGGCTGTGTAGGTGGTGACGACGATGATGACGAACAGGCGACGAACGGCAACGAGCCGGAAGATGCGGACGAAGCTGTTGAAAACGGAGAAGACCCAGACGACGGCGACGAGGAAGAGCAGCCGGAAGGGGAGTTCCCATCGGAACTCACGGACGACCCGGGCGAAGAAGAGTTCGTGGACCTGACCGGTGAGGACGAAGTCGAGGTCATTACACGGGAGGGAGTCGGTGACGAGCCGGATTTCCTCTTTGTGGAGCCGTTCATCCACGTCGATCAGGGGACGACAATCCGCTGGGTGAACGAAGATGGTGTCTTCCACACGGTCACGTCAACAGATCGTCTCAGCAGTCGATCCGGCGGTGGCAACGAGTTCGATGCGACGATCTCCGTGGAGGGTGATACCTTCGAGTGGGAAGCAGACGAAACAGGCCAGCAGGATTACTACTGTTCACCCCACGCCGGGTTCATGTTCGGCGCGATCGACGTGGTGTAACAACCGCGGAAAGAACTCTCGTATTTGCCAATTCACGGAGAGTAACGACTGCTCCTGTTTGGTAAACGGCAGAATTTCACAACCGCCCTCAAACGTCGGTGTCAGTGACGGTTCCGACACCCTTGCTTTGGCCCTCACGGAAGACGAATCGCTGTCCTTTTTCGATCAGATACGGACGGAACTTGAATCGAATGCGCGCGCTTCCTGTGTCACCCGGCAGGAGGTGACCGTCGTCGGGGTGAATCGCAGCAGCCTCACTGATCGTTTCGAGATGGATGACGGGTTCGTACCCATCCCCGATGTGGGTCGGGTGGTTGAGCACCATAATCTCGGCTTCGAATTCGCGAACCTGTCTGGGATCAGCCGCTCGCGGGACTAGCACCATCCCACGGTCGATGTCTTTTTCGTCGACACCTTTGAGCGCGATCCCGACGATCCGCCCTGCTTTGGCTCGCTCGACTCTGTGATAGTGCATCTCGATGCTCCGTACTTCGACCTCTTTGAACGTCCCATCGGGCATCGGCCCGAGCAACAGTTCGTCGCCTTTTTCGACAGCACCGGATCTGATCGTTCCCGAGGCGACAGCGCCCACACCCGTCACGTTGTAGGTTCTGTCGACGTACATCTGGAATGATTCGTCGCTGTCGGCGGTTCCAGTTTTTGGGAGTCGCTCGAAAAACGTATCGAGTGTTTCCAGCCCTGTTTCGGCGACAGCACTCGTCGTCACGATCGGCACAACTGTCTCGCTGATCTCCTCGAGAGCGGCTTCGATGCCGTGTCGTTTTACACGGAGCGGTGAGCGTTCGGCATCACGAAGCAGCCGTTCGATCTCACGTTCGACCTCAGCGATACGCTCTTCGTCGACCAGATCAGCTTTCGTGATCGCCACAATTGTCGGGAGTTCGGTCGCGAGCAAGATTCCAAGATGCTCACGGGTCGTTTTTGTTGGGCCATCGTCAGCCGCGACAGTCAGCAGTCCGTAATCTAGCTTCTGTCCGACGAGCCCTCTGATCGTGGTTCGCAGCCACGGTTCGTGACCCACCGTATCGACAAAGGAGACCAGCCGATCTGCCTCCTCGACGATCGTCGCCCGGTCGCCTTTCCTGTGTGGATTGTCCATCCGGATCGCCCCATCCTCATCGAAGCCGTAGACGCCGTAGGAGAGATCAGCGGAGAGTCCGCGCTCGATCTCGTGAGGTCTGACATCCAGAAAGCTTCGAGTTCCGCCTTGTCCGTTGTCAGCCTCCCCGGTGACCAGTGAGCCGACGAGTGTGGATTTTCCGTGGTCGACGTGACCGGCAGTTCCCACGACGATGTGTTCGTCGTCCTCCATCACCGGACCTTCTTTGACTGTGGCCATCCCGACGAGATTGCTCTCCGCGCCGTTCTGATCGGTCCAGTCGACACCCCACGTTTCCACGTCGGCGATGTGGGCGTCTGCTTCCTCGGCCAACAGGGAGAGCACATCCATCGATTCCGAGAACGTCTCCTGTGGAATGCCCGTGATCTGGCCGTCGTCGGTGACACCGATCACGTAGGTTGCGGTTCCGTCACCGGAGAGTACTCGGTGGCGAAGCTGTGCAACGAGGCTTTCGAGTCGGTCCTCAGCAAGGTGTAGCTCTTTTGTGAGCCGTTCTTTGAACTCGATGCTGCCACCCTCGCGTTCACCGTGCTCGATGACGCGTTCCAGGGCGGCTGGTTGGGGGCCCATGAGATGGGGTTACATGCCACTACAAATAAGCCTTCTCCGCGATTGTGGGGTGGTAACACGTCTATACTCGGCTCTCGGTGCCCCCAAGCCATCCCTACAAAATGTGATGTCTCAAAAATAAAGCGCTTAGCTGACGTCAGGACGCCCGCTTTTGAATCTCCTCACGGAGCACGTCACTGACGACATCGCCGTCTGCCTTTCCGCGGAGGGCACCCATGCACTCGCCCATCAGCGCAGAGAAGGCACCCATTCCCTCGGCTTCGACCTGCTCACCGTTTCGCTCGACGACCTCGACGATGGCCTCGCGTACCTCGTCCTCGCCAGCACTGCCAAGTCCTTCAGCTTCGGCGGCCTCTTCGACAGAACGGTCTGGATTCTCGGCGATGGCAGTCAGGAGATCCGGAATCCCCTCCTTGGCGAGCTCGTCCGCCGCAAGGAGATCGAACAACTCCTCGAAGTGACGGTCGGTCAGGCTCTCGACCGGTACGCCGTCACGGCGGAGTTCTGTGACTGTGGATTCAAGCGTCTGGGCCGCAAGCGTTGGATCCACCCCCATCTCGACTGCCTGCTCGAACTGGTTCATTCTGCGACCGTACGCAACCTGTTCTGCCAGCGCCTCGCCGAGCCCGAGTTCGGCCTGGTAGCGCTCGACGCGTTCGGTCAGAAGCTCCGGTGTCTCGACTTCCGTTGGATCAGGCTCGACGGGCGGCACATCAGTTTCTGGGTACATCCGCGCTGCACCCGGTAGCGGGCGAAGGTACCGAGTCGTTCCATCCTCGTTCGCGCCGCGAGTCTCCTCCGGGACACCCTCCAGTGCGCTCTGTGCGCGTTCACGAACAGCCTCGATGGCCAGTTCTGCCGTCTCGGGATCGTCCGCAACGAGTGCGACTGCGTCCTCAGGACCGGCATCAACTGCATCCCGTAGTGCGTCGACTTCCGCTTCGGTGACACCGTAGGAAGGTAGCTCGTCTGTATGAAAGATACCGCCCGCACCGTGGCGTTTCGCGTGGTCGGCAAACTCCGTTCCAAGCCGCCGATCCGGAAGGATCTCCCTACCGACGATGCCGTCGAACCCAAAGAGAGGGACTGCCATTGCCTTTCCGCCTCCCGAGAGTGCACCACCGATGACGCCACTGTCGGTGTCCTCGAACACGGCAGAGACATCTGCTACCTCACCGACACTCGCATCGCGGTCCTCCAGTACGTCGACGATATCCAGCAGTTCTTTCTGACGGCCGACCTCGTTGCGAACGATATCATCGATGTCGTCGAGACTCTGCACACCCTTGATTTCGACGCGAGCCCCTTCCACGATCGAGACGTTGACATCCTGACGGATCGTTCCGAGTCCACGTTTGACCTTCCCGGTCGACCGCAGTAACATTCCGATCTGCTCGGCAGCGTCTCGGGCCTGTTCCGGTGAAGAGATATCCGGCCGGGTACCGATCTCGACCAGCGGAATGCCGAGCCGGTCGAGGCTGTATCGGACCCCGTTTTCAGTCTCTTCGACCCGCTGGGCGCTTTCTTCTTCGAGCATCAGATCTTCGATACCAACTGGGCCCTCCTCTGTCTCAATCACGCCGTCAGTTGCGGCGAGCATCGTTCGCTGGAAGCCAGTCGTGTTCGAACCATCGACGACGATCTTTCGCATGACGTGGGCCTGATCGACCGGTGACATCTCCAAAAGCTGTGCGATCTCCAGAGTCACCGCCAGTGCTTCCTCGTCGACACGTCCTGGTGGTTCGTCGTCTTCCTCGACGAGACAGGTGCTGTCGTAGGCGAGATACTCGAACTCGCGGTCGACACGGCTCTCCTCGACGGCAGCCTGGTCGAGTTCACCGAGTTCGCTTTTCGTCGGATGCAGATATCGCGTGAATGTTCGTGTCGCCGCTTCAGGTTCCCGTAGTTCGGTTGGACAGTCACAGAACAGCTTCGTCTCGGTGTCGAGTTGCTGGTGGATCTCCAGCCCTGCGACGAGACCGAGTGTCTCGTAATCGTACTCGCTCATTGGCGAGGAGTGGGTGACCCAGCGTCAAAAAACGTACTATACCGGTGTCTCAACGAGTGATACTCACCTCGTGGACTCTCCTGGCGTATCGACTGTCTGAAAAACGCAAGACGAAAGTGGTTTTGTCTGACATTCGAAGCTGGCTTGCCGTACTTTATAAGGCTCGTTCTCCAGGTTTGAAATGGTCACCTGGGTTTACATTGAATCGGGAAATTACACAGTCTATGGGAGCGGTGGAGCAATCAAGCGGTGCAGTTGAGTCGTACCTGTCGGCACTCGAGGAGTCATACGACTCGTTTTCGATCAATCAACGGACAGTCACGGTCTCACCGGAGCAGTATGACCGCGAACACGAGCGGTCCGGGGCGATCGAGGTGTACACAAAAGTCGAAAACGAGAACGATGAGGTTTTGTATATCGAGGCAAACGGAGCGGTTCAGCTTCCCTCGACGCGGATCGGTATCCAGGACTCACTCGAGCCAACAGCGAAATCAACAGTGTCAGAGCAAACGGGAGTGAACTGTGCGATCACTGATCTGGACACAGTGACGATACTCGGGTTACGGAACGAACAGGCAGACGACGCCGAGGCCCTGTATCGGCTCGCAGTATTATTCGAGGCCCAACCGACCGACGGAACACCAGCGACTGACGCACTGTGGCAGCCGTACGATCCTGAGGCCCAACCCGGATATCTGTAGCCAATCAAGACGTTTCGGTTCGCTGTGGGTCAGTTAGCAGTGTCGGTCGCGAAGATTTTTGAGACTGGCGAGAAAATCGGCTGCCATGTCGATCCGTGGCCGACTCGATCGTCTTGAGCGGCGGATCAACGACCGGCTCCCTGACCCACTCAAAGTTGGTGGCGGCGTGCTGTATCTCTACAGCACTGCGCGGAGTGATCGGTTCGATTCGTTCGCGGATCACCCTGCCTGGGATCGGTGGGGAGATCTATCGATTATCCTCCTGCTTTTCACACAACTTGCTGGTCTTGCCCTCGTTTTCGTTGGAGCGTGGATCGGTCTCTCTCAGTCCGAAGCAACGGCACTGAACTCCCCGGAGAACACAGTTGCAGTGCCCGGCCTGAACGATTTTATGCCCCTGTCTGCCGCTGTGTATGTCATCCTTGCACTGATCATCGTCACTGTCGTCCACGAAGCAGGTCATGCTATTGCCTGCCGTCGTGCGAACATCCAGATCCGGGAGTGGGGGATCGCCCTCCTTTTTGGGATAATTCCGATCGCCGCGTACGTCCTCCCAGATGAGACACTCGACGAATCGACACGGCGCATCCGCATGCGGGTGTTTTCGGTTGGCGTAATGAACAACCTAGTCGTCGCCGCAATTGCTGTTGGGGTGTTGCTGGTACCGTGGACTGCTTCTCCAATGGATGCATTCATGACGTACTTTGGCTGGGCAGCCACAGGTGGGACACCGCCGACTGCCAGCTCGATCGCAGCGCTGGGACCTGTCTCGAATCTCGCGTTCTGGACAGCGTTACTGAGTGCGAACGTCGGCATCCTGAATGCGCTGCCAGTGACGGTGCTCGATGGTGGACGAGTGCTGTCGCTTTCGCTTGCGACAGTCAGTGAGCGACTCGGGCGACCCCTGTCGACGCTGACTCGGCGGGTCATCGTTCACACGATGGGTATCGTGGCAGTCACCGCGGTGGTCGTCGCGATATTTGGACCGCACTTCTGATCAAAAAAAAAACTCCGTTTGGTTAGATAACGCCAGTCACAGCGGCAGCCTCCCGTGCAGCATCTTCACTGATGCCGTCGCCAAGAATCGTGTACCGGTCCCGGATCTCGTGGGCCGTAGTCAGCGCCTCAATCACAGTCTCTTCGTCGATTCCGAGTTCAGCAGCTGTGGTCGGTGCGCCGATCCCCTCCAGTGCGTTCCGGACGTCGACCCAGTCCTCGCGGTCGCCACCCTGTAGGTAGGCCGTGATGATCGAGCCGACACCGACCTGGTGCCCGTGCAGCGCCGTCCCTGGTGCGAGCCGGTCGAGCTGGTGACTGAACAGATGCTCCGCACCGCTTGCGGGCCGGGAGGAGCCGGCAATACTCATTGCTACCCCGGAGGAGACAAGCGCCTTGACGACGATCCAGGCTGACTCTTCGAGTCCCTGCTTGATCGAATCCGAGTTCTCCACAAGCATCTCCGCGGTCATCTGGGAGAGTGCCCCGGAGTATCGTGAGTACTCGACATTCTGCAAGCGATGGGCAAGTTTCCAGTCCTGCACCGCGGTGTAGTTCGAGATGATATCGGCACAGCCAGCAGTCGTCAGCCGCCAGGGAGCGTCCGCGAGCACATCGGTGTCGGCGATCACCGCAAGTGGTGGATCTGCAGCGACGCTGTGGCGGGTGTCACCTTCCGGGACCGAGCCACGGCCCGAGACGATCCCGTCGTGGCTGGCGGCAGTCGGCACCGAGACGAAGCCAAGCGAGCGATCCTCCGCAGCCATCTTCGCGATATCGATCGCCTTGCCCCCACCGACGCCGACCAGATACCCCGGATCGACTCGTTGCGCTCTTTCTAGCACCATCTCGATCGCAGCGAAGGTTGCTTCCTCGACCACAACGGTCTCGGGTTCCGGGCCGATCAATGACAGCTCTTCGACCACACGATCACCGGCGACTTTTTTGGGTGTCGGACTGGTCACAACCAGTGGTTGCCCCGTGAGGTGGCTATTGGAGACAACGTCGGCCGTCTGCGCCAAGACGCCGTGGCCAACGACGACACTCCGTGGCAGCCGGATCCATTTCGACTTCTCGACCATGCGTTCCGTTCATCAGGGATACACATAAGAACTGAGGTGCGAGGGGCGCCCACCGCCAAGTCGTCATCTTGAAGCAGTTTGCGGGCCAATCATTGTGCATGCCTGTGACGGTCGAACTCGTTGGCGAGACGAGCAAGGAGGTAGACGAAAGCGAGAAGACCTACGCCGAACTGCTCGCCCCCTTCGACGTGAGCAAACACGAGGTCTCTGTGATGGTCGACGGCCGGCCAGTCCCCGAAGACCAAGCTGTTGATCCCGACATTGATCACGTCAGGATTGTCCGACTTATTCAGGGTGGGTAGCTGTGTGACTGGGTTCAAGATACGAACCGCAAAGGAAGCCGAGATTGCCGAAATTGCAAGTATTTTCGACGCTGCAGCACTGCAAACGGAGATCGAATCGCTGACAACTGCCATCCAATCTGGGGATGTACTCGTTGCTGCGAGACCGACTGGTCCAATTCTTGGTGCAATCGTTCTAGCTGGGAACCAGATTACCGCAATCGCTGTTCGGCCGGGCCGGCGCGGACAGGAGATCGGTACTGTACTCGTCGATGCGTGCGCTGGGCGGCATGACAAACTTCTCGCTCGTTTTGATCCCAGTGTGCGCCCATTCTGGGAATCAGTCGGCTTCGAAGTGAAACCACTCTCGGGATCGGAACGTCTACAGGGCGTTCGGCAGTAGCTCAGTAGAGAGACGCTGCCAACGCAATCGCTATCAGGGATGGACTGTTAGAAGGGGAGCCAGGGGGGTCCGCGGTATCGATACGCGGACTGCAGTGGTGGAATGCACTGTTTGCAAACCTCCTGCCTGCAGTCGATCAGACTTACTGGGCACGCTCTTTCGCGACTTCGGCGATACCCGCATTCGCCGAACAGCCAGGACATGCTCGGATACGTCCGTATTCGTCGGCGAAGACGCGGGCGAAGCGGTCTGAAACGTGCGCGCCGCAATGATCACACTGTGGCATCGTATATTTGACCGGCCTCACTCTGCCGGCAACTAAATTTAGGTGTTCTACATAAATAGGAATGATACCTTACTATGTTAGGCATTCAGCAATCGAAAGCAAAATACCGGGTAGAACAGCTACGAGTTCACTGTTTCAGGTTGTTCTCGACGGGCCTGATCAATCTGTCTCGCAATTAGTCCCGCCTGTGCGCCCGCAGTGAAGCCAGCGTCGACGTTGACGACTGATACGGCTGTACATGACTGCAACATTCCAGCTAGCGCGGCCTCACCATCGCCGCCGTGGCCGTAACCAGTCGAGACGGGGAGTGCGATGATCGGCACGTCGACGAGTCCGGCGAGCACCGTCGGGAGTGCACCCTCACGCCCGGCGGCGACGATCAGGATATCCTGCTCCCGGCAAACGGGCAGTTGATCGAGCATCCGATCGATCGATGCAACACCGACATCGTTGACTCGTTCGACAGTGACGCCCATCTCGGCTGCGATCGTTGCGGCCTCACCAGCCGGCACTGCATCGGAGGTGCCAGCGGTGACCACAGCGACAGAGGCTGCGAGAGTGGGGGGTTCATACTCCTCACCGTGAACGACGACTGTGCCAGCGCGCTCGTCGAACTGAATTGTTGCCTCCGAATGTGTCTCTGCGAGCTGCTGACGGATCGCCGAGGCTTCTGACTCTGTCACTCGGGTTGCAATCGCAAGCCCTGTGGTTTCGAGACTGGCCTCGACGAGCGTCGTCACCTCCTCACATGTCTTTCCTTCGGCAAGAATCGCTTCTGGAACGCCACTTCGTTGGCTGCGAGTGGCGTCGAACCGTCCGGCGTCGTTGGTTACGTATCCGCTGAGTTTTGCTTCGGCGGCCTCGGGAGTGAGCTCTCCGTTGGCGACTGCTTCGAGCACGTCGCGCATACCCAGAAAACGGGAGAGTGACACACCAGTTTGTCGATTTAGCTGGGAAATTAGCGGTCGAACAAACAAACACCCGGCAGAAACCGCCGCTGAAACCTCCAGAGGAGCGCTCAGACGGGACAGAAACGGGAAAGCTTATAAACGATCCTCGAAAAGCGTCGCTTGTATGGCAGACCTAATTGTCAAAGCCGCCGTCAAGGAAGAGCTTGATGACATGAACGTAGCATCGGACTTCTACGCCGCTCTCGACGACGAAGTCGAGGAGTTGCTCGAAGACGCAGCCCGGCGCGCAGAAGCAAACGACCGCAAAACGGTGCAGCCTCGCGACCTGTAAGGTCGACGAGTTTCGCTCTTCGTTTTTTATTTAGTGATGACCCGTGCTCCGGTAGCTGTGCCCACGTGAATTTCGTCGGCGAGGTCGACAAATAGCCCGTGTTCGAGGACGCCGGGAATCGTCGAGAGATCATTTGCCAGTTCGCCTGGCGATTCTATCGCTCCGAACTCACAGTCAAGCACTAGATTCCCGTTGTCAGTGATGACGGGGCCATCTTTGCGTGTCGCGGCCCGTAGCTCTGGGTTGCCGCCACGTTGCTCGATAGCGTCTGCGACGGGCTGGCGAGCGTCGGGCATCACCTCAACTGGGACGGGATGATCGAGGACGTCTGCCTCCTTCGTTGGATCTGCAACGACGATAAACTGGTCGGCGGCGCTGTCGACGAGCTTCTCACGCGTGTGTGCAGCGCCGCCGCCTTTGATGAGGTTTCCATCGGCAAACTGATCTGCGCCGTCGATCGCGATATCCGGTGTTTTTTCCTCAAGTGTCGTGAGTTCGATGCCTGCTGCTCTGGCGTTTTCTCTCGACTGGTAGGATGTTGGAATGCCATCGATGTCGAGACCTGATTTCACTCGCTCACCGATTTCGTCGATAGCCTGTGCTGCCGTCGAGCCAGTTCCCAGCCCGACTGTCATGCCGTCGTCGACGAGCTGGGCTGCGCTTTCCCCGGCACGCCGTTTTGCTTCGTCGGAGCCGCCCTGTTTCATATCTGGATCTCAGAGGCGAGTGACAAAAGGGTTCGTACACACGGCAGTGGTGTGGTCCCGGGACAGTTCGAAACGTATATTTGTGCCACTCGGCAACGAATAGATGCGTGTCCGGGCTGGGGTAATGGTATCCTTTGGGCTTGTGGTGCCCAAGACGCGGGTTCGATTCCCGCGCCCGGACTTTCTCCGAGGAGCTAAGCGACGAGTGGAAAGTCCGGCGCAAGGGATCGAACCCTGGAAGTCACAGCCCGCGCAGCGAGCGAAAGCGAGCGAGCAGGACTGTCTTCCTCCGGTGAGATTCCCGCGCCCGGACTTT
>LKMJ01000517.1_pt1 | contig 29678 bp, 31 predicted proteins | sample 643391 | NCBI WGS metagenome assembly LKMJ01 (sample SAMN04112250, study PRJNA286221) | soda lake metagenome | biome: soda lake; feature: Kulunda Steppe; material: water; isolation source: sample PL-Br10 brine of Picturesque Lake | place: Russia: Kulunda steppe | collected 2010-07 | reverse complement strand
GCGGCAGCAGAGCCAGGCGCTGCGGATAGCCGCCAGTGGCGGACACGCGCGGTGCGCGACGCCGGTAGTGCTGCTGCTTCTGCTGCTGCTGCCGGCCCACCACCACCAGCCCCGCCTCCTCCACATCCTCCTCATCCCCGTCCTCTTCCTCTTCATCCTCACTGCTTCCCAGCAGGCCCAGCCCCTCCGCCCCCGCCCCTGCCGCTGCCGGCTCCTCCTCCTCCTCCGCCTGCCCCTGCAGCCCTCCCTGCATCTCCACCACATCCACCAGCAGCGCAGCCCCACCCTGCAGCCCACCCTGCAGCCCACCCTCCTCCACCTGGCCTGCTGCCCACCCTTTGCCGGCCGCAGGCCCTGCGAGGGCTGGGCCCCCAACCCCCAAGCACTCGCACTCCATCTTCACAGACACCAGGATATCCTCGTCCTCACCGCCCTCCAGCGCCCAACCGCCGCCCCTGTACCCCCCCACCCCGCGGCCCACAGGCCGGCCCGCTCCGCGGGCCACAGCCGTGTAGGGCGGCAGGCCCGCCCACGCGGGGCGCAGCAGGGCGGGCAGCACGTGCGCGTACACGGTGCCCTGGGCGGTCGCGCTCGTCAGCGTGGTCAGCACCTGCGCGTGGCGCAGGGCGGGCGTGGGGAGCACCCACACCGGCGTTTTTGCGACGCGCACATCTGCCCGGCAAGCGAGTGTTCAGACGAGTGCACACAACAGCAGTGATCAATGGCGGTCAGCGCCTGTGTGGGGCGCAGGGTGCACATTGAGTCATCTTTTGCACAGCAGGGTGCACATTGAGTCATCTTTTGCACAGCAGGGTGCACATTGAGTCATCTTTTGCACAGCTGCGCGCTGCTCAGCCCCCTGCAGTGCACCCACATGCGCGCACGCTCTACTGTTAGCTGAATAGGCTTGCTTTGGGCTGGGACGGGTGAGAGAATGGTGCGACGCACAAAGCTGGGTGGGTTAGGGGTGCAGGGGTCAGAGATCGGGCTTCTGGAGCCAGGCTTCAAGGGTGAATGGGCGTGAGACAGGATGCGCACGCCAGCAGCAAAGCCACAGCACACTGCAGCGCCCCAGCGCGCTGCAGTGCCACTGATGGGCCCAAAAGAGGCCCATGCCAGCAGCATGGGCCGCGCATGCAGGGCGGGGCAGCGCATGCAGAGGGCGGGGCAGCGCATGCAGAGGGCGGGGCAGCGCATGCAGAGGGCGGGGCAGCGCATGCAGAGGGCGGGGCAGCGCATGCACAGGGCGGGGCAGTGCATGCAGGGCGGGGCAGCGCATGCAGGGCGGGGCAGCGCATGGCCCACACACTCGTGCCCCGCATGTGCACATGTGTGCTCAACATTGCCAACCACAAGCATGTGAGATAGCCTCCCACAAAACCTGCCCGCAAGGCACACACTCACACGCACGCGCATGTAACCAGCAGGACAGGCACGCAGGCACTGTGGTGTGGCAGCGGCCGTAGGAAGGCTGGACCTGCAGCACTCCTTCCAAACAATGACGCCCTGCATCGGTGCAGGGCTGCGCGTGTGCCAAGGGCTGGGCACCCACACAGGCGTGTGCTGCCTTCTGCATGCTGCATTTAGCGGCGTGCAGAGACGCGCACATGCACACCCACCTGCATGCGCAGCCGCCCGTCTGGCTGCGGGCCGGGCACGGCGCTCAGCTGGTGCATCGCGCACAGCGCGACCGCGCGGCCGGTGCCCAGCTGCGCGGACGCCGCACCAGCGTTGAGGGGGCCCTGGAGGGTGGGCGACGCGTGCGGCAGCGCGAGCCGGGGCATTGCCAGCATGCCGGTCCCGCCTGCACCGGTTCAGGAGGGGGGAGGAGACGGCGGACAGGCGCGTTGGCTTGCGTGCGTGCCTGTGCTTGTGTGCATACGCGTGTGCACGCGTTGGCCTGCGTGCGTGCCTGTGCTTGTGTGCATGTGCGTGTGCACGCGTCGGGGCTGCCCTCACACACACAGGCACCCCTGCGGTCTGCTGCTTGGTTTGGTCAATGCAGCTGGGTATTGGCAAGCCAGGGCAGCTGTATGCACAAACGCCAGCACCCCCCACTCTACGCCACACACTGGCACGCAGACACACTAACTTTTTGCATGAGCCTTATCCAGACGGCGTATGCATTCAACTGGTCCATGCCATCATCCAACAAAAGCGCGTGACGCACACAATACCATGCTTGTGCAGGTGCCCTTGCACGCAAGCACATGCATGCATACATTCACACATGCATGCACACAAATAAACACGCACGCACGCATGCACGCACTCATGCACACAAACACACACGCGCACACACACATACACACACAGTGGGAGCAGCCAGGGCGGGCTGCACGCACACTTACCAGCGACAGCAGCAGCTTCCAGCTCGGTACCGAAAGCCAAGGTCAGCCAAGCCCTGCCAGTGGCCGTGCCTCCCTGCCCCTCAGAGTCGCCAAGCTCGTCGTGCTGCGCGTCGCCCGCTTTGCCTTCCCCAGCCTCTGCCGCGTCTGCCAAGGCGGCGCTCAGGGCAGACACGGGGCAAGGCATGCCTGCGTGCGCAGCCGACAGGAGGCCTGGAACTGCAGCATGTGGCGTCTCTAGAGGGATAAGGGATGGCTAAATGGTCTGGCCCAGACTCACACCCACACGCTCACACGCGCACAGATGCACCCTCTTCTCTCCTATCCGCTCCACCTGCCGGTGCGCTCACCAAAGGGGGCTACGGGGCAGAGCCCGTACACTGCGCCCGAGGAGGCCAGGATGTACACGGTGAAGAAGCCCCATGCGGAGGCGGGTCCAAACGCAAAGGCCGTGGCGTCCACGGCGTACGCGGCAGCAGAAAGGCCAAAGCCAGTCGTGCCTGGGGGCCAGGACAAGGGCGGAGCAAGCAAGGGGGTTGGTGAGGGGATGCTGCGCGTAGCAGCGGCCGGCTGCAAGCGCCGTTGCGCGTGGGGGAAGGCAGAGGGCTTGTGTCACACCCGAGTGTGCAGCATGGCAAGTGAACGGTAGGCTTATCTGTCGTGCTGGAGGCTTGGGCCTGAAACTCGGACAGAGGCGGGCGACCAAGACGAGGCACAAGGCTGGAGCAGCAAAGCGGACTGTGGTGGCACAGCAAAGCGGACTGCGGTGGTGCAGCAAAGTGGACTGTGGTAGCACAGCAAAGCGGCTGCTGGTGGTGCAATCACAACCCCCAGGAGGTCAACCTAAGGGCGCGGCTCCTGGGCAGCTGCTGCGCGCACACATGCACGCTTCTGCACCTCCCTCCCACCCTGCTCGCGCGCTGCCTACGCTGGGCGCACTTACAGGATTACGCAGCAGCATAGGGGCCCTTGCTCCCCTTCCAGCCCACGAGCTGCAGGAGCGCCCGATGCCCACCAACAGCAGGCGGGTTGCTGCACCTGCCGCACCTGGGCCGTTGACTTGCAGGTGGAAGGTCTGCTCTGCCATGCTCAGGTCGCTGAGGTGGTACAGGCGCAGGCAGTTGTCGGAGGTCAGCACCACGAGGTGCGCCTCGCTGTGCGGGTGCCAGGCCACCTGTGTGCGCAGCGTTGGGGGCAGGCTTCAGAGGGGGCAGGAGGGCCCGCCGCGTGCTAGGTGCGGGGGCACTGTGGGGCGCCTGGCAGCGTGTGCGCGCGCCCTGGTTGGCCAGGGCTAGCAACTCTGGGAGGTGGCGGGAGGGTCCCATCACGTCGTGCAGCCTTTGCACCTGGGCATGGCAGAGGGGGAGCGTGGCCTGCTCACGTGCACCAATCGGCACATCAGCGCTTGAGAGGGTGCAGAGCGCATGTGCGGGTGCATCCACAGGCGTTGGTGCCCCAGCATGCAGCCCCCTTCCTCTCCCCTGCCGTCCCCATCGTTGACGCCTGGCTGACAACCCATTGATTCCAAGGACCAAAAATTGCATGCAAGGACAGGTCTCTACCTCTTCACCCATTTTGACCACTGATCACAGATTAGAACAGGGTCTCCTCCCCTCCCCTTCACTTATTTTGCGCACTGGTCACTAGCCAGAGAACCCTCACGACTCTGGTTGCTTTGGGGCCATTGCAACCGCAATACACACCATAAGCATCAGCCGGCACACAAATCCACATTTGCAGCGCACTCGCACGCACGTAGCGCGCGCCAAGGATACACAAGACGCAGACCAGGCAAGCACTCTCTGGAACTGGCACCAGCCTCTGCTGCATGCACGGCACAGCAGAGGCACGCGGTCCACACACGCCCACACCATGGCTGGCAACCATCCATGGCTCATGAATCACGTGCAGCTTGTGAGCATATGCCCTGCTTGAGCATCACGTTGATCTGACATGCGAGTGGGGCACCCTTGCCGGCGCCCGCACGCACCTGCCGGACCACGAGCCCCTTCCTGCTGGCAAATAGCTGATAGTCAACCTGGTGCGGTGCGCACTGCTTGACTTTGAGCAGGGGAGGCAGGGGGGCCTCGTGCTGCTGCCTCCGCGCCTCTTTGGCTCTGTGGCGCTGACTGACTGAGGGGGGAATGGGCTGCACTTGGCCGCCGTACACATCCACGACCACCAACACCGCTTGGTCCTCCTCCTGCAACGCATGCGCGCACATGTGAGCAAGCTCCACGTTTGTGCATACAAACCTGTGCGTTGGGAATGCTGATGATCGTCTTCAGTGTCTCCTATATATGCATGTGCATGCATGCATGCACGCAATTAAGTGTGCATGGTTACGTGCGTACATGCCTGTGTGTGCGCATATGTATGTGTTCATGTGTGTGTGTTTGTGTGCGCGCACGTGTGCGCGTGCAAGTGCGTTTCCGTATGCGCACCCGAATGCATTTATCTGTCCAAGAGCGCATGATAATGTTCAAGCATTTTCAAATATGTGCTTGTATTTGTGTGTTCAATGCGCGAGCTTGGAAGTTAACAATACCAGCTGAAGTGCAACAACATTTCCATGAGTCTGCATAAGCAACCCAACCTACATTTCTGATACGTGGCAGACAAGGACTAGACCGTTTTGTGTTGATGGGTTGCTCATTACTCACCTGCTGGTCATAGCCACTGATAGCCAGGTATCTGCCGTTGGGAGATGCTACAGCCCCATGGACATCAAATGCAAGGGGCGGGGAAGTCTGGATAACCTGGGTCTGCTCGACCTCTGCAGCCTCTTGATGTGGCTGATGTAAGTAAGATTTGAAATGAAAGGGAATATTAACACAGATGATTGAGAAAAAATTCAAAGCAAGGGATTACCTGTTGCGCATTTGCACGAGAGCCCCACCTCATTATTTGCCAGCATGCATTGCCGCACGTCCAGGACTGCCAGCAGCCCAGCTGATGGGCTTCTATAAGAGGCAACTCCATATCTGTGCATCATTGAGGGGGGATTAAGAGGGGATAGTGGTCTGTTGTAGGCTGATCCATGCGGCTGGGACCCAACATCAGATGGCAACCAGAAATCCTTCAACAGTAGAGCACAACAGGCTGAAGTATGACTTACGTGGTGCCATTTTCACTGCAGCTCAGACAAGCCAAGTGGGAGAAAGGAATGGGTTCCATCTCAGGCGTTGAATCAAGTCGCCATTGGCTTCTCAATCTATGAGATCTATACTGTAAAAATATTAATTTTCGCCATTTTTTTCTTGTGCGCTTTTGACTGTGTGCAGCATGCTGCACACAGACTTAGTCGACAAACCTCCAAGTCCTGCATTATGAATCAAGCATTGCACTAATCTGGTTTGACATGCCCTCTTTGGCAGACACAGCGATGTAACCCTTACTAAGCTAGTAGCTTTCCTCAGTTATGCTCCCTTCCTCGGCGCCACAACATACTTGCTTCTCATAAGTCCAGCGTTAACCGCTTTTTGGGGGCTGGCACAAGCACATAATGCCAATATAATTGTAGTACGTAACACAGCTTGATAGCCTGAGCCAACTAAGAGCAGATTAGATTTACATATCATCACTATTGGCATGATATCATGCCACAATGGCTGATGCCGTCCAAGTACCAGTATTGGTTCCAAGGGGCCCCCGGGGGCCACGCACAAGATGGATAGAAATAAACATGGCTCTCCACAAACAAACTCCTCTCCCTCGCGACCTCAATTGGAGGCCTACCCATGAAGAGATCACATGTAAATCAAGACATTTCAGTCAACCAAAATTGGTGTCTTGAATCTGCGATAGATTGGTTTTGGACCCCACACCATTGCACATATTTCGATGCTCAATAAAAACAAATACCAGGCTTCAAGAACTTTTTGAAACAGCTTGAAACAAATTTGAGTACACCTACACAGTGTCGAACCCTCCCTTTCCTATGCCACATGGCCTTCATTCCCATTCGATGCAACTCAGCAGTTCTCTGGGAGGGCAGTCCCCACAGTTTCCCTCGAAGCATTTGTCTGGCACATAGGACCAGCGTCAAACACCCTTCACCATTGCTCAAATGGAGCACCAGTGGATGCAGGAATGCTGCTGCTGACCTTGTCAAGTTCTGCCATTTCGCCATCGGTCAGCCTCCACCTGTGAGGTTTAAGCCACCGTTCAAAGCGAGTTTGAATGCAGAATGGAATGGGCACTCAAGGCAAGCTGACTTGCATCAAGTATGGCGAGCTGCACTTCAAGCTGCTCACACATGTTGCGACATAAAAAGCGTAGTGACGTCAAGGTTTATTCCTGACTAGGAAATCCAAGGCCACAACCAAAACCTGTTTAAGCTTTCCAGACCAACCAATCCTATTCCAGGCTTAGTCTAGGCTCCCTTGACCACGCCTTACCCAATGGCCCCAGCAATGTCATCAAGCTGCTTTGCATCTTTGGCGCCTGGGATTGGCAGGGTACCCTTGCAAATGCACCAGTTGATGGAGATCTGCACAGCGGGTTGAGTAAAAGAAGGAAATATCAGCCTCCAAGGTGCATGCCACATTCATTTGGGACAGCAACACGACTCCATGATTGTACATACCTAGATCAACCAGAGGCATCACTCTGCACCAGGAAAATCTCTTTTGCCATATTCATGAGAGTATACCGCTTGTGTGGAAACCTTGGAAGTTGCGTAGGAGTCACTGAGTGCCGAACCGTTAAGTAGCTCCCTCCCCCCAAAAGGAATGTACCTGCGCAGGTGTCTTCTGGCGCTCCTTGCCAATGGTCTGCAGCAGCGAAATCAGCGGCTCCACCTCGCGCCGACGGGAATCGGAGAAGAGGGCTGAGCGAGGACCAAAAGGCTTTGGCCCCCCTACTGCATACTTTCCTGCAAAAAAATGGCGGATGCGGGCGTTGATCTGATGATGCCCAACCATCAATGCCCGGGCGCCAGAGTGCAGAGATGGTCGACTTCCGGAGCTAGGACTTCTCAAGAGCCAAGGATCCCAGGGGCTTCAGAAATGTACCGGGAGCTTGCCACATTGGGGTGTTGTAGCTCTAGCGTCCAATTACGACTTAAGCGCGCTACCCAGGCCCTCAGCAGTGTCAGGCAGCACGCGCCGCAGAGCAGTTATCATCCGAACAACAAACCCCATCCAAGACAGAGCCCCAGCAGCTTGCGCATCTCACCAGTGAGCAAGCCTTGGCACAGAGGGCTGTACGCAACCAGGGTGGTCCCACTCTCACGACAGGCCTCCAGCACGCCATTGGTCTCCGGAGCACGGTACAGGAGCGAGTATTGCACCTGCGAGGGAGGCGAGCGCCCAAAGAAAGCCATCCACTGAGCGCATCCGGGAAGCAGGTGGGTAGTCGACAAACACGCATGTTCCACACGGGGAGAGAGCCAAGAGCCGTCTATGTGGGTAAATTTTTTGTTGGTAATTTTGGTCGCTGTAGCCTTCTCCAGTGCGCGCGTGGAGGCTGCGCTGACTGACCGCCAGGTGCACGCACCAGCACTTAACAGAGCAACCCCATAGTTCAAATGTGTGGCATGCATGATAGTACATGAAACGAAATATGTAGAGACAATCCTTACAGAAATACACAAAAACACATGCTGTGAGTCATGCACAAGAAGATGCGCAGGCGATTCGTACAGAGCCAAAGAAAACATTTGTGGCAAAAGGGAGGGTGCCAAAGGTTGCATTCTCTGTCCCAGGCCACAGCTTAGTCTTCCAGGCCAATGCTCACTTGGTTGCTAGCAAGCGGGATGCCAGAAGCGCCCAGCCGCGCGGCAGCCTTCCTTGTGCGCTCTGCGTTGAAGTTGCTGACGCCAATGGCCTCGCAAAGGTTCTGCCCGAGGATACCAAGCACAGGCAGCGACAGGGCGTAGCTTCAGGGCAGGTATGGGTGTAGACGGATTGGCCACAATCTTTATGTCACCAGGGAAGGCTTCGGATGACAATGTGCGCGGTGATGGCTGCACACCACGTGCGTATGCAGGGCAACACGGGGGCTTGCCTGGAGGGAGCGCTGCCAGTGCAAGGTCAACAAAAGGATACACGTGTAGGATCCCACTCAGAGCGATTCTGAGCAATTCCATACCAGACAGAATACATGCCTTCAGAAAGACTTGAGGGTCAGCATCTGCGACATGCAATTCTGCTGTCCCCAAGATGTAGACCTGGGTCGCAGCCTGGTGCCCATTGGTGAGCCTCAAGGCTCAAAATTGGGAGGCAATCTAAGTTTTGCTTACCTGCTGCTTGCACTCAGCAAGGCCCTCAATGTAAGCATCGTTGGAGAAGGCATTGAACAGAAAGCCTGGCCAGTGCTGCATGTACAAGCTTGTCTTGGGCAGTCGCATGCGCGACAGCGAGGCCTTCAATGCCAGGGGCACAGCCACAGAGGTGAGCCGCCACCTGCAGCAACACAGGGCGTCGTCTGCACCCGTTTCCCGTTGTCCTAACACTAGCACTTCTCGCATCCCCAGACTGCAAATCTTCAGTAATTTGGAGCATCGTACATACAGGTGCCAAGCGAGTGGTTGGAGCAGAGATGGGTATTAAGCGCGTTTCAAATCATTTGCGCACTTAAAATTTATCAAACCATTCGCTTTCCTGTAATTTACAGTGTAAAACACCACTTCTCACTAAATTCAATTCTTCCAAAAAACGGCCAAGAATGCACCTGTTTTGCTCTGTTCAGCAAGTTTGATTGGCCCCGCATCACCCCTTAGACTTCGATTGTACTTAACTTTGTTCTGGACTTAGTGGGTGGGTGTGTGAGGGAGGGTTAGCTGGCGTCAGTACATGCCTCCTACCTCCCTATCCCCCCAGACACACGAATGTACAAATCATTTGGCATTTAGGTTGCTGAAGAACGCATACTTATACATTTTGCTATATTTCAGCTGCTATATCTGCCAGAAGTCCACCTTGCACTTTGAATTTCAGCATCAGAATTGGAAGGGAGGTTCAGCACCCTGTGAATGCCCCCATTCAAAAGATGAAAAGAGAAAAATTAACCATGTTGGGGCTGGGGACTCCTAGCAACCAGATAGCGCTCTATATATAAGCACTCAGATTAAATAGAACTCTTGTGCAAGCACATGCCTTTATACCCCTGGGCCCCTCCTTCCTCAAATTCCCCCTTCACTTAGGATGCCCCATCAATGGTATCTTTGAATTCTGTTAAAAGTAATGTTGGCATGTTGGCCAGCCAGATCGCGTACATCGTGATCTGAAGAACGCGCTCGTGTTCCAAGGCACTCCCTAGCTGTCCATGCTCATATGCTGATTTATGCCCAACGCTCACTGCTCTCCTCTGCTGTCTGCTCTCTAATGATGTCAACCATTTATTGAATCCTTGGTCATGTTGGCCTTCACATAATCATTTTCTCAGCTGTCTCAATGCAGAGGCGGTTGCGCAAGCTGTCGTATGTGCGCCCCCATGCTGGCCAAATGCGCTCGGCTGCAGCTGTCGTTGCATGCGCTGAGAGCAGCTTGTAGGCAGCGACAGCCAGCAGATGGAACTGCTTCTCTGCCTTGGATAGCCAGAAGTTGCGGTCATAGTCTGGCTTGTTGAGGTTGATGATCTGCAAGGAAGTGGGCTGAGTAGTCCCGCTTCCTGAGAAAGGCGGCTGCATCTGCCATCACGGGTTCTCGTCCCCAAGGTTGAGCTCATCCAGCTCGCTGCTCACAGCCATTGGCATGGTGAAGCTGCCTTGCCTCTGCTTGAGCGCACTACTGTCTGGAGAACGTCCTGCTTCTGCTTGGCAGTGAGGCGGCTGATGGGTGTGCGCACAACTGAGCCTGCATAAAAGAGGGAGTCATACAACTGTTTACAACCTGAAAATAGAAGGATACTTGTGGCAATCACAGCGTTCGCGTTTGGCTGCACCTGGCTGCACACCACATAATAGGGCTGCAAAACAAAAGAGGGCTGCATCTAGCTGCACACAAAATTAAGGGCTGGAAACATAGACAATTGTCTTGCACTTGGCGTCAGAACTGCATCAATTTGGCAACGTCAATTTACCTTGCATCTCAAAGTGGGTGGGATCCAACATAAACGCAAATGGTTGAGCTGCATGGTAGTACTGGCGTCTTCCTGGGGCTTATGCGTACTCCTGCCGCTTCCAGTGCTTGCCGCGTGCAGTTGTGGCGCTGCATCGTCGTCGAGGCGTCCGCAGGGCTGAGGTTGGCCTTGCACCAATTGCACTTCATCACACACAGCCCCCCACACTCTGGCTTGATTCTTACATTGAACCTGTCAGACCACTTCGGAGACCTGCTGTCAACCTCTTGCAGAGGTCTCCAGGGGTAGCTCTGCCCTGGACGTGGGGCTGCATCCCATCCGTCCCCATTTCCATCCATGGATTGTCCCCATCAATAATGTCAACCATCTTTTGATACTTCAATAATCCATAGTTCTTTGAGAACTATGGATAAAACCAGGGCCTGAGGTTAGATTATCATCAGGCGCGCGCTATATCTGAAAAGGTGCCACAAGCAAGCACCGATCCCTAATTAGATATGACCATACATGTATATCTACAGTATATACCGTAGGTATACAGGAGGGGGCAAGTTATATAAGCCGTACACTCAAACTGGTAATGAACCATGTATACACGGGTATTTATAACACCTAGATGAGTGGTTCTGTGAACATCCATGCCATTTCCGGTTGACTTTTCACGGGTGTTCATTTTTGTCTGTTTGTTCTTGTCGAATGACTTAATTAAGCATTGCATGAAGAAAGCAGTGTGCAGAGGGGGAGGGGAGCAGAGAGGAGTCAGGGACTGCAGCAACAGCAGCAGGCTCGACACCATCTGCACATGAGCAGACTGAAGAGACACTTAAGCAGGCAGCAAAGCAGGAAGCCCAAGCAATCGAGCACCAGTAAGAATGCAGCGCGCACTGGCGGCAAGCAGGGTGCCCCCCGCTGTAAGACCTTGGTGCCTGTGCTTGTGCCAGTGGTTTGCAGGTTGAAGCTCATGGTGAAGTGTATCAAATGTGGTGATGGCCCTGGACTGGGTCCTCCCTTTCAGCGCTCTTGCAGATTGCAAAGGAAAGTTGATGATTGATGCCAAGGAAGCCTTTGCCAGGCTGGGACGGGGGGAGGGAGTGAGGGATGCAGCCTTGGCAGAGTTTGGACGGCTGCGCATGGGGTCTGTGCCCCCAGCCTTGCTGATGTGTGTTTGAAGCTCTTAATGAGCGCATTACCCTTGAGAGTGGGCGTGTGATAGTCTGCGACGCAGACTCTCGCTGTGCCTTTTGGCTGATCCACATGCACCCCTTCTTCACCCTCGTAGCAGCAGCAGTTGGGAGGCTGCTTAGCTTCCATGTCACCAGCTGCTCCTCTGAGCGCAGCTGGTTGCTCTCCGGCAACATTTCCAGCAAGATAGAGTTTTTTGGCCTTGGAGCGGGCCAAAGAGCTGTCTTATATCCGCAGCATAAGCGACAGCAGAGGCACAGGGGCAGATGAGGAGGTTAATCTGTCCCTTGCAGTCATAGTGATTGAGGATGAGCAAGAGGCGTAGGGTTGAAAAAGAAAGGACGTCAGTGATGTGCACTCACTGTGCAGGGAATAGAATGAGACTTTGACTTAATAACAACAGTTTGCACAAGGCCGCTTAGTACTTTTGGGTATGCAACCATAAGTTAATGCCGCACTTGGTTCTTTTTCAAACTTTGACATGCTACTACTTTCTCTCTTATTGAAAAAAGTATTTGGCTGTGCGCTCCCTGCTCTTTGAGAGCTACGCAATGACCCCCCCCCGGGTCTGATTGGGGGGGTTTGGAATTTAATTTATTCAATTTCTACGGTATATGGGGTATATAAGTACATACAAGGTATAAAAGTTATTTTCCACATATGGTGTCCAGGAACCCTCCATATTTTGAAATTCAACAAAGCATTCACACACAGCAAACCTAAAACAGGGCGAATAGTCCATCCCTGATTTGCAGAGCCCAATGCACATCCAACAATTGGCTCAACAGGTTGGTGCACGTGATGCTTGGGGTTAAGGGTCTTCCTCAAACTCCAACAGGCACGGCACTCTATCTTAAATCCAAAATAAGGTGCACTCACGGGAGGGGTGCAAACTTGGTCGCAATCTGTACGTCCATGGGCTCCTTAGTACCCGTCTCTTGCAGGAAGTCTCCAAGGAACTCCTCAGACTGCACAAGTAATGGTTTCATACTGTCGTCTGAGCCCCTTTTTGGGCTGGTCCACGAAGTTAGATGGGCAGGTATCAGGCAAGCATTGCAAGCATACACCTAAGAAATCGTTTTTGCATCGTCAAGGCTGATTTTCAAGGCATTGGGCAGAGCGCAAACATTTGCTGCGACCACCCTGCGCTAGACTTCATTGCTGGATGACCCAAGGTACAACACCGAAAGCAGCTGGGCACTGACCTTGCCAAAACCTGCAAGGAGTCAGGAGAAACAACAGTCAAGGACTGTTGATTAGCTGTGCGTTGCAGTGCACGGTCCAAGCACGGCCCTCTCACTGATGTACTACACGCAAGCCACAGGGATCACACACTGAGGCTGTGTGCTCAATGTGCAGCTCATCTGCTTGCAGCATGGCCACTCACCGTACACCTCAGCAGTATCAATGAACGTCAGGCCTCTGTCGATCGCGGCCTAGAAGGGCAGGTAAGGCAGATCTCCCTCAGCACAGTGCCATGACAGGCAACTTCAAAGAGCAATACCTCTGAGGAGAGCCAAAGCAAATGTTATGCGCAAACAGAGCATGACAAAAAATTTGTATGAGTGATACGAGTCACAGAGCGGATGTTTACCTTGTATGCCTCCTGGCTCTGCCCTTTGCCGTACTCCTTCTCATACCCCCAGTATCCGCTCCTACACAATAAACATTCATGACAAAAGCGTTCTTGCTAACTTCACAAATACCCACCACGACATCAAGAGCACGTCGAGACTATGGACCTCTGCAGCAGGCTGCCCTATACAAGGGAGCCTGGGCCAAAGCTGTCAACAAATCTGCCAGAGTCTTATTCATAGGAGGCTGTTTTGTGGGTGAGCTGCAGAAGCCAGTTTGGGTGAGCATCAGGATCACGGGGTCTGTGAACTTGTGTGCCCCACCACCCACCGGTCTCCCCAGCTCCAGGCACCAACTCCAACACAAGGAACCTGTGAATTAGAAGAGTTGGACATGTGGGGAATTTGGCTTACTGCTTCCTTATGTGTGATTAACTTGGCAATTAGTTCTGAGGCCTCTTCTTCAAAAACTCATACTACAAGGCTACAGAGCTGTCACAGCTGGCACGGTGCCCAGCGCCCTTGTGAAGCTATGCTTACACTACACTTGCACGTTGGCAAGAAAGTTGGCCACTAACGAGACATTCTTACTGCCTGGCAAGATGGTATCAGGAAGGTACTGAGCCCCAATTCTGACCTGCAAACCAGACTTTCCCAGCTCCATGACATCGTTGGGCGCAAGCTTTGAGGCCGCTGCTTCAGCACGGACACTCCGTTTGAGAGTGTTTCTCCAAAAAATTTGGCCTTTCGAGGCTACAGGGGCCGGCTGGGAGCCCAGCGCAAGGCCTTGGGAGGCAGACAGCGCGTTCATCGTTGAATAATTACCTGATTTTTTGATATATTTCCGCGCTGACAAGGACTTTTGCAAATTAACTCAGAACATCGTTAATCTAATAGAAGCAGCTGTTATCACTACTAACACCCTCACTGCATCGCGCAGCCCTGCCCAATGGCTTCGGGAATACGGGATTCCCTCGCCATCAACAAGGCAAGTGTGTCTGAAAGGGCTTTGTGGTGATTTAGATGGAACCTGGCGGGCATTTCGCGATCTGCATCGAGTGCGGCAAGCATTGCACAGCATGTGTTGGGTTGTCAAAAGGACTTAATAGAAGCGGCAGATCTGCATGTGGGGAGGCACACAACACACCCCTGTCAAGAGGTGTCAAAGCCCGCCATGTCACGCACGTCTGCGCATCAGCACATGGCCGATGCCTGCAGGCGAACCGGATGAGCAAGCGTGCCGTCAAGGAGAGCACAAAGGGCAAGGATGCAGAGGTTGTAAATCCTCGTGTGTGGAACATGTTCCGTGAGGTAAGACGATCTGGGCTCATTTGTCTGTGCTGCAGGTGTGTTTGCGCACAGGACGGCCAGCGCAATGATCCCTGGATACTGAATTGTGCAGCTTGACTGGAATGCTGTACCTGCGTAGCAAGGAGGTCCACAATCCATACATGTGACCCAGCATTCATCCTGATCTGTGTGCGACGCACACTTACGCAGGCAGTGGAATTCAAGGGAGCTGCTATGGTGCCTTTCGAGCAGGAGTTAAGAGGGCTGGAGTCAGCAACCATTGGTGTGTGTGTGTGAGCGCATTGGCCCCAGATCGCCCACCACTGCTGAGCCACCAGTCGCGCCAGCTTCCAGTGCATCCTAGTTGTTAGGTGCCGACATTTGCACCCTAGTTTCAAGGTGCTCACAACGGTCATAGTTGCTGGGGGAACCTAACAACTAGGATGCATGTTGCCCTGGAGGCTGGCACAACAGATGCCCCCACCGTATTAAATTAAGTGGCTGCAATGTGCCGCCTTCATGAATTTCACTATCATGAGGCTGCATGTCAGCCTGTCACGGAAGAGTAATGGCTTTGTCGAGCAGTTATCCTTCCAAGCACACTGCTTCTGTAAATAGCTCTGATGCACCTTGTACCATTTCATCACACGCGCACACGCGCGCGCACCCCCCCCCCCTACAATGTCCGGTGCCAGTGCGCCTGCCCCGGCTTGCGCCCATCCTGCCTTGCAGAGTACTGTGAAGGCATTCTGCCCTTACTGCGGGCGCCGCTGCCGCGTGTGTGGGACAGGGTGGGCAGCGGAGGACCACTTGCTGAGCCCTTGCGCGCATCTGTCACTCACTATGGCCACCCAGACATCTCAGGTGTGCCCCTGCTTTGGCTTGCGTCAACAAACCAGCAGGGATACAGCAATCTTATGGATATAGGAAAACGCACCACCAAGAGCCTGGGTGGGAAGTGGCTCCATGTTGCTGCTGCGCACTAGAGACTACTGTGCAAGGGAAGCAAGCTTTGCGACAAGGCGTGCGCTCAACAGGGCGTGCTGCCTCCCCAAGCCATGGCTGATTGATCAGGCTGGCGCTGTGGTTGAAGCGCTGCTGCGCTGATGTGCCTGCAGGTGGCAACATGGATGATGCAGCCATGCGTGCGTCGGTGGCAGAGTATGAGCGCAACCTGCAACTCAAAGTCCGCCGCCCCTTGACCCAATGGGTGAACGCCCTGGAGGGTGTGAGGGTGGGTGACGCTTGGCTTGCACTAGTTTGCAATTTTAGGAAAGGGAACAGCAGCACATAAGAGTCTGCAGGCAGGTTGCATGGCTTTAGATTCACGGAATCTCTGTGGCACATGACCTTATCATGACAACTGCAGATTGCTCTCAATCCTACAATTTGTGTTAGTCATAGAAGGTGATGATGATGTGCGGCTGTGGCGCTCAGCCCTTCTGTCAGGCTACAAAGCACCAGTCCTCTTATCTGTCTGTCTGTGTCAGGGCCGAGTGCCTGAGCTGGACCGCTTGCGATCACACCTGGAGCGGCGCACAAACAAAGTCAAGGCACAAGGTGTGCTTGCATCTAAACGTGGGCAGTGACACAAGTCTGTGTTGCCAACTCTATCAAGCTCATGCTCCCAAACATACAAACTGCAACGCGCTTCAGCCTTAGTATGTTGAGCGTTTTGTACCACATGCTCGGGCAGAGATATTCAAAGAAAGTGGCTGGTGAAGGCCTTTGTGTGCTGTTCAAAGGATTCGTTCTGTGACAGGATTGATATGACCTGGGACCTTCTAAAAGTACTGTGGTAAGAAACTGCAAGGATGGATCAACACACTTGCATCATTTGCAAAATGCATGGGTTGCTCTTCCTTTTCTTCTTCTTCTTCCTTCCTGCTTGGCAGAGAAGAAAGCCGAGAAGGAGGAGCGCAGGCGAGCAGGGGTGCGCAGGGCAGGGCGAGGCTTTGCTGTGGGCCGGACGTTTGGAGTGAAGGCGCTGTTGTACAAGTGGGTGTGCGTGTTAGCTGATTTGTGCAATGTCCATCAATTTTGACTGACAAAAACAGGGAGTGAAGTTAGCCACGAGTTGGAAGGGGCTTCCCTGCCTGCCCAAAACACTTCTCCACCCATCCAAAGTTGTAGCTTCAAGGCCAACGTCAAGCCAATGGGATTTAGCCCAGAGCCTTGCAACTTATTGCTCATTCGTTGCGTCAAGGCCTGTACAATGCATTACGTCACATCATAAGGGGCAGCATGCCCCTATTTGCAGGCAAAGAATTCAATGATTAGTTGCATGTGCAAACATGATCCTGGTGGCCTGGATGGGCCGCCAGGGTCCTGCCTGAGGACTGATAGGGCTCACACATACACTGATGCACCTGCAACACTCCCCTCCCTAAATTTTCCTTCGATGTAATTCAGAGCCAGCATGCTTTGGAAAATGTAAACCTCAAGGCCACCAAGACTGCAAGGACCGCGAACTTTGGTGGCCTGGGTGCTCTGAAGTGGGCAAAGTGTTATAAAATACCAGGTCCTGCCTGTTTTATAATGATAACGCAGCGCGGGTTATTTGAATGAAAGATGAAAGCTAAGCACAGCCCTGAGCCACAATTCAAGAGTCACATTACAGATCAGCATCAGGCTAGGAGAGCGTGACAACCATTCCCATGTGGGTCTGGAAGAAGGCCTTGTTAGGATTAAACCCTTCTTCTCTCTCCTCCACTCACTCTTTAAAACCATGGCCACAGATCAAACAGCTGTCAGCTCTTCTGCTCTTGCTTGCAGGTGCACGCATCCAACAGCAGACTTGTCAGATGTTGAAGCCAGGCAGACAGGGACAGAGGAGCGGGCAGCTGAAGCAGGTCTAGAGGTAAAAGGGCAAATTTCACTCTCATACTTGCTGACTGTGTAAGCAATAACCAACCATGAGGTAAACTTCATCCATGCGCCCGAATAGATGCACTGCAAAGCTGTGGGTATCTGCAATCTTGGCGGGCAGGGCGTGCCACCGGCTGAAGACTTTAAAAAAGAGGACCAGGACGTGAAGTACAAAGAGAGCTTGCGGAAGCTTCAAGGTGGGCCATGCTTTGGCGGCCAAGCTAATCAGGGCATGCGCAGAGCCTCATGTGGTGAGGAATCAACATCCAGCCTTCACCCAAAGCTTTGGATCTCTTAGATGCCCGACCCTCACAGCATATCCCCAAGTGGCACTGCACATGAGGAGAGTTCTGTCCTACAAGTGGCAAAAATTAATCCCTTGATGTGGCTGGCCACTGCCTGCAAACAAAGGACAGCTAGTTCTGATGATGGGTGCCCCAATCATCCGGGAGCCAACGCGCAGCCGACCAATCTCACCGTTTTCCTCTGCCTGCGCGTTGCAGCCTCTGTGGAGGCTTTTTCATCAGACGAGGGCCTGCTGTACGAGCAGCTGAGCGGGCTTTGCAGGGACGCAGCTTGGATGAAATCGTACGTTGCAAGCTCTCTGCTCATGACCAAGGAGCTGTTCCAGGCAAGTCACCATGGAGGAAGGCCTGCACACAAGCCCAATGCTTGCAGCATCAGGCCTGCGCTTCAGCAGTACCGCACAAATTGATGGCACGGTGTCTTTAGGGCTGTGTACATGTGTGTTTAAGGTGCTCTTTAACATACTTAGACCTCAAGGAATGTGCACTTCGGGCACTCTGAATGCACAAGGGTGTTAACTGCAGAGAGCTTGTGGGTGCCTATCTGCACTTAAGTGCAAGCTTGCTTTGCATCCATCCCAGAACGCTGCACCACTCAGCATCCAAAGCAGCAGCTGAGGCGGGTGTTTCTTATGCTGCTCATGCTATTCAAGAACCAACTGTGTTCCACAGGAGATTGCCTTGGAGCTCGGGGACAGCCTGCAGCCTCTGCCTGCCTGCAAGGTTCCGGCACCGGAGGAGGCAGCGCGAGGGCTGCGCTTCCTGGCGCCTGCTGGACCAGCAGAGGCGCCATCGGAGGTGCTTGCTAACAAAACCTCAGCTTGATGCAGCAGCAGCAGCAGCAGGAGCTTGCTGTTGTGCCGTAGCCCTCTGATGTTGAGCAGGCTTAGAAACAGTGAACCCACATCTATCAAGGAACTCAACCATCCTAATCCCCACAACAAAACCCATGTTGACAATAGCCTGAGGTCCATTCCATGTGGCTGCACGGGCATAATGCTGCTGTTATCTTGCAGGGAGGGGTGGAGGCGCTGGCGGCGGCCCCCAAGGAGCGCACGCTGGGGTCCAACCTACCATACGTGGCGGCCATGCCCGATGTGGGTTCCCATATAAGGGCTTATTATTAGATAGTCTATTAGCTGTGCCGGTGGACCTCGCCACAAGGCACACTGGCCACAAATCTGGTTTGCATGAAATTTTGACTTCTATGGTTCAGGGCTCCTGATGTGACCTGACTGGTGCTGCAGTGCCTGCCTGCTTAATCGCATGCAGTTTGGGGCAACACCCACACTTGCAAGCATTGCTTGTCGTAACAAAGCTAGGGAGTCATGTTCACAAGTGCACCATCTGTTGCAACTTGCGCCAGGCCAGGAGTGAGCCAACAACTCCTGTGCAGCAACTGGTGTGTGCTTGCAGTATGCACAGAGAGGCCGCGCGCGTGCCACTCTAGAGGAGTGGAAGGAGCTGGCCCACAAGCGCCTGCATGCACACATGGCCACAAGCTCACCCCTTGAGCTACATGCGCTGCCGCAAGCAAAAGCAGGCGAGGAGGCACGGAGGCACTCGCGTGCAAAGGCCTAAGATGTACCTGCAATCACACTTTGGATGATCGCACTTCGGATGATCACACTTTGGATGTCCTCCAGGGTCAAGCCTCATGTCGGGCGCGCATTGCTTTAGACACTCAATATCTCTGATCACAATGCAAGCATGGCCATGGACATCCTGGCATGTCAAAAATGCTTAGCCACCACTGCAGAAGAAGCAGGAAGTCCAGTGCTCTATCATGCTCTCCCTTGGCTGCCACCTCTTTTTATCAGTAGCAAGCATCGAAACAAAGGAGCAAAATGAATGCCTGGATATCAAATGCAAGCCAGCTTCGCTGTGGTTGTCTGCAACCCAGCTGCAGACCTGCACTTCTGCCCATCCCCGTTTATTATTGTTTTTAGCTTGGGCACAGCACAAGTCCAACCTGTGAATGAGCGACAAGTTCTCTCAGGCTTGCATTTTGCACAGGTGATATCCCTGGCAAGGTTGGCGGCAGCCGTGCCATGTCGGTAGTGGATCAGCAGGAGCAGACAGCAGCACCATATGGCCCCATGGGAGGTTCTACTACGTCTGAGATGGGCACACCTGCAGCAGCCACCAAAGTGCAGACCCCCGTAAGTGCACTTGCTCGAGCACTTGTGATGCTCATTGTGGCCTTACCATCGCAACGTGCTCCTCAGGAGACTGGTTTGCCCGAGCCCCCATGGACCATCACTTAGACCTTGTGTAGTGTTCTTTTTTGTCCTATGGACAAGAAAAAAAGATAGTTTTGCTAGACGTCCTGATCCCGCGTGGACCGGTGCCTGCTTGCAACTCTCTTACCAACTTGCATGTTTCAAGCGGTGCTCATCTTTGTTCGCATGTCATGCAGGCAACACCAGCCAGGGAGGAGCCTCCTGCTGGCCTAGGCTACACCTGAAATGGTTATTTGCGTTCAGCCATGCGTTCCTTAAAGAAAGCAAACCCAAGAGGAGCTCTGAGCCTTCCTTCTGCAATCAGCTATGAGTCTGTGGGGGGAACCTTTTATTGATTTATGGTTTGTGCTGCTAAGATGGTCCTATAGATGGCTGCCATTAAATGAATCATGTGTGGGCTTGACAGTTAACATCCCTTTCAAAACAAGCTGTTCAGGAAAGCGCTGATCAGACTGCAGATTGCTGCAAATTGGCACAATCTACAAGTATCTTATAACAAGTAATAAATTATTACTAATAATTACTTCCCACTACCGTTAGCCAGAACATGCATCACCCTTGCCATATAAATTCAGCTTATTGCTAAGTACTCAATTCTTGGCCTGCTTGCTCCTTGGCCCCTGAGCTATGACTCATAGCCTATGAGTATTGGCATCCGAGAGCAGCAGACTTTTTGGTGCTGAGTTTGAGTTTGGTGTTCAAGGTTAAGGCGGCGAATGGTGCTGAACTGGCCAATACTTTGTAATGAGTCCACATGGCACCTCTGAGTGGGGTCATTTCATTCAGAGAAATCGTGCTGGATATCTTGCTGGATGGCTTTTCATGTTATTGTTTTGACACCAATCAGGATAAAAGAATTATATTGCATGGCCATCTCAAGCCTTAGGCAGGCCCTGCCTCCCAGGTGCCTGCGCCATAAAGATGCTAACTGTGGTGCTTCCTACTGTAGGATCTACTGTAGTCTGCTGATCATTTAAAGAAGTCAGCCCAAAATTAAATTCAATCTGCAAGTGAAGCTCTGTTTTGCATGAAAAATCTGGTCTTGTCCTTCTGCCTTCACTTCCTTGACACATGTGGCCGCCAACTGGCTTATGCTTCTCTTTTCCTTTGTTCAACAAACAAGCAATCTCAACAAAGCTGAGAACAGATTACAGAAGCGTCTAGGGCTAGTTCAGGCCTCCTGCACTGATGCAACATCACTCAGCCTTTCACATGACTTGACCCTTTTTGCAAGCCTGGCTTGTGCATCCAAACTTAGGGAGCTTTTATGGGACACCCACGGCACACAAACTGCATTGCTGGATCTTGATCATGCTTAATCTGATATCTCACACTGCTGCTGTCCACCAACCAAATCCCAAGCTTGCAGATTGAAAAATGACAGCTTACATGCATGAGTGCGGTTGTGTATCATCTTGCATTTGTATGTTTGTGTGTGCGTGTGTTTGCATTTGTGTGTGAATGTATGGGTGCGTTTGTGTACATCGTGTGTTGCGCGTGTGCCAGTGCGAATGCATGCGTGTGCGTGCGCGCGTGTGTGTGTGTGTGTGTGTGTGTGTGTGTGTGTGTGTGTGTGTGTGCATTCGCACGTGTAGGTGTGCACATGCATGCGTGTGTGTGTGTGCATGTGTGTGTGCGTGTGTATGTGTGCACAAGCATGTGGGTGTGTGCACGCACGTGCACGTGTGTACACGTGTGTGTGACCGTGTGTGCATGTATGCATGCACGCAAATTTGTGTGAATGCGTTTGCGTACGTGTGCGTGCATGTGTATGTGCATGCGTGCGTTTGGGCGTGCGTGCGTTTGTAAACTACAATATTGTAGATGTGTGCGTGCATGTGTGTATGTATACATACCTGTGTGCATACATGTGTGTGTGTATGTGTGTGTGCAGTGTGTGTGTGTGTGAGCGTGCACGTGTTATATGTTGTGTGTGCGTGTGCGTGCGTGTGTGTGTGTGTGTGTGTGTGTGTTGAGCTCGAGTGTGTATGTATGTGTGTGTGCGCGCGCGAGCATGCATGTGTTGTGTTTGCATGTTGTGCATGTGTACGTGTTTGTGTGCACTTGCACGTTCTATTCGAAGTGTGTGTGCAGGGACATGTGGGGGCACACACGAACACATGGCCTCGTGTGTGTTGATTGATACTTTTTGTGTGAACGTTTAAGAATCAGCATGATGAGTGGCACCTAGTAGTAATCAAACTCTAAACGGACGTAAACCTCCAAGCTCAGACCTCCGCCGGGGAACCTATGAAGAGGTCGGCAACTTAAGAGCAGATGCGCTCATTGCTCGCCTGCTTCGGGGGCTGCACCAGGGCGGATCAGCGTCTGGTGGGTGGAACCAGTGCTGGGGCCTCTCTGTCTACCCTAATCTGACTCGCTTACATCGCACCGTCCACAAGCAGGCACGAGCAATATGCTCATGCAACTTATCTACCTCATGTCACGCCTGTACGCCCAAATGCAAATACAGGAACCACAGGCCAGCTGCGGCCTTCCTTCACCTGCCGGTGCCCAAGACAACAACCCAAATGTCCAGCCCATGGCTAGAAGTCACCCCGCCACGGATGAGAGGGAGCCCTCAGCGCATGAGTCTATTGCAGATCAAGCAACCCCCAAAATGGGTGCACAACCATCTCCAGAACCGTGCTTTGAGGCAAAGCTTCTGAGATCTCTGGCATTCTCCATGGCACTTGTGACCAGGTAGGGAGACCCTTCCTTTTTCCGCACATGCATATCAACGTGGCTCTGGTATATCTGCATGTCGTAATTGCTCTTTGATGCTCCATGAATCCCTTGGGAACAATGACAGCTGGCGAGTGACCTGTGCTTAGACAAAATCCACCTACTTGACACTGAACAACCGCTCAATGGGCTCCCTGCCGCTTTTGCAGTGATGCCTCGGAAGTGCTATACCAGCAAGCAGGCACCGAGCCTGCAGCGGCTATGCTCCTGAGCAAAGTTGTGCAATTTAAAAGCCTGAGCCATGTGCTCTACGCCACAGAGGCAGGTGGTGCAGGTGACATTGGCGCCCAACAGTCCTTCCTTGCTGCCCTGCTGGGACCTGAACTGGAGGCAGCTGCAATGAGTGCTGCAAGGCAGGGCAGGTGAGCGAGCGGACTGCTGCAGACTGTGACATGTCATGGAGGGCAAGTTTGTGCTATATTGCTCGTGCAGGCATCTCATCAAGGCGCGAATTGGCCCTGTTGCCAGCCATATGCCTGCGCAGCTCTTCCTGCGCCCACTCTTTGACACTGCTGCTGTCCAACGCGTCTTCACTGTGCGACTGCTTGTACTGGAACAAGCAAAATGAGGGTCGTGTTTGCAACTGCACGTGCAGGTGCTGGAAGGGTACCATCACCGTGCAGCTACCTGTTGCTGCCTCGGGATCTGACATGGTGCACCCAAGCGTGCTTTCACGCTCAGGTGAGCCATGAGCGACTTCGATGTCAGGCCGCACATGCACATGCGTGTGTGTGTGTGTGTGTGTGTGTGTGTGTGTGTGTGTGTGTGTGTGTGTGCAGATACAGGCATACAGCATGTGTTTCGTACTGATGCCTTTTCAGAGCCGATTGGCTGATGAGTGCAAGTAATTGGGTTTCCAAGACAGCCAAACTCATGCGACAGCGTATTATTCGAGCATAAGGCAATAATGCCTAAATATAACAGTTTGCGCATGTCCGGGAGGTGGTTGCAGCTTGGCGAACGGTGCACTTGTGGGTGCGGTCCCCGACCGTCGGGCGCCCCGCTGGCGCCCTCCCGCGCACCTGACTGGGCTTCGCCTTTGTGTATGTCTGGGATGGTGCTTTGTTGACACAGGCAGCTGTGGGAGGGGACGGGCGCGCGTGTTTTGACGCGTGCTTGCTAGAGGTGTACCTCTGTCAGCTGTCTCTAAGCTAGAGCACGCAGGCGCCCCCCGGGGCATGGCGTCCCCCACGGCATGGCGCGCCCCGCATTGCGTATGACAGGCACCCCAAAGGGCAATGGTGTGCGGGGGAGGGGGTTGGCATTGGAGCTGGCGGGTCAGGGTGTGGTCAAGGGGCTGTGCACGCACCTTGATGTGCACATCAAAGGAATGTATCTTCACCTCTGTGTGATATCAGTTGTGCGGACCTTGGTACTGGACGATCCTATGGGCCTGGTTGGGTGGGCGACGTCTTTTTGCCACATAACACACCTGCTATGAGGCACCTGTGCAAAGCCAGTCTTGGCTCTAAAATACCTGCTAAAATACCACAAGTGAGTTTCATGATGTAATCCTGCAGGCTGAAGTCTTGCTTTGGAAGGGGTTGGGTTCTCCCTTGTTTTGGCATCCATTGGCCAGATTCAAATTTCTTATGGCCGAAACGTGTTCTAGCTGACCACTGGGTCTAACTCACAGGAAATTGAATTTGAATTAGATTCACTTCCGAGGACACCATTGATTGAAAGCTAAATGGGGACCCTGAAAATTCTTCAGGTGAGCTAGCGGCAGCAGGCGGGGACCCACGTCTTCAACCCCCCTGGCTGCTTAGAATACGAGGAGCAGCGCTGAAGAGCTTAGTAAGATGGTTTGGGGGAGATGGTTGTGGGGACGAAAGATACATGAGTAAGGATCTGAAAGTTTGGGGCGCATGTACGGAGAGCATACAAGAGCACAGCACATGGGTTCTCAATCAGCCTTCTCTGCCTTGTTACTTGGTGATACAAAAGAAGGAGAAGAAGTCTTAGATTTTAACACTCTAAACCATTATTCTGCCGGTGGGTTTGATGGTTTGATTTCTTTGCATGGAGAGAGCAATTGGTCGTCCCCACCACTGGGTCACCCCTTCCTCAGGCGAAGGTGGCCAAGTGGGTTCCTCAAGGCATAAGTTTGCAGCCACCCCACCGTTTCCGGACCTGAGCACACCATTAGATAGCTAGATTTTTCGGGTTCCAATTATGCCCTTGAGATCAGAATTGGTGCGATGGGTGAAATAAAAGCTTGGAAAAACATAATGTAAGGTTTGAACAGTGCACACCATTTCCCGCACACAGCCCCAAACTCCAACCTTGACGTGCCTGCACATACGGAAAATTGGGCCGCATATCATGTGTGGTTTGGGCGTGGGAAGCTCTGCCGCTGATCTGTGTGCTCAAGAGAGGCAGATGTCAGGAAACATTTTTGCCCACCGCTTCCCACTCTCACCCTCAATCGGCTCCATTGCAAATCATTTTGATTTTTTATGCTTGGCCACAGCCCTCAGGCTTGGTCCGGCTTGAAAGCACGCAGGTGGTGCAGAGATGTTGCACTTCCTGTGTTGGCACCCACATCCAGTTGCGACAGGGTCACCCACGGAACACACCTGCCCAAACCCCTCCCAAAAGTCCGACATTGTAGCATCAAACCATCATACAATTTTAGCATAAATCCTGGAAAGCGGCAGGATTAGAAGGTTGGGAAAGTGCCATTTTTCCTGCCAAAATGGTGCAAAATGCTGCCAGGATGGCTAATGGCGCGCACACTATGCCCCCACCTCACATTTTTCACGCACCCTGGCTATTCAAAACATATTTGTACTTCATAAGTGGTTGGGACTGGCAATGGGGTGAGCATGGGGGCAGAAAAGCAAATCGGCCAGGTTTGGGGGGTCCCAATGGTGGGGAAGACCAATGTTTATATGACTTATTTGTAATGTTTGGAATACAGTGGGGCATTCCTTGCGTGCTGTGTGTCAAGTTGAGCCAGAATAAAAGGCTATACACCCAACTCAAGTTAGTCACGTCTTTTGTTCTTATGAAACTGGTGTGAAGAAGAGCATTTTAAATGCTAGAGCGTCTGCTGGAACCATGGTGTACTACTATGCGCAAGTTCTTCTGCTGTTTGTATTTGCAAAAACAACTGTCAAAAGTCCGCATTGCTCTCCAATGACACTACTCCGTGTTATTGTGCTTGTGCACAACAGGAGGTTTTGCGTTTGCTTGCCCAAGTGCTGAGCCCACCAACAATGGCAGCAAGGGCAATAGCATAAACTTAAGCCAGCGTGCAGATGATTACGAAACTTCAGACAAAAATATCTTGAGAGCAGCAGTAGGGCTTTCCAAAGACCAGAAGACGGTCTTCGAACGCATTTCAGAGCTGCCCCATGTCACTGCACACGTCCGAATGAGTGGTCCCGGGACTGCCCTGGAGGTCTCAGAGAGGGGTGAGTCATGCTGCTCATGCTGATGGTGATGATGATGATAATTAGCAGAAAGTTGCTCGAGAATGCCTTGCTGGGGAATGCGCTCTAATGTTTTTGCTGAAGTTGAGAGGAAAGGGGTAGATTTTGCGGTGCATTCCCAGCTTTGCTGAGTAAGTTGTGTCACACTGTGAAATTCAGTGCTTCATCAAAAGCTACTTCTTTTTTAGATTGCACAATGCCTGTCCTGCGCTCAAATTACTCTGCGCAGGCGGTGGTTGCACCTCACATCATACCTGCCCACATCCCTACTTTAACAAAATTCCCTAGCGAGGGACGCCATCATCCCTGCCCAGAAAACGCGCAATTACCTCGGCAGGGATTGCCACCCCTCCCATCCCTACAAAAAATTCATAACTTTGCAAGAAGGGCCCTGAGGTCTTCGCTGATGGTGTGCATCAAAGGGTTTTGCCCGCTTAATTGTTTTGCGGAGCTGGTCAAAAAATTGGTATTGGACATTTCTCTCAGGTCATCAGTGTGGGATCCTGTGGAAGGTACAGCAGAGTCAGGCCAGCACCCTGAAATGCTCCCCTTTCTTGCTTGATGCAGCCCTGCTTGCACCTCCTCAGCTCAGCTGCACATAGAATGCTGCTGGGTATTTACAAGCACAACGTGCTTCGGGCAGTGGGGTGCCCAAGCACTCCATGCATGGGCTTGCGTTCGCTGCGTGCGTGCGTGCGGAACTTGCGCATCCTTCCTTGATTTGCCAATCTGCATAGATACCAAGTCTACACCTTTTAGCTCGGCAGTCCTCCAAGCATGGCGGGAAGCTTGTCGTCCAGAAATCAAGGATGTAAACGGCGCCGGTTTGGGAGGTCCCCACCGGTAAAATTCGTGTACTAATTCGCTTTTTTACGTATATATTGTCGAATTGACCTGGCAAAAACAGCAGGGCCAGGGGGGTTTGGGGAAGCCCGACTAGCCCCCCAACTTCCATACAACTGAATATGGCCATTAAACATAAAATACCTCCACCTAAGGGCCCTGGGTGGTGCTCTCAGAGGAGGAGGAGGAGGAGGAGGAGGAGGGGGTGGTCCAGCAAGGGGGGAGACGTCAGTGATGAAGATTAGAGAGGAAGTGCTAGAACCGCATTTGATGATATGAACTTCTTTTTATTCATGCGAAAACACAGCGACACTGAATAGGAGAGCGTCCCTGAGCAAGGCTGTGGCTGCCAGCCCCCCCCCTGCACTCTTGAATTTAATAGCATTTTATAAGGCAAAACGTCCACAGCGCGAATTTAAGGCATTTTTCCCCAGCGAAAAAAACGAAAGCTGCGCTGTTAACATACTTGCCAGAAATGATGCCCGCCCCTTGCAGCGTTTCATGTTCACAAGTCAATCAATCTAAAGATGAGCTACTCCTAAGCTTCAAGATGGAAAATGAACAGACGTTCATGATTCATAACATGGAAATGAAATTGTTAAACATGACTGAGTGATGTGACTGCCTGTCACATTCTAACCCTAGAAAATTTTTGAATTTCTAGTAAAAAATTTCTTAGATATTCTCGGTTCGACCTTGCGCCCACAAAAAAGATGTTGCACTCCTCCAATATTTATGCTTTCTGCGACCTCCTGTGTGACTGCTCAAAAAGTTTGGGAGATTGAATTTCAAAAGTTATAGGGGAAAAGGCAAAATCTTTCACCAATTAACGACAGTTTTTACGTGTGGCCACAGCCTTACGGAGCAGAGATATTCGTGTTTTGTTCAGGCTTGGAGGCTTGCAAGGTTACAAGGACACAAGAATAAGGCCTCAGTCAAGTAGTTCGACTGTTGTATTTGAGGTCGGAAGAACATCATGGAAAGGTGCTCAGAAGTTGTGACCTCTTAATGTCCAATAGGGAGCAGCTAATACAGGCATGTACACTGGGAGATGTTTGTGAACCCTGCTTTGAAAAACACTCTGCGCACTGCCTACACTGAAAGGCAAACGTAGTTTGGCACCAGTGAAACACCACAGGCACAGCCATGGCCAATGGCCTGCTGAGTTGTCCCACTAGCACACTACGGCCAACTAAGGCTAAACCTATCCCAGCCCACACTAACAGGCACACGCAAAATATGCACTAAGGCGGGCGAGTACTCTGTTTGAGCCTGTCTGATCGAAAACGCTCTGGCCCACCATGGTCTACTACGACCTTGATCTCATCCCAGCGTTGAAGCCCTCTCAAGAACCGATATCAAAACTCAGAATCTTTGGGCAGGCAGCTTCTTCTCCTTGGCTTTTGCACGCTTATATTGCCTGTGGGTGAGAGGAAGGGGCAAGGGAGGCGGGAGTGCACCCTTAAAGCTGAGCCAAGCCACAAGCACGGTCGCGTACTCTCGCTGGTTTTCAATGCTCTGGAGCTCGGTCGGTGCATGCTGCAGTAGCTCGGCCACATTGACTCTGCTGTGTTGTATCAGGTGCGCGCTCCACGCGTCCCGGTTCAGGGTATGCACTGCTGGGGCGGAGCTTGGACAAGACCAAACTTTGCCCATTTCCTCCCTCTCAATTACATTTCCCTTAACATTTTCAATATTTCAACACTTGATTAATTTTTTTTTGCAAGGTAGAGGTTAATGGCAGCAGAGCAACAGCTTCGTCGCTTGTGCACTGCAGATGTGCAGTGGGTCTCACGCGAGAAAGCAGAAAGGACCGAGCCGTCTAGTGTCGTCATACAGACTGATATCTCCGGCACATTGACACATGACAGGTGAGTGATGCACAAGTGGTTATAGTACAACTGCATGCCTTACTGCTCTAGTTTAATTGCGAGGGAATAAAAAATGGTCAGGATCGCTGCGTTCTTGAATTTGTTTGAAAGTTACTTTCAGCAAGCCTTGCAAGTGTCCGGATTTCTTGCACAGCTTTACTAGGGCCAAGTTGTGCAGCACAACACTTTGAAGAAGCAAATGTGCATTTTGGTGTGGATTGACACGCTGAAAGGCTAATAGGCAGCCCAGGGAGCATTGTATTTGCCTCATGATATTGCATGCTGGGCGGAGGAGCATGCATGAGAAGCATCAGGCTGCAGCCAGAGCAGTTAAATTTCATGGAAAAATGATGTTTGGAGGCACCCTCCCCCTTTGCGGGGAGGGACCCCGCACCAAATACTTGCGAGGATTATTGGGATTATTTGGGGACCTTGCAAAAAAACATTGGCGATACTCGAGGAGCTGTACAGTAGTGGAGAGTTTTGACTTGTACTCAGTGTTTTCTTACAGGCACACAATTGAAACTTAAAAAAATAGCTATCCAGCGTCATCTGTGCATCTCAAGCAGCTTGTGAGGCAGGTACCTGCCACACACAAAGTACATCCTTGCTCGTGCTATCCCACTCCACTTCAATGGTGATAGTGCCATGTTTGCCTTGGGCATTCTAGCTGCTTCCTCTGCACAGTTGATAGGCTGGATGAAATGACATTAAAGATCCAATGCAACTGCACTTTTTTTTGGCGACGCCCTCTTGCGTGGCCATGCGCATGTGATGTGCACTTCAAGTACAATATTTGTCTCATCCTGCTACACTCCTTGTCCTGCAGGACCGGCTCCAAGGCACCCCCATGCCTCAAAGTCCACTGCAGCACCAATGTAGATGATGCCCAGAAGGAGGAAGAAGTGGTGGTGGAGGAGGAGGAGGAGGAGGAGGAGGAGGAGGGG
>LKMJ01000516.1_pt1 | contig 29679 bp, 27 predicted proteins | sample 643391 | NCBI WGS metagenome assembly LKMJ01 (sample SAMN04112250, study PRJNA286221) | soda lake metagenome | biome: soda lake; feature: Kulunda Steppe; material: water; isolation source: sample PL-Br10 brine of Picturesque Lake | place: Russia: Kulunda steppe | collected 2010-07 | reverse complement strand
AGGATATCTATACGACAACAATCGTGACGCTCGAAAGCCTCCTTCTGGTTCGAATCTTGGAAGTCGGCTTGCTTGCGGTTGCGGTCTTTCATATCCTCAACGGGCTCCGACTCCTCTTGGTCGACCTAGGTATCGGATTGGATTCACAAGACAAGAGCTTCTATGCGTCGTTGATCCTCACCGGGGCGATTACGGTCGCTTCTGTACCAACGTTCATCGCGGGGGCTTTCTAACATGGCAGAACACTACTCCTCCTTTACGAAAGGCGGCAGATTGTGGCTCTGGCAGCGAATCACGGCGGCATTTCTCGTTATTGTGTTAGCGTTCCACTTTTTCCTGCTTCACTTTGTCTACCACGCCGACGAAGTGACGTTTGCGCTGAGTCAGTCGCGCATGGAGATGTGGACCTACTACTCGCTGATGATTCTCTTTCTGTTCACCGCGACATTCCACGGGGTCAACGGTGTCTACAATGCACTGATCAACCAAGGGTTGACAGGGACCAAGCGCCAAGTAGTCAAATGGACGCTTATCGCAGCCAGCGTACTACTCCTCGTGCAGGGAGTCCGTACGGCAAACGCCTGGGCCGGAATCGGGTTCTTCTAACATGAGTACACAGCCACCACAACAAGAAACCGAAGAATCACCCGCCGAACAACAGCCAGTCGAAAAGCAGGATCCAACCGCACCGGCACAGCAACGTCGCGATGAAAAAAAGCGCGCCTCCCGCGAGGCAGCTGCACAGCGACAAGCCGAGGCCGAGGCTGCCGAGAAGGCTGACGAGGACACCCGCGAAATCAAGGTCTTTCGGTACGACCCCGAAGTCGAGGACAAACAGGAGCCACGGTTCGACACGTTCCACGTTCCGTTCACGAAGGGAATGACCGTTCTCGACGCCGTGATGTACGCGCGTGATCACTATGACCCGTCGCTGACTTTTCGACACTCGTGTCGACAGGCAATCTGTGGGTCGGATGCCTTCTTTGTCAACGGTGCTCAGCGTCTCGGCTGTAAGACGCAAATTTCGGAACTTTCCGAACCAATCCGGATTGAGCCACTCCCACACCAAGAAGTCGTCAAAGACCTCGTTGTCGACATGGATCACTTCTACGAGGAAATGGAGTCAGTCGATCCGTACTTCGATCCCGATGAGACGCCGGATGGCGAGCTCGAAGAACAGCGACAGTCACGCGCGAACCGTGAGAAAGTCAAGATGTCGACGCGCTGTATCTGGTGTGCGGCGTGTTTCTCCTCGTGCAACATCGCTGCTGGGGACAACCAGTATCTCGGTCCGGCCGCACTCAACAAGGCCTACCGGTTTGCGATGGACGAGCGCGAAGGCGAGAACCGAAAACAGCAGCGACTCGAAACAATCGAACAGGAACACGGTGTCTGGCGGTGTCAGACCCAATTTTCCTGTACCAATGTCTGTCCGAAAGACATTCCACTCACCGAACACATTCAGGAGCTCAAACGCGAAGCCGTTAAAAAGAACCTGAAATTCTGGTAGATAGTCTCAAGGGCATTCAGACCAAAATCAACACACTCATAATATCATGTACGAACACGACGTAATCGTGGTCGGTGCGGGCGGTGCCGGACTCCGAGCGGCGATTGCAGCACAGGAGGCAGGCGCAGATGTCGCCATCGTCTCAAAACTGCATCCCGTTCGCAGCCACACTGGTGCAGCCGAGGGCGGAATCAACGCTGCCCTTCGGGAGGGCGACTCCTGGGAAGACCACGCCTATGACACGATGAAGGGCTCGGATTACCTGGGCGATGCCCCAGCAATCGAAACCCTCTGTAAGAACAGTCCATACGAAGTCATCCAGCTCGAACACTGGGGAATGGCCTTCTCCCGGGAGGAAGACGGTCGGGTTTCGCAGCGACCCTTCGGCGGTCTCTCGTTCCCCCGTACCACGTATGCGGGTGCAGAAACCGGCCACCAGTTGCTCCATACGCTCTACGAACAGCTCGTCAAACGAGGTATTCAGGTGTACGACGAGTGGCACGTGCTCAACCTCGCGGTCACCGATGAGGAACGCCCCGAAGACCGAACCTGCCACGGAGTCGTCGCCTACGACGTCCAGACGGGCGAGCTCTCGGGTTTCAAAGCTCGTGATGGGGTTATTCTCGCAACTGGCGGTCCCGGCCAGGCCTTCGATCACACAACAAACGCTGTTTCTTGTACCGGCGATGGCCAGGCAATGGCCTACCGCGCGGGCGTCCCGCTCGAAGACATGGAGTTCATTCAGTTCCATCCAACCTCGTTGCCGTCAACTGGTGTCCTCATCTCTGAGGGCGTCCGTGGCGAGGGCGGGATTCTTTACAATGCCGAGGGTGAGCGCTTCATGTTCGAACACGGCTATGCGAACAACGACGGCGAACTTGCCTCCCGCGACGTTGTCTCGCGTGCGGAACTCACCGAGGTCAACGAGGGCCGCGGCATCGAAGACGAGTATGTACACCTCGACATGCGGCATCTCGGTGAAGAGCGAATTATCGACCGGCTCGAAAACATCGTCCACCTTGCTGAAGACTTCGAGGGCGTTGACGCCACGAAGGAGCCGATGCCGGTCAAACCCGGCCAACACTACGCGATGGGCGGCATTGAGACCGACGAAAACGGCGAAACCTGTATTCAGGGACTCTACGCTGCCGGCGAGTGTGCCTGTGCCTCTGTTCACGGGGCCAACCGCCTCGGTGGGAATGCGCTTCCCGAACTGATCGTCCTCGGCAAACGCGCAGGGTACCACGCTGCCGGCAAGGAGATGGAGCCGGCGAAAATTCAGACCGGTCAGCGCGGTGAGTACGAAACGGCGACTATCGACAGCCCGGTTGAACTCGGTGAGGGCGGCTCGCCCGGTGACGCCGTCGCCGACGGAGGTGCTGTTGCGGCCGGCGGTCCAGCCAACCCGGATACACTGCTCGAACAGACGGTCGAAACTGAGCGCCAGCGCATCGATCGACTCATGAGTAAGGAGGATGGCATCCACCACTCGGAGGTCCGATCCTCACTCCAGAAAGCGATGACCCGCAACGTCAACGTCTTCCGCGAGGAGGAGGGTCTCAAGCAGGCGCTTCGTGATATTCGCACCGCACGCGACCGGTACCAAGACGTCGCAGTCATGGACCCCTCACGGACGTTCAACACCGACCTCTTGCAGACGGTTGAGACCCAGAACCTCTTGGATCTCGCAGAGGCGATCACTGTTGGCGCGCTTGCCCGCGAAGAGTTCCGTGGGGCTCACTGGCGGGCGGAGAACCAGGAACGACGCGACAACAAGTGGCTCAAACACACGCTGCTCTCGTGGAACGATGGGTCGCCGGAACTCTGGTTCCGGCCGGTGATTCTCGAAGGCGAAAACAAGACCTACGAGCCAAAAATTCGAAGCTACTGAGCGCTGACCTGACGTGGATTCGTTATTTGTTCGATTCGTTGACGCACTCGGCTGGCAGTCACCACAAACGACAACGCCGCCGTCGCGTTCGGCTGTCTGTATGGCGCTCTTCAGACTGAGTCGCCCCGAACAGCTCTTACTGATGATCCCCATTTATGTCATGGGTGTTGGGGCCGCACTATTCTGGGGCGGCAGTGTTGGCCTTGCCACAGCAATTGTCGGGTTCGTCGTCTTTCTGCCCGTTGCCGCGAGTATCCACTATGCAAACGAGTATGCGGATTACGAAACCGACCTGCTCAGCGAGTCGACTCCATTTTCCGGTGGGAGTAATGCACTTGCCGATACCGGTCTCTCTCGGCTGGTGCCGAAACACGCAACTGGCGTCACGGCGGTGGTATCGTTGTGTGCTGTTGTCGTCGCTGTCGCTGCTGGCGTGCTTTCGACCGCTGCGGTTGTCGTCCTTGGTTTTATTGGACTCCTCGGCTGGGGATATTCACTCCAGCCAGCCGCATTTGCCTGGCGTGGACTCGGTGAACTCGACAACGCGCTGCTTGGCGGCGTTATTCTCCCGGTCTACGGAGTTGCTGTGGTTATGGATTCGGTCTCGGTCGGATCCGTTATCGCGTTTCTCCCACTGGGCTGTGCAGTGTTTGTGAATCTTTTGGCAACGACATGGCCAGATCGGAACGCCGACGCAACGGTTGGAAAGAACACGCTCGCAACACGGCTTTCAGTGAGTCGGCTTCGCGGTATCTATCTTATTGGTGTCATTGGTCTCGTGGCAACAACCCTGCTAGGGTGGCGAACCGTACTTCCAAACGTTGTCGTCGCTGTGACGCTTGGGTCGTTGCCACTGTTCATGTGGGGCTCTCGTCGGTATACAAACCAGCACTCACCGGCCCCGACAGTTGTCGCTATGGTTATGCTCGCACTCGCACAGACCGCCGCATGGTGGTGGGCGGTATTCCCGCTGCTGAAGACTGCGTGAGTCTCTGTCGCACGAATACGTCACGAGTCGAAATCCCGCGCCATATCTGGCTTATTTATCACACATGGTTGTTCATCTTCAACTCCGATTACTCGCTAAAACGACCATGAACACGCGTTTGCGCCAGTAACACGGTTTCGACAACTGACGTAGAGTACATTTATTATTGTCGAATCAAAAGTACAGGTATGATCGCAGAAACCACGCGACCGATGTCGATGCCGGCTGAACTCCGGTCGCCCCGGGCGAAGCTGGTCTATCTGTTCCTCTCGATGAACGGAACTACAACAATTAGCGAACTTCAAGACGGCCTCGACATGAAAAAGATCGCGCTGTATAGCATCCTCAAAACGCTCGAAAAACGAGATCTCATTTCGAAAGACGGCGACAGCTACTCACTGCTCGCTTCGCGCTGAACGTTCCATCCCACAGATCAGATATAACGAGAGCCGCTGGCCCGGCAGCTGCATTTCGCGTTGTGTCTTCGCTACGTCGAATTAGGTTGTTCGCGATTGCATAGCCGGAACCACATTTCACCGTTCTGTCGACCGATATGTACGGCTTCAATCGACTTTCCAGTGTGTTCGTCTGCAACCGTGATTGTTGCTGGTGTTTCGAACTGTGACTCACCGTTCGGATCACCGACGATCTGGACACTCCCGTCAGTGAATACAATCTCAACGCCACCGAAATCGGTGCCGACAGCAAACTCCTCAGTGCCAATGATTACGCTGTTGGCTTCGAATCGGGTTGCCACCGGCTGCAGGCCCTCTTGACTTCCCGCTACTGACTGGACGGCGGTCGGATTTGTGATCCGTAGTTCGTGATCGGCAACGAATAGCTCGGTAAGTTGCCGACCCGGCGATCCGAAGGTCGTCGTCCCAGTTGCGGGTGGATCCCACTGCTTGATCGATCCGTCTGCAAAGGTCGCTGTAATATCATCCGGGGTTCCTGTGACCGTTGCCGTATCAGCGGTGAACGTTACTGCTTCGACCGCACACTTCGGGGCTTGCGTGTGGGTAGTGGATTCTTTTGTGTCACGAGATACTGTCACCTGTTCGATTGGTCCATGGAACGACCTGACTGTATGTGCGTCGGGTTCGTCGATGAGGTCGCCGCTGCCGAGATAGCCAAACAGCTGGCGGCCACGAAACGGTCCATCGAACGTCTCTGTCGTCCCATCGCTCCATTCGATCACCACGCGGTCGTACACTGGTGCACTAACCGTAACGTGATAGCATGTAAGCCGGAGATCGGCTGCAAACGGCGCTGATTCGTGGTTGTCGTCGCCTTCAACGTGATTTGACTCAGTGTTGCTTGGCTGCTCTGTCATCTGTGAGGGGTGATAGTCGGCTGTTGGTGTGTTCGGCGGTTGGGTCGCTTCTAGGGGTTGTTGTCGACTGCGGCGCTGACTGGCACGGTAGTTGGAACCGATGGCGCTGCTCCCGAGCAGTAGTAATCCACGTCGAGAGAACCGGTGAATCCGGCTCATGTTGTGTATCCTGTCGTTCACGCAGTGAGACAGTAGGTGTTATTTCCTGATACGACACGGACACTCCAACTATTGTGTCCAGATTCCCACGAGCACGCTGTTGCTCTCAGGATTCCTCCTGCAGAGCTCAGTTACTACTCAGCCTGTTCGCAGCATCGTATGGGGTTCGCCCGGATTCGAATCGGAATCAGACATGCTCACTCTGTTGCGCGTGTCAGGTAGGGCTCAACCGGTCGACCCATTTTGCACTCCTCACGTTGCTCGTCGTAAAAATGGGTTCGCCCGGATTCGAACCGGGGTCACGGGCACCCAAGGCCCGAAGTATGGCCAAGCTAACCCACGAACCCTCACTACATCCTACTGCGGTGATAGTGTAAAGGGTTTCGTTTGCAGCCAGCTATTGACACTGACTCAAATAAGGGAGAATGTGAGGTATGTTAACAACAGCAGAATTCCAGTGTGCTTGACTCCATCTCGAATATTTCCTTCGCCGAGCTGGCCTGCAACGAGTCCCGAACAAACCGCCTGAATCGCAGAAATATGGAAGAATAGCGATTCATACACACCGACGTCGACATCACCGAGGTCACCGATTCCGCCGACTCCTGGAACACTGTTTCCGGTTTCCGAGCCGGTTGCAGCCTGCTGGGCTGCAGCTTCAATAGCCGGGATAAATGAAACCGAAAGTGCCGCAATAATGCCGAGAAACACCAAAAACGCGATATAGATAACAATGAGGTACGTCACCATCACCTGTTTTCGTTCGCGGTTCAGCTGCTGGCTTGCACGCGCTTCATCGGCAGCAATCTCCATCACCGGTGCGATGTCGCCACTGGTCTCCATGGCATTCGTGATGAGCGTGACTGCGCGCGTGATCAGTGGCGAGCGAACCCGTTGATCCATGCGTTGTAAGGCAGTCTGCGCATCAGCCCCCCACTGGACGTCGCGCCATGTTCGTTTGAGCTCCGGTGTCAGTTCACCGAGATCGCTTGCCGCAACCCGACGGAGCCCCTCAATAGCAGACATCCCCGCATCGTTGACGCTGGCGAACCGATCAAGAAAGTCCGGGACGGACTGTTCGATCCGCTTGGTTCGACGTTTGGCGATTTCATAGACGACCGCATAACTGCCACAGAGACCGATCGACACCACAACAACCGGCCGGGCAAGGGCGTTAATCAGGCCGAACAGCGTCGTTTCAGCGAGTTCGACAGTCAAAACAATCCACACAAGCCCAATCGGGACTGTCAGAACCAGTGTGAGCCATGGCCGTCGAAGGACGGTCTCAACCGGCTGTGTTGCCAGCCGAAGCGCCCGCTGTAGCTGGTCGTAGACACCGAGCGTTTCACGCTGCTGGAGCCACCGTTCGCTCACCCCGCCATCAGTAGTGATTCCGCTTGCGTGTCGTTGTGCTGCGTTCTGAGGAGTAGTAGACTGTCCCGAGCGCGGTGTCTGCAGTGAGCCCATCATACTATCGACATAGACAATGAATCCGAACGTACCGAGTGGCACCGCAACGAACGTAATGACACGCATCAACGCGATTGTGTCCTCCAATACGAGGCCAATAACCGCAAGGATGGTAATCAAAAACAGCGGTCCAACAACCAAGACCGTCACATACACCTCAGCGAATGTCGACAACAGTTCGAGATACTGCTGCTGTTGGGCTTCTGCCTCCTCTTTGTACCGTTCGTACTGTGCATGAAGATACGATGAGAGGCTTAGGCCACTTCCGAGAACACTCGCAAGGTTCTCGGTCAGTTCATCCATGTTTGCCGATGGTGTCCGCTCGCTCGTCTTTTCTAAGGCAGTAATAATATCGGTCCCAAAGAGATCGACGTCTCGAACTGTCACGCGGATTTCGCTGGCAGCTTCACCATAGACATCACCGTTTTCCGCCAGTGTCCGGAGGATATCGGGGAATGCCATGCCGCTCCGTGACAACGCATACATAAACGCAACCGAGCGCGGAAGGGTCGCCTCGATCTGTGAAGCGCGGGCAGCCGCCTGCTGGTCGAGGACAATCCATCGAAGCTCGTGGGCAACGACGGCTATGACGACTGCAACGATTATACTCCCCACGAGCGTGATCGCGACTGTCGACCAGAACCCGGATACAGAGATTTCGGTGAGCACTGTGGGTGCTGCTGTCTCTTCGAGCCGTGGCTGCAAGGCGGTGAGTTCGACGAGAAGTCGCGGGATGACAGAGAGACTTACCAGCCCAGCAACGACGCCAAAGCAAATGGAGTAGAGCACCGTTTGGGCCGCAAATATATCGTATGACCGGCCAACGTGTGCGGCCTCAAGCCGGCGGAGTTTGTCGTGTTTCCGGTCTGTTCCAGTTAGCCCGCCAACGAGTGCGACAGCGACACCATCGGCGATGACTGCTGCGCGATCACTACGCAGTGGCAACGCCAAGAGCCCACAGAGCAAGACGGCAAGAATGATTGGGAGAAACGAAATCATTGGCTCCGTGCGGTTCTATTCGAAGCTGCGTTCGAGGTCTCCGAATCAATCCGGTCGAGAACCCGGTCGGCATCTGCGTAGTATTCGTTGATGAGAGCGGTAAACCGGCGGTAGTCAGTAACGTCCTGTTCGCGGAGGAACGAGAGGAGCCGACGGCGGTTTTTAAGCTCTGCGAGGAGTTTACCGCGGCTCCATCCGCGTTCGGCCTGAATTTCCTCAATGAGATCACTATCATTGGAGGCGAAAATATCGGTGTTGGGATTCCATTCGAACGCGGAGGCATAATCAAGCTCGCCGGTTCGCTGGTCGATCCCGCGAAGTTCACCGATCACTTTCGACCGACGGACACGTTGGCCATCCAACCGAACCTGCGTCTGGATCGAAAGCATATCCAACGATTGAACCATCGCTCGGGGGACGTTGATCGGTTCGTTTTCGAGCCGGTTGATCACCGTCTCAATCGAGTCTGCATGCATCGTCGAAAAGGTCGTATGCCCGGTGTTCATCGCCTGAAACAGGGTGACCGCTTCGGCTCCGCGAACCTCGCCGACAAGAATGTATTCGGGTCGGTGACGGAGCGCCGACCGGAGCAGATCGTACATATCGATGTTTGATCCCTCGTTGCGTCGCTCGCGCGTCACCGACGAAAGCCAGTTGTCGTGATACAGCGACAGCTCACGAGTATCCTCAATTGTGAGTACTTTTGATCGCGGTGGAATGAACATCGAGACAGCGTTCATCGAAGTCGTCTTCCCTGAGGCAGTCCCGCCGGCAAAAATTAGGCTCTTGTTGTGCTCGATGCAGAGCCAAAAGTAGGCCATCTGTTCGATACTGAACGTGCCGTAGTTGATGAGGTCGATCGGTGTCAGTGGGTCATCGGCATACTGCCGAATGGTAAACGCCGACCCACGTGGGGTTACCTCACGACCCAGAGCGATTTCAGCGCGTGAGCCATCGGTGAGCGTCGCCTCAACCATCGGGTCGCCAACGCTGATGTGTTGGCCCGACTGCTGGGCCAGCCGAATGACGAACGTATCGAGCTCGTCCTCGGCAAACGTGATATTCGTCTCGATGTCAGTGTGGCTGTCGTGATAGACAAAAATTGGGAGCGCATAGCCGTCACAGGAGATGTCCTCGATATGTGTGTCCTGCAGGAGGGGATCGATTTTTCCAAATCCGCGAAAGTCGCGATAGAGGTAATAAAAGAGGCCATGAAACGTCCGCATCCCAACGGTAATACCATAGCTCTCGATAAGCCGAGTGAGTTCGGACACAAGCGTCCGCTCGACAGACATGTTGGTTTTGGGGTGGTACAAAAGTGGGGCACGAATATCAGTCCGAACCCGTTCGAGAAGCGATGACTCAAAGCGGTCTAGATCCGGCTCAACAACATGATAGTAGTGCTCGCTTTCGGCGTCACTGTAGGTGATAACGACGTACGCAAAAGGCGCATTGACCCAGTAGCGTTCGATCTCTTCTTGGCCTGCGGGGAGTTCGAACGTAGCGAGCTCTCCGTCTTCGGCCGGGCGGTACGGACGGCTTTCGACCGTTGAGCCGTGGAGAATGTCGGCGGCAAGCGCGAGGCGATGCCGAACCGACTCCCACCGCGTTTTGCTGTGGTCGCGCTCGCCTTCGCTGTGCTCGGCCGCGTCGTCTGGGTCGGTTGCCGCTTGGGCCCACCCCCCTTTGCCGACTGTGTTTGATGACCCAGAATCTGACATGGTACTGAGAACGTGACTATCATCATTCTGGAAGGTACTTAAACCTGCTCGCTCTCACAGTGCGCTACTCGTCCCGTTTGGCCGTTGAAAACAACGCTAAGGAGCCTCTTTTCGACAGGTCAGTGTTGGCCACTGGAGCGGAGGAAGGATGGGCTATGACTCGCTGAGATGGGTTCGAAGCTGTGCGACGGCTTTTGCGGCCGTCCGATGACGGCCATCTTCGGGGAGTGCAATACGCCGTTGGTCAGGGTCGTATGCAAGCAGGCCCGCCGTCGCGAGTGCTGGGAGGTGATGATGGTGGAGTGTCGTCGCAATCCGGGCTGTGATTGGGATATCTGCCCGTGTGGTCATCACACTGTGTGCTGGTGGTGGCAACGAGGCAGACGCCTCAGCTGAAACAGCTGTGTCCAGCCGTCTGGGGTGTTCGTTATCTCCACTCTCTTGAGAAAGCTGCTCGACCACTGTCTCGAGAGGGACCGTTCCTACGTTGTCGCTGAGCACGGTGAGGACGTCCTGCTGGAGTTGCTGTGAGGTCTCAGCCAGGAGTTCGATGTCCGTTTCATCGAGGCTTGACAGGGCACACAACGACCGGCCAGCCGGCGTTATCGAAACCAATTGTGAAGATCGGCTATATTCGATAATGCCGTGGTCCGCGAGCTTGGGGAGCCGATGGTGATGAAGCTTGATTGCAGCCTGTTGGTACTGTTCGTCGCTCACGTCTCGGGGCGACCGGCCGGCAGTTGCAGCCGCCAACTCGATTGCAAGGTCGTGTGGGGAAACCGGGGGATCCGGCGAGGTGAGTATTTCACAGAGCCGCTCGTTGTCCGGATCTGCTAGTATGGCGATCGCAGCTGCAGGGGAGGGTGATGGAGGTGAGTACGAGGACATTGGAGGGGGGGTGTGTCCGTACTTCGTCTGAGACCCCTTGAAGAATAAGAGTGCGGCCTAAAGGAATTGGGTCGACGTTAGTTACTATTTACTTTCCTACAATTCAATCCGCTCGACCAACATATCTTCTGCTTTGGTGTTGACCGCAATAATTTTGATATGATCTTCGAGCAGTGAGTTCGTGAGTTTGGCTTTCAATAGATTATCGACCTGATAGACGCCAGCTGCGTTGACCATCTCGATTTCGACCAGTACCGGTGTCTGGTCGCCCTCTTCGAGCCGCACGTCTTCGATTGCACGACTCGAGAGCGTGTTGATGCCGCGGCCGCCGCTTTCGTAGGGAATCCGTGATCGTCCACGTTCCATATCGAGCCCATCGGCAATACGGATGATTCCCGCTTCGCGCGTAAGCGGCGTCTCTTCGGTATGGTGACAGAGAATCGCGTGCAACACCTCGGCTTTGACGCGGACGGCAGTTTCGATGCTGTAGCGGTCGGAAAGAAGCCGGTCGAGAATATCAGCCGCAAGCGGAATCGAATAATACGAGTGGTCATGTCGGTGTACAACATGACCGATATCATGAAGCGTTGCGGCCAGTGCGATAATGACAGGCTCGAACGATTCATCAAGCCCCTGTTGAACTGCCCCATTGAACTCGATATCGGCACGCTTCAGAAGCTCGTACAATCTGAGTGCCCGGTTTCGAACGATTTCGATGTGCTTTGGGCCATGATCGCTGTACTGCATCCGCGTTACGGCATTGACGTTCTGCGCTTGGAGATAGGTAACGACCTCAGGGTCGGACGTGAGAATCGGCAACAGTTCGTTGAGTCGGTCATCAGCAAATGCATGCGTGGCATCAGGATCATACGCTCGGCTCCCATCGGGCATACTCGTCATTCCGCGTTGGTTCGCTCTCGTCGGGCAAAAGTCCTCGCTCACCGGCGGTTGTGAGCTATTGATAGCTAGTTGGCATCCTCAACAGCAGCAGCGACCGCCTCATAGTCAGGTTCCTCGCCTGGATTGTCCGCTCGCCACGCATAGGTAATAACGCCCTTGGCGTCGACGACGAATACAGCCCGTTGAGCGACTCCACGGAGGGCGATATGGCCCCATGTTTCGACCACGTCGTAGGCATCGATAATCGAGCCGTCGTTGTCGCTCACGAATGAGTACTCGATTCCGTGGTCGCTGCGGAACCGCGAGAGCGCATACGGGAGGTCGGTGCTAATCCCGAAGACGGTCGCACCGAGCTCATCGAACCGACTGTGATCGTCACGGAACGTACAGAGCTCGACGGTACAGGTACTTGAAAATGCAGCCGGGAAAAACGCAAGCACGACCGGTCCCGAGCCGAGTGCGTCCGAGAACGTGAACCGGTCTGTCTCTTCGCCGACCAGCGGCGCAGTAAAGTCCGGTGCCTCCGAACCAATGGTAACCATACACACGTGTTAGTGGTTCGGTGATTGAAGATTGTGGTTTGACTGAGTATCAGGACTCTTTGTTCAAAATATAGGGACTCGCGTTGTGCACTATTACTCAATATGTACTATCCAGATATCAACACAAACATGTGTATTTATGTCTCGACAGCCTCCCAGAAGCGGGCGCTTCGAGCAAAAAGCCTATAATTGCCACTGGGTTATCCTTGCATAGACATGGTTAGTCCGATTCCACTGTTCGGTCCGGTTGGCCCAGAAATGATTATTATCCTGCTCGTGCTCGTCCTGCTGTTCGGCGCGAACAAGATTCCAAAGCTCGCACGGTCGACAGGCCAAGCGATGGGTGAATTCAAAAAAGGTCGCGAAGAGATCGAAGACGAGCTCAAAGGGATGAATGACCCGGATGCAGGGTCGACATCGACTGACGAGCCAGAGTCCGAATCGGTCTTCGATGAGGAAGATGACGACGAGCCGGCAGTTGAGACGGCAACTGAAACAGCCGAAAAGAACAACTAGACTGGTCTCTGGGCCGGCTGTTGTGCGGTCGCTATGTTCTTCTGTTGGGCATGTGGCCTAGTGGACAGGGCGAGCGGTTCCTAACTGCTCGATCGTGGGTTCGAATCCCATCATGCCCGTTTGCTCGCTTCGCTCGCTCACGGGCATGATTGACTCCCACTCGCCACGCTCTCGGGAGTCCCATCATGCCCGTTGTGCCCAAACCAGTGTATTTCGCCGTATTTTGGCGATGGTGTGCTGTTTGACCGTTGAGAGGCTGTAGCAGCGCTGGTGGTTACAGACGTTAGAATGCTCACTTACGATTGCTATCGGCCAAACGGCCGTTATCGGCCGAAATACGTGATATCGCGTTCAAGATCGTAGCCTTTTGGCACCCCAATCGCACCAAGGCAGTCGTGACATAGCGGTTTGAACAGTGATTTGCTTTTATTGAGTCCGACGGCGTCTTCAAGCGCAAGAATTTCGTCACACCGGCTACAGGCAACACGATTTCCGCTCAGAATCTCCATATTTCTGAAACAACTGCCGGCCGACATATATCTTTGTTCGGCGTTCTCAACTGTGATTCCTCGTGGCCCTTACAGAGTGTTGTCGCTCGGTAGCGATGTTGTTTTGCCGCTCGGTAGCTGACTGCGAACCGTGAGTACCGCGCTTGTGACGACTCTCGTCGGCGTCAGCTTTGGTGCAGCCCTTGCGGCACCGCCCGGACCGATTAACGCCCTTATCGCCGAGGAAAGCGTTCTCCGCGGCTGGGTCGCCGGCTTTCGAACTGGCGTTGCGGCAATGCTCGCCGACGTGCTCTTTTTTATTTTCACACTGGCGGGCGTAGCCACTATCCTCCAGCGCTATGAGGCAGTCCAAGACCTCTTATTCGTTGCCGGTGGGCTCCTGATGCTGTTATTTGCGTTCGATGCTGCACGCAACGCAACCACTACAGGAGGATTCGTTGACGGTGACATTCCGGCTGGTAGAACGGGCTTTCGAAAGGCGTTCGTCCTCTCGCTATCGAACCCGTATCAGCTAACCTTCTGGCTGACTGCCGGCATCGGGCTTGTCCGACCCGGGACGCTCGACGTGGCACAGTATACACCCCAACCGATTGCAATACTATTTGAGGGTGTGGTCATCCAAACCGGAAGCCCGCTGTTGTTGTTCGGGTTCTTTGGAGGGATTTTGTTGTGGGTAACCGTGTATCCGGCTACACTCGTCGTCGCCGGCAAGCGAATCGATGCGTTCGCACCCGTTGTTGGGACTGCAAGTGCAGTTGTTCTCTTCGGCTTTGGGCTGTTGTTTTGTTGGATAGGGGTAACCTCGCTGGGTCAGTCTATCCCGCTCACCTAAAGAGGTCCCACAGAGCATTGATTACCGTTCCACACCGAGAGACTGGTGTGACAGATTCGGATTCCGTCGGCTTTCGCTCAGTCGAGTCGGAGTACCACGACTACTGCCCACCCGTCGACGGCACCATTCCGTCATGGCTGTCGGGAACGCTCATCCGTAACGGCCCTGGACTGTTTTCGGTCGGCGAGCGGCGCGTCAACCACTGGTTTGACGGATTAGCCATGCTTCGCCGATACCGCTTCGAACGCGGAGCCGTCCGGTATACAAACCGATTTCTCCGAACCGAGGCGTACGCGGATGCAACCGCCGGCCGACTCACTGGACAGTTCGGAACTGATACCCGTGGCTGGCGGCGGCTTACTGATTCGATACGCGCGTTCGGCCTTCCAGAGCCAACCGACAACACCAATGTCCACGTCGCCAACATCGCTGGTGACTACGTCGCACTCACCGAAGCCCCGCGACGGATCACTTTTGATCCAGAGACGCTCGAAACGCTCGGTGAGTTCGAATTTTCCGACGACCTTCCCGAACACATTACTGCGGCCCATCTCGTCGACGACCCACACCGCGAGGAACTTATCGGGTTTACAACGGAGTTCGGCCTTCGACCAACATATCATGTCTATCGCGTCCAACACGACAGCCGTCGCCGTGAACGGATTGCCTCGATTTCGGCCCGCGGACCCGCATACATCCATGACTGTAGCGTGACGAACGATCACGTCATCCTGATCGAATCACCGCTCGTCTTATCGGTCTGGCGTGCACTCAACCCGTTTTCGCAGGGGGCGATCGATATGCTCGACTGGCGGCCGGCCCAGTCGACCCGGCTACTCGTTGTCGACCGGACAACCGGTGAACTCGTCGCCGAGCCAACGTTCGAAGCGACGTTCTGTTTCCACCATGTCAACGCCTTTCTCAATGCCGGAGAGATCGTCTTGGATCTAATTGAGTTCCCGAATGACGAGATCGTCTCGGCACTCTCATTGGCTGAACTCGAAACCGACCGCGACGGCTTTCCCCTCGTTCCGCCGGGTCGGCTTATGCGGTACCGAGTCGACCCGGCGACCGACACCGTAACCCGTTCCCAACTGTATGCCGGCGGAATGGAACTCCCGCGAGTCCCCCGAGCACGAACGGGCCGACGCCATCGGTACGTCTACGGACAGGCAACCGATCGCAAGACCGCAAATGGCCTTGCTAAAGTCGACTGTGAGACGGGTGTTGCTCGTGAGTGGTCCGAACAGTCCGTCTATCTCGAAGAGCCGATTCCGGTCCAGCGACCGGGTGGGAACGCCGAGGACGATGGCGTCGTGTTGGCAACGGCTCTCGATGTCGAAGCCGAACGAACCGTCCTCTTGGTGTTCGATGCAGAGACCCTCTCGGTTCTCGCTCGTGTCCGGCTTCCACACGTCGAGCCATTCGGGTTTCATGGCCGTTTTTTTCAGGCGCTGTAGCCGGTGTCGATCCACCCCTACAGTACGTTGATTACCGACCGAACAGCCCGAAGAGCCGTAGGTGATACTCCTCGTGTGGGTCGTACCGGCGAAACAGCAGACTGTTCGTCATGACACTGACGCTTGAGCCCGCCATCGCCAATCCCGCCAGTGAGGGATACAACAGCCCAAGTGAGGCGACCGGAATGAGCGTCGCATTGTAGGCGAATGCCCAAAACAGGTTCTGGTGAATCTTCGAGATCGTTGCCTCCGAGAGCCGGATGATTTTGAGCACGTCTTTCGGGTCATCACGCATCAATGTGACATCGGCACTCTCGATTGCAACATCCGTTCCCGAGCCGATGGCGACGCCGACATGGGCGGCTGTCAGTGCGGGTGCGTCATTGACACCATCGCCGACCATCATCACGCGGCTGCCGGCTGCTTGGAGGTCGTCGACAACGTCGGCTTTGTCATCGGGTAGGACTTCCGCACGAACGTTTTCGGGCGAAATACCGACCGATTTGGCGACGGCATGTGCGGTTCGCTCGTTGTCACCGGTCAGCATCATGACCTGTATGCTGCGGTCATCGAGTGCGGCGACCGCCTCGCGGGCACTCTGTCGAACGGTATCGGCAGTCGCGACAACACCGACGAGCTGGCCAGCAACGGCCACGAGTATCGCAGTTTTCCCGTCACGTTCGAGTCGTTCCATGACTTCGGCCGCTGGCGTGGGATCGATACCGGCGTCGTTCATGTGCTTCCGATTGCCAACGAGGGTTTCGCCGTATTCAGTAGTCGCTCGAATCCCGTGGCCCGGGACGTTCTCGAAGGCCGTCGGCTCGGCGAGTGCGATATTCCGGCTGCGCGCGCCGGCAACAATCGCCTGTGCCAAGGGGTGCTCCGAACCGGATTCGGCGCTGGCGGCCGCCGCAAGGACGAGTGATTCATCGGCCTCGTTACGTTCGTCAACTTCGTCAGGGGGCGATTCCGTAGCCGACTCAGCAAAGCCGCCATCGGTTGCGACCGAATCGAGGACGACGACATCAGTCAGTTCCATCTCGCCGAGAGTCAGCGTTCCCGTTTTATCGAAGACGACGGTGTCGACTCCGCGGGATTTCTCTAAGATGTCTGCACCGCTGAACAGCACGCCGTTTGTCGCCGAAATCGTCGAGCCGACCATCGTTGCGGCGGGCGTTGCCAGCCCAAGTGCACAGGGGCAGGCGATAAGCAGGGCGCTGGCGAGGACAACCATCGAGAACTCGAGGAGTGGAATCCCGCCGAGAACGGGTCCGCCACCAACCGGCGACAGCAACGGGACTGCGTCGGCGACGCCGACCAGCTGTGTCGGAAACAGATACCAGAGGGTCGCCCAGATGGCTGCGTTAATAATGACCGCCGGGACAAAGTAGGCGCTCACTCGGTCGACCACCCGCTGGATATCCGGCTGTCGGGCTTGGGCCTGCTTGACTCGCTCGACAATCTGCTGAATTGCCGTTTCGTCACCGATGCGGGTCGCCTCGACGCGGAGCACACCGTGTTCGTTGATCGTCGAGCCGATGACCGTATCGCCACTCCTCTTTTCGACAGGAACGCTCTCGCCGGTCACCATCGACTCGTCGACGGCACTTTCACCGTCGACGACGACGCCGTCGGTCGGGATGCGCTCGCCCGGGCGAATTTTCATCAGATCGCCGACCTCGACGGCTGACAGTGGGATTGTCTCCTCGAATTCGGTTTCGTCGTCACCTTCGCGGATGATCGTTGCTTGCTCGGCTTCGAGTTCGAGTAGTGAGCGCAGTGCGTCACTCGCCTGGGCTTTCGAGCGGGCTTCGAGCCAGTTGCCAAGCGTAATGAACCAGAGAATGAAGGCGACTGCCTCGAAGTAGAGGCCGCTTTCGACCGAGGGCACGCCAAGGAGAACGACTGTGCTGTAGAGGTAGCCGACGCTGGTTCCCATCGCAACGAGGGTATCCATGTTCGCCTGGTGGTTGGTGACGGCCGCACGGTAGGCACCACTGATGAACTCCCTGCCGAGTGTCGCCATTAACACCGTCGTAAGGACGAACTCGATCCAGCCGAGTCCAACTCCTCCAATCGTCGCGGGAAGGAAGCCGGCACTGAACATATCCGCCATCACAAAGACGAACGGAATCGTCAGTATCCCACCAAAGACGACGAGCCGCCACTGCTTTTTCATCTCTCGTTGGGCGACCGACTGGCGTTTGGCCGATCCTGACTGCTCGTCAGTGCCGTCACGCTCACTCTCGAGCGTTGGTCTGATTGGGTCGTATCCGGCCGCTGAAATCGCGTCATAGACCGCGTTGAGATCGGTGTCAACCGGGTTGTACTTGATTGTGGCTTCGTCGGCCGCAAAATTGGCCGTCGCTTCGAGGACTCCCGGAACCGATTCGGCGTTCGACTCAACGGCCCCCGAACAGGTCGCACAGGACATCCCACCGACTTCGAACGTGAGAGACGCCCGAACCGGCTCGTAGCCCGCATCTTCGATTGCCCGGTACACCTCGCGGAGCGAAACCGTCTCTGGATCGTAGGTCACCGATCCCTCGTCAGCGGCGAAGTTGGCACTGGCCGTTTCAACCCCTTCAAGCGCGTTGAGGGCCGTCTCGACTGTTCCGACACAGGTCGCACAGGAGAGCCCCCGGATCTCCAAGCGGGTTGTATACATGCGTCTAGATAGGGGCCCCTATTTCATGCGGTTTGTGTTTTAGAATCGAAAGTCAATCTGGCACGCAACTTCACAATCACACGCGTTATACACCGTCGCGGAGTCGGTCGAAGCGCTCTTCGAACCGACCCAGACAGGAGCCACAACAGAAGTGGTACCGAGTACCACCAATTACCGCTGTCTCGCCCTCGCTCGTGACTACATTGCCGCACTCGTCGCAGTCGACTGCAAGCTCGGCCTCGCCGATCTGTGGCGTCCACGTTGTCGACGAGAGCAGACGGACGGTGATATCGCGAATGCGGTCGGTATCGACCGTCGAAAGCAGCCCGTCGATGCCAGCCGAATCGAGTGTTGCGTGGACGACGATGTGGGCGTCAGCCGTCACATACCGGTGTTTGACGTTGTCGAGGGCAGCGATTGCGTTGGCAACGGCGGCCGTTGCGCCCGGTTCGACACTGAGGTCAACGAGGACATCGATCCCGTCACGGATTTTTGCGTGGTCGAGATCCAGCGTGAACTGCCGGATGACTCCTAGCTCTTCGAGTCGATCAATCCGGTCGGCAACAGCGGGTGCCGACCGGTCGACATGCGTTGCGAGCTCACTGTAGGGCCGGCGTGCGTCTTCGAGAAGCAGTCGAATGATCGTCCGGTCGATGTCGTCAAGGCCGCGCATACGAGGTGTTTGAACTGCGTGATGCTATCGCTTTCGCCCCTCCTTTTGATTCATAGATCAAATCAATGTCTCGCTTTACAAAAGAATAGTATACCCTCGGTTTGGTCACTCATCGAGACTGATCCGCATCGAGAACGACCCGACAACAGGCGCGTGCAGCCGTGATGTGTTTCTCAGCCTGTGAGTCGCCTGTATCACCGGCCGAATCGAGTAATGTCGCCACCTGTTGGACGCGCTTTCGCCGTGTCTGTTCGTCGAGTCCATCGGTGGCTGCATCGCGGGCAACCGCTTCGGCCTCGCCGAGCCACCGGTTTGTCGCTGGTGGGACCGGACGCTCACCGGTTGCAGTGAGGTGTTCGGCGAGTGCGACGGTCGCAGCCTCGGGTTCGGTTGGGATCTGCTCTTCACGGTTGGGCTCATCGCTCATGCACTTGTGTTGTCGTGGTTGCATGTAGACGTTTGTGGCAACGCGTGTGAGACAAACCATTGGCAGCCCGGTGCTGTTCGTTCTCGCTTACTGCTGACGAGCGATATAGGCGACACCGATCAGTAGCGCGAGGAGCGCACCGAGTGCAAGGATGATCCCGAGACCCGGACCGTCAGCATCGGATTCGGATTCCGTTGATTCTGGTTCAGTTTCACCCGTATCCGTCGAGGCCGAAAGTGTCACCGAGCCACTTGTCGTCGTGGTCGTTCCGTCTTCGGCGGTTGCAACGTGGACGTAGGTGTACTCACCCGCGTCCCAGTCATCGAGCGTCTCAACGCTCAGGGTTCCGTTGCCACTGGTATCGGCTGCCGAGGCGATAGAGGCTGCTGGGCCGTCGTTATCATCGGTCGCGGTCGTTGATACGTATCCAAAGAGCATCCCGACTTCACTCGACTGGTGTGCGGGACTGTCTTCGACTGACGATCCAAAGACGGTCGCATCGTCGACGTTGGCGACCCCGTGGGCATCAGCGGAGGTACTCACCGCAAGATCGGCTGGTTCGAGACCAGCATCAATGTCGGTGTCACCGCTTTCGAGTGTGAACTGTTCGTTTGCGATAGCAGCCTCGTCGAACACGGCAACCGTATGGTCAACTGCGTCGCCCTCTGCAGACACGTCGAACTCGATGGTGTCGCCGGCTTCGTATTCACTGTCGGTTTCGACCGTTGATTCAACGTCGTGGACGGCAACCGTGTCGACCCCGAGAATTCGGACCTCACCATCGACAGATAGCTCGCCATCATCAGCAGAGAAGCCGTCACCACTGACGGTCTCAACGGCATAGAAGCCGTAGACGCCTGAGCTGTGATCGGCATCCTCAAGATCGTAATAGTAGCCGGTATGGCCGTCATCGTCGATCACGCGCATGTCATCGCTGTCATCGGCGGTAAATTGCGTCTCAAAGGTCGCACGGTCGTTGCGGTCAGCAGCAACGAGGAGTTCGGCTGCGTCTTCGGTTGTGAGTTCGGCTGGTGCGGAGACCGATGGGTCCGCACTGTCGTCGAGTTCAGCGACGACAAGCGAAACCTCGGTGTCGGCGAACCGCTCGGTCTCAGCGCCCGGCTGTGATTCGAAATCGAACCTGACCATTGAGTCGCCCGAAACGACACTGGCGACGCCGCTATTCGTCTGGCCGGCAACGGCAGTTCCATCCGAATACGAGCCATCAACCGACCGTTCGATCGTGTCGGTCAAAAGCGGGCTTTCGGTGTCGTTGGACGCCGCAGGATCTTTGAGCTCCATCGCAATCGACGCGCTCGTCCAGACCGACACCTCGCTGTCGAGTTCGACGAAGCCATCGTCATTCGGTGTCTCACCCGCACTGGCTGCGATGGGCGTCAAAAGCGCCCCAATCAGTACTGCAGTCAGGGTGAGTGCGACGATACGTTTCAAACGGTGGGCACGGGACGTAGACCCGGTGTTATGTGCGGTCACGGACGACTGTCTCGTGTTTCGATCTATTGTAACGCGGATACTACGCGTTCGAATCTAACCGTAAGCAACTCGCTACCAGTGGGTAGCAGATTACTTGTTCGCGTAGTGACTGTCTACGAGATTGTTCGGTGCCAACCACGCCGTTTTTATCAGTTGCCCCGTAAATCACAGCTAGTTCAATGACTGAGCAGCTGACGGTAAACCGACGACGCGTACTCGAATTGTCCGGTGTCGGCGCGGGGCTGACACTTGCGGGCTGTCTCGACGGCGACGATGCCGACTTCGAGGGCGACCGAGGTGATCTAGAAGATGATGAACGCCGAGTGGCGATGGCGCTACAAGTCGATGAGCAGCAACTCCAACAAGCCCAACAAGAACTACTCCAGCAGGTCGAAGAAGAAGAGATCACGCAGGAAGACGCCCAAGCAGAGCTCGAAGAACTCCAAGAGCAGTTGATCGACGAGGCATTCAGCACCGTCCTCGACGAATTCGACGACCTGGATCTCACGATTGAAGACCGATTCGACGATGGACAGGCCTTGCTCTTAGTTGCCGGCCCAGCAACTGAGATCATCGATGCGTTGGAAATCGAGGTCATCCAAGTCGTCGGTAGTGGCTCACTGTTCGAGCAAATCCAGCAGGCACAAGAACAACAGCCCGAAGAAGAGCCAGTCGAAGAACCGTTCGAGTAATCGAGACTCCTTACGCTCGGCGCAGTCAGACACCGTTCTTTTTTGCGTCTGCCGCGTCGAAACACGGTAATGACTGATCCGCTTTCGCGTAACCGGCTGGCCGACGAGGCGAGTCCGTACCTCAAACAGCACGAGGAGAATCCCGTCAACTGGCAGCCGTGGGATGAAACGGCGCTTGCAGCGGCCCGAGAGCAAAATAAATCGATTTTCCTTTCGATCGGCTACTCGGCGTGTCACTGGTGTCACGTCATGGAAGAAGAGAGCTTCGAGGACGAGACGGTTGCCAACCGGCTCAACGAGCAGTTTGTGCCGATAAAGGTCGACCGCGAGGAACGCCCCGATATCGACAGCATCTATATGACTGTCTGTCAGCTTGTGACCGGCCGGGGCGGCTGGCCGCTGTCAGCGTGGCTGACGCCCGACGGCAAACCCTTCTACGTCGGCACCTACTTCCCGAAAGAGCCACGCGGACAAATGCCGGGCTTTCTCGAGTTGCTCGACAACATCGCCAACTCGTGGAACGATCCCGACCAGCGCGAGGAAATGAAAACCCGTGCTGAACAGTGGACTGATGGAGCGAAAAGCCGGCTCGAATCGACGCCCACTGCCGATGAGACCGGCGGACTGCCCGGGGAAGACGATCTCGATAGCGCAGTCCGAACCGCGTTGCGATCGATCGACAAAGAATACGGCGGCTTTGGCTCGGATGGACCGAAATTCCCACAGACTGGCCGAGTCGACTTGCTTTTGCGGGCGGCCGCCCGTAGCGGTAGCAGCGAAGCCCTGAGTGGGGCGACAAAAACACTGGCTGCAATGGCCAACGGCGGCATGTACGACCAACTCGGCGGGGGCTTTCACCGGTACTGTGTCGACCGACAGTGGACCGTCCCGCACTTCGAAAAGATGCTCTACGACAACGCCGGGCTCGTGCCGCTGTATCTTGCGGCTCACCAGCTGACCGATACCCAACGGTACGTCGATGTGGTCGAAGAGACGCTCGACTTTGTCGACCGTGAACTCACTCATCCGGACGGTGGCTTTTTCAGTACGCTCGATGCCCGTAGCGGTGATGCGGAGGGAACGTTCTACGTCTGGGCGCCCTCACAGGTTCACGACCACCTCGATGAGCCGGCGGCCACGCTCTTTTGTGAGCGATTCGGTGTCACCGAATCGGGGAACTTCGAACACGGCACGACCGTCTTGACGATTGCAAAAACAATCCCAGAGCTTGCAGCCGACCACGACCTCGATGAGGCCACAGTCACGGCCCACCTCGAAACGGCCACCGAGGCACTCGTTTCGGTTCGCGAAGAGCGAACGCGACCGCCACGTGATGAGAAAGTACTCGCCGGCTGGAACGGAATGATGATCTCAGCCTATGCAACGGCCGCGCGGGTGCTTGATCCAGCCTACAGCGAGCAGGCAGCCGACGCACTGGCGTTCGTCACCGACCAGCTCTATGATGCCGAAACCGGCCGACTCAGCCGGCGATTTATCGATGGCGACGTGAAGGGTGAGGGCTATCTGGAAGATTACGCGTTCCTCGCCCGTGGGGCATTTGATCTGTACCAGGCAACCGGCGAGGTCGAACCGCTCAGTGTCGCACTCGAGTTAGCCGAAACAATCGTCGAGCTGTTCTGGGATGAAGACGATGGGACGATCTACTTTACGCCCGCTGATGGCGAAGAGCTGGTGACACGGCCACAGGAAGTCACCGACAGTTCGACTCCATCGAGCCTTGGGGTCGCAACCGACCTGCTTGTCACACTTGATGGCTTTGTTCCCGAGACAGATTACATGGGAATCGCCGGCCGGATTCTCGAGACACATGCCAACCGAATTGCGGGCAGCCCGCTGCAACACGTTTCGCTGACGCTTGCGGCAGACCGGTATGCTAACGGCGGCCCAGAGTTAACGATCGCGGCCGACGAACTTCCGGCTGACTGGCGAGCAACTCTGGCTGACCGGTATCTCCCAGGTGTTGTTCTTGCTCACCGTCCGCCAACCAACAATGGCCTGCAGTCGTGGCTCGAAGAACTCGGGTTGGATTCGGCCCCACCGGTCTGGGCAGAGCGTGATAGCGACACCGGTGAGCCGACCGTGTATGCGTGTGAATCGTTCACCTGCTCGCCACCACAAACCGAACTCACACCGGCCCTGGAGTGGCTCAACGCTAATCGATAACGACTCACACGGTCACCGGATTGGTATCGATTCGATCGTGAGAGCCCAGCGTCAGCAGCGTACACGGGAGGTTTCACTCCAGCCCAAGAGACTTTTTATCCCTGACTCCTAAGAGCCACATACTTGAATGACGGGACCTACATCTCGACCCCCCGGTATGGACCATGAGTCCGACCTCGAATGGTGCCATGAGGCGGTACAGGGGGTCTCTCGAACGTTTGCGCTGACTATCGACGTGTTGGAAGAGCCAATGGCGACACACATCTGTCTGGGCTATCTCCTCTGTCGGGTTGCCGACACGATCGAGGATGCCGGCCATATTCCTCCAGAGCCGCAGGCCGACCTACTCCGAACCTACGATGCAGCTATCGATCCCAAAGACGAGACGCATATCGACGAGTTCCGGGCGGCTGTCGACCAGTGGCTTCCACCGGCCGCAGAGCGCTCTGCTGATTGGGTCGTTGTTGCCGAAGCCCCCAGAGTAATTTCGACGTTCCAAGAGCTTCCGGCGGATGTCCGCAGTGCAATTGTGCCGCCGGTTCGAGAACTTGTCGATGGCATGGCAATGTTCGTCGACCGCTATGCCGACACCGGGGGGCTCCGAATCGACAGCCGCGATGAACTCGAAGAGTACTGTTATTATGCGGCCGGAACCGTCGGAAACCTCATTACGAACCTTCTCACTCGCGGAGAACTGGCCACCGAGCGCCGGCAACAAATGTACGATACGGCAGTCGATTTCGGCTTGCTGCTACAGTTAGTCAATATCTCGAAAGACGTCTACGACGACTACACCGAGGAAAATAACGTTTATTTGCCAGCTGACTGGCTCGCCGATGAGGGAATCGACCAGGAAGCCGTTGTCGACCCCGCCAACCGCGATGGGGCCGCCAAGGTCGTGAGCCGAACCGTCCACCATGCGCACTCATTTCTCGACGATGCGGAGGGCTACCTAAAGGCAATGCCGTTGCGACACGGCAACACCCTCGCCGCGTGGGGCGTCCCGTTTTTGCTTGCGGTTGGAACGCTTCGTGAGCTAACCTCCAGACCTGAGGACGCCCTCACCGAACGGGGTGTCAAGATCTCTCGAAAAGAGGTGTTTGCGGTCATGGGAGCGATGTCCGGCGAGAGCAAAGACTCACTGAGCGAACTCCGTGAGTCGATTTCGCGACAACCGTATCACCGGGCGGTTTCGAACGCTGACTGACGACAGTTGCGCTCGCTGTTTTGCTTGCCGAAACAACGGGAATCCACGCGCTTTTATTTGTGCTACCAGAAGATTACGGTATGAGTTTCACAAAAGACGATACTGCCGTACTCCACGACAAGCACAGCGAGTTCGATGGAGAGACTGGAACGATCACGCAAGTCATCGAAAATATGTTCGGTGATGCAACGTACACGATTAGCTTTGACGAGGGCCAGGAAACGGGCGTTCCCGAAACGTCACTCGAAGCTGTCGACGAAGCGTAATACCGCCACTCACAGCGGCACTACCGCCGCTGTCACGGATCTCCTCGGTCGGGTAAACCACGGTAACCCACGTAGTTTTTAACACCACACGTACAACGGCGAAGTACCAACGAACCCGCGGGAAACTGTGCGGCTGGTGTAGCATTCGGATGTTCCACTGTACTCACTGTCGACACAGAGCGGGACCATACGACAACCAACGCGGAAGCAGGGGTATGGCCCCGACGCGCGGTGCTCAACGCACAGTCGCGACAGACGGCGGCGACTGTGTAGGATGTGAAACTATGGAAATCGAAATTGCAACTATCGGCGGTTATGAGGAAGTCGGTCGACAGATGACCGCAGTCCGTGCAGGCGATGACGTCGTTGTCTTCGATATGGGTCTCAACCTTTCGCAGGTATTGATCCACGACGATGTCCGGACTGAACAGATGCACAGTCTCGACCTGATCGACATGGGAGCAATCCCTGACGACCGGGTCATGAGCGACCTCGAAGGCGATGTCAAAGCGATCGTTCCGACACACGGTCACCTCGATCACATTGGTGCAATCTCGAAACTGGCTCACCGGTACAACGCACCGATTGTCGCAACCCCGTTCACGATCGAACTGGTCAAACAGCAGATTCAGGGCGAATCGAAATTCAACGTCGAAAACGACCTCGTAAAGATGGCGGCCGGCGAGACGATGTCGATTGGGAATAGTGGCTCTGTCGAACTGGAATTCGTCAATGTCACCCATTCGATTATCGACGCGATCAACCCGGTGTTGCACACGCCAGAAGGAGCGATCGTCTACGGACTCGACAAACGGATGGATCACAGCCCGGTTATCGGTGAGCCAATCGATATGGATCGGTTCCGCGAAATCGGCCGCGAGGGCAACGGCGTGCTCTGTTATATCGAAGACTGTACCAACGCCGGTCGCAAGGGACGGACCCCGTCGGAGTCGGTCGCTCGACAGCATCTCAAGGACGTGATGCAGTCGATCGAAGACTACGATGGCGGCATTGTGGCGACGACGTTTTCGAGCCATATCGCCCGCGTGAAATCGCTCGTTGAGTTCGCCGAAGACATGGGCCGCAAGCCCGTCCTGTTAGGTCGCTCGATGGAGAAATACTCGGGAACGGCCGAACGGCTCGACTTCGTCGAATTCCCCGAAGATCTCGGGATGTATGGGCACCGAAAATCGGTCGATCGGACGTTCAAGCGGATTATGAAAGAGGGCAAAGAGAACTTCCTCCCCATCGTCACCGGCCACCAGGGAGAGCCCCGAGCGATGTTGACACGGATGGGCCGCGGTGAAACCCCATATCAGCTTGATTCGGGTGACAAAGTCATTTTTTCGGCGCGAGTGATTCCCGAGCCGACCAACGAAGGCCAGCGGTATCAGTCTGAACGACTGCTGCGAATGCAGGGTGCACGGATTTACGACGACATCCACGTTTCGGGGCACCTTCGCGAAGAGGGGCACTTCGAAATGCTCGATGCCCTTCAGCCACAGCACATCATCCCGGCCCACCAGAATCTGAAAGGGTTTGCACCGTATATTGACCTCTGCGAAAGTCAGGGCTACCAGCTGGGACGTGACGTTCACGTCACGCGCAACGGGAACCTGATTCAACTGGTGGAGTAATGAGCAAAAACGCGACCGAAAAACGCGTCCTCTCGGCAATCGACGAGCGACGCGCGCTGGTCAACGACGCAATTGATGAAGAACTGCCACTCCAGAAGCCCGAGCGGCTTTATGAAGCCTCACGATATCTGCTACAGGCTGGTGGCAAGCGGCTCCGGCCGACGGTCACGATGCTGGCTGGTGAAGCGCTTACCGATGTCGAGCCGATGAGTACGGACTACCGGAGGTTTCCAACGCTTGATAATGAGACCGTTGATCTCATGCGAGCGGCCGTCGCCATCGAGATTATTCAATCGTTTACGCTGATTCACGACGACATCATGGACGACGACGACCTCCGCCGCGGGGTTCCGGCCGTCCACAACGAGTACGATACCGAGACTGCTATTCTGGCAGGCGATACGCTCTACTCGAAGGCCTTCGAAATCATGGCTGAAACTGGTGGCGACCCCGAAAACGCACTTTCGGTCATGCGGCTGTTGTCGTCGACCTGTACGAAGATCTGTGAGGGCCAAGCGCTCGATGTCGCCTTCGAATCACGCGATGACCTGCTTTCGGACGAGTATCTCGAGATGGTCGAGCTCAAAACGGCTGTGCTGTATGGCGCTGCTGCGGCCGTCCCGGCTGTCCTCTTAGGTGCCGACGACGAGATCATCGATGCGATGTACCAGTATGGAATCGATTCAGGACAGGCGTTTCAGATTCAGGACGATGTCCTCGATTTGACCGTTCCAAGCGACAAACTCGGCAAACAACGTGGCTCGGATCTCGTCGAGAACAAAGAGACGTTGATCACGCTTCACGCTCGAAAAGCGGGCGTTGATGTCGACACCCTAGTTGATACCGACCGTGTCGAAGACGTTACGGAGGCCGAAATCGATACGGCGGTCGAAACACTTCACGAAGCAGGCAGTATCGAGTATGCCCGCGAGATGGCCAACGACCTGACCGAACGAAGTAAAAAACAGCTCGACGTACTGCCGGACAACGAGGCTCGCCGACTGCTCGAAGACATCGCAGATTACCTCATCTCACGCGGCTACTGAGCGCTTCGATTGTGCTGCGAACGGCGCGATACGTCCGTATCCCTGTCAACGATTTTTCACCGGAAACGTGGTGTGTCGAACAGCGTCCAGTGAATGCTATTCGCCGCTGAGTTCATCGAGCGCTGAGAGAATTGTCTCAGCATGGCCATCAGGTGAAACGCCTTCGAAGCTGGCGGCAATCTCGCCATCCGGATCGACGATATACGTGTTTCTGAATGTCCCATCGAAGGTCCGGCCAAACATGTTCTTTTCTCCGTACGAATCGTATTTGCGCCCAACGCTGCCGTCGGTATCTGCGAGTAGGTCGAACGGAAGGTCGTGTTTGTCAGCAAACGACGCGAGATCGGACACTGGGTCGTCACTGATTCCGTAGACGGTTACGCCACGCTGCTCAAATGCGTCGCTGTGGTCTCGAAAGCCACAGGCCTCGGTTGTGCAGCCCGGCGTATCGGCACGGGGATAAAAATAGACGATTGCATACGAGCCACGCGCATCTGCAAGCGAGACCGTCTCGCCGTCTTGATTTTCGAGACTAAATGCTGGGGCGGATTCTCCGGGAGTGAGCATACAAAATCATTGCGTGTCAGCCACAAAGCGCTGTTCGTTCGTCGTTTCGAGTGTCGATTAGTCGAGTCGTCGTGCAGCGTTCTGCGCTAAGAGTGGTTTCGCGTTTGCTGACGGAAGGGTGACGACATCTTCACACCGGAGCGTATACTCCCGTTCATCGACGCCGAAAATATCACCAACGTCTTTGGTTATTCTCACGGTTGTCCGCTCATCATCTATTGGGGTCGCGTGCGCCTCCGTGGCGGTCGGTTCGGTCGTGTCGGAATCTGCAGCGTCGGGTTCAGTAGCGCTGGTTTTACCCACGTTGTTACTGACAGTGCTGTCGGTCGGTCCCGAGGCGGGCTCGACAGGCGTGTGATTTGCTGGGTTCGCCGTACTGCCACCATCAGTTGTTGGGATCGATGGCGTGGATTCAGTGGCTGACTCCACTGGCTGGTCTGGTTCGTCTCCATGCTGGGTTGCGTCGCCCGAACCGATGTCTGCCGACGTGTCACCGCCCATCGCACTTGCGAGAACACTGTCTGTCTCGTCAGAGGGTGCTGCGATTGCGGGTTCGACAGCTTCGTGATCGTGAGCTGTCTCCTCGGCAACCGCAGTGCTGGCTGTCTCTGACAATGCTGCTGGCTGTGTCGATGTCGACCCATCGGGAGTACCGCCCGCTAAGACATCGAGAACGGTTTGTTTGTTCGCTTTGATTCGTTCGACGAGATCATCAAACAGCGCCTGTTCTTCGTGTGTCATGCCCTCTTGGCCGACGGACATCTCGGCGGCTGCAAAACTGGCGAGTTTGACGACTTTGCCGACTCGCCGCTCGTAGACAGCTTCAGCGACTTCCTCTGCAGTTTCAAGCTCGTCGGAGAGCCGGCGGACTTCGGTATCCGAAAAGGGATTATCGACCTGTTCGGCCCGTCGGTCACGCGTCGCCTGTAGATCAGTAATATAGGCGGCGACGTCTTCATAGAACGAATCGCGAAGCTGCTGGAGGCTGTCTTTGCGGCGTTCCTTTGATTGGACCGAGCGAAGTTCGTCGAGATTCATTCTGGACCTTTCTGTGCGTCGCCGCGCGCCATACAAAAGACGCCGACGTATTCCGGTACTGT
>LKMJ01000515.1_pt1 | contig 29681 bp, 48 predicted proteins | sample 643391 | NCBI WGS metagenome assembly LKMJ01 (sample SAMN04112250, study PRJNA286221) | soda lake metagenome | biome: soda lake; feature: Kulunda Steppe; material: water; isolation source: sample PL-Br10 brine of Picturesque Lake | place: Russia: Kulunda steppe | collected 2010-07 | reverse complement strand
TCTCTCTCTCTCTCTCTCTCTCTCTCTCTCATGCTCCTCATATTGCAAAAGTGAAGTACATTTTTGCTTTTGTTTGGCAAAACAATGCGCTTTTGTTACCTCACATGCAATAATTGTTGCTAATTGCTGAGGAAGTTTGGCGAGCGCTTGCTGTTCCTGGTGTCTAAACTCCATCTTATCATTGTTCCGTGGCAGGCAGTGTGGCATAAGTGTGTATGCTACAGTGCGAAGAAATTGAAAGGAAATGAAACCTCTTGCAATGAAACACTTTGATTGCCAGGGTGCCTGGCTTAAGTCCTGACAAGACTTGCAAGCATAATGACACAAGTGCACCATTTAGTGTATTCCACTATGAGCATGTCAATACAAGTCGCAAGTTGCAAGTTGCACATGGCATGCTGGCATGTGTGTTGCTGTCCTGCACAGTGCCACTTGGCAAGCTAGCATGCGTGGCACTTTGCTGCACCTTGCCGCTTGTCACGCTGCACAGACGACCAATAAGGCGCTGCACGACCAAAACGAGGCTTGTGTGTCGCTTGTGCTGCACAGGTGTCCAACAAGGCGCTGCATGACCGCCACTGGGAGCAGATCCTGGGCCTGGTGTACGATGCCAACTTTGACCCTGATCACCCTCCCACGGCAGGGGACTTGATCAAGTGCGTGGCTGGTGCTGGGCAAGTGCTGGTCTGCGTGAGTCTGCTGGGCAAGTGCTGGCCTGCTTGAAGTCTGCTTGAGTTTGCTGGGCAAGTGCTGGTCTGCTTGGGGCTGGCCGTGCTGCAAGTGTTGTGGGTACTTGTGGGTTGGATCGTTGCACTGCCTTGCTGGCAAGGCAGCAGGGTTTATGGGGATGCAAAGCAAATCTCCCATCTCTGCATTTATTCTGCATGGTTCATCCTGCGAGCGCAAGTTGGTGTCCAGCATTTGCTACAATGCGGAAGTTTTTGTGGGCCTGCATATACCTGCAGGTCCAGCATTGGTTTGAAGCTGGAGCAGCTGCAGACTGTCAGTGCTGCTGCTTCCAAGGAGCAGTCCATGCTTGTAAGCCTGCAGAAGATGGAGGCAGAGTGGGCAGATCTGGCCTTCAAAGTCTCGCCCTACAAAGACACAGGTGAGGCCATGACCTCCTTTGGTACTGAGCCTATTCTGTTGCGTGCTTACAGGTGCAAGAATGTTTATAGACAGGCACAATAATGCGCTTATGCTTGCTTGTATTGTTGGGCCGGGTGAATCTGGCCGACAACATAGGCGCTTGCCTGCATCGTCGGGGAATTTTTGCTGGGGGATTTACTTTGTACAAGGGCACAGGCAGTCAGGTTGTTAGGTCTTGTGTTCATGCCTCGGCTTGTAATCAGGCCATCACTGAGGCTTGAGGACTGAGGCGTACAGACCTGGATGCAGGCATGAAACTTAAGATATTCGACGGCAAGCATTTCCCCAGGTTGTGTGTCTGAAGCACAATCGTCATGGCCTGACTGTGTGAGCAATGGCCTGACTGTGTCAGAAATGGCCGGACTGTGTGAGCAAATACATTAGTGCTGCTGTTCTGCTACAGTCCTGTGCATTGCAAGCGCTGCCTGCGCACACGCGCATGCTTGTGCTCGTACATGCAGGCACCTATGTCATCGGAGGCACCGATGAGATCCAGCAGATCTTGGACGACCAGATTGTCAAGATCCAGTCCATGCATGCATCGCCCTTTGTCAAGCCCTTCAAAGAGCGCGTGGTGGCGTGGGAGTCCACTCTCCAAACCCTGCAGGTCTGCCCTTCTTGAGCATTGAGACACTCTCCAAACCTTGCAGGTCTGCCCTTCTTGGGCACTGACACGATCTGCTTGCGCACCCCTTGTGAACCTTTGTTCTTCCTTCCCACCTCATTCATCAAATCACCAGCGGCAGAGCTTGGTGACGTGTGCGTGCATGAGCAGACAGTGAACTTTGAAGGGGGTGGGGGGGTGAGCTAGCTTGCTCGTGCTTCGCAGCATGTTTTGTAGAGGTTTAACCAGGCTTTAGAGCATTTTTGACAGTCTTCCCGGGAATGCAGCCGGCCATCCAGGCCACATGCTGCTCAGGGCTTTTGCAGTGTTGTGCCATGTGCCATGTGCAATTGCAAGGCACGCTTAGGGGTCGTGCACGCTTATTGCGCGCATGGCTTGCATGTCAATTACTGATGGCTGCGCTGCCCTGTGGTCTGCCAGCTTATGGCAGGCACGGGTTTGCATGCGCAGTCAATAGTGGCTGTGCTGCTCCGTGTGCGTCCTCAGGATATGCTGGCTAGATGACCGGCATGGTTTCCCATGCGCAGCAATCAACAGTGGCTGTGCTGCTCCATGTGCGTCCTCAGGACATGCTGGACAACTGGCTGCAGTGCCAGGCGACATGGTTGTACTTGGAGCCCATCTTCAGCTCCGACGATATTGTCAAGCAGATGCCTGAGGAGGGTGACAAGTTCAGGTGCGGGCAAGGGCCTCCCACCGCCAGCCTCTGTGTGTGGATGACTCGTGACTCGCAAGCTGTGACCTAAAGGAAGGTCGGGGGTTGTGGCACCTCATGGAGATGTTTGGCATGCACCACTTGTTGGCTTTACTGGTAATGGTCAGAGCTGAGAGAGCACCCAGAACTTGAATGCACCTGATGTGCGACCTGGGGCAAAATTCACGGGTGTCGCATTGTGATGCATGCAATCGTTTGGAGAGTTTGGGGCGGAAGCATAGCTGCCGTGTATACTGGCCCAAGCCAACACTGCACACAGCATCTGAGCCAACACTGCCCATAGCCTCTGAGCCAGCTTAATCTTGTTTGTTTTTGCATTCCATGCCTGAATATATCAGCATGCTCAGTAGTTACTGCTCGCATGTCAAGGGACGTCCTTTGCTTGTGTCGCCTTCCTTGCTGCCTGCAGACAAGTCAACAGCATGTGGCGTGCTATGATGCAGTCCTCCTTCGAGGCGCCAGCAGCCATCCCTATTGCACGGGAGCCAGAACGCATGGAGCACCTGATCAAGTGCAACAAGCTGCTGGAAGAGGTGACGGGGCCGCCTCTGAAGGCTGGGCTAGCTTTGTCTGCAGAAAGAGATGATGGGGCTGCCTCTGCCTGCTCTTCCTGCTGGGCCGACTCTGCCTTACTCCGGATGGCTCAGTCCAAACAGGCTACAGGATAGAGGGCTGGAACCAAATCAGTCTGCCCTGCGGCCAGCAAAGCCAGATCCCGTGGGCAGCTCTATTTCCGTGCTGCAAATAATTATCCATGCTCTTGCCAGTTTGCAGGTGATGGTGGTGTTGGTGCTGTCCTTGTCCTTGCTGCTGCTGGTGATTATGATTGCAATGGCGGCTGTGTTGCTGCAGGTGCAACGCGGCCTGGCTGCATACCTGGAGCGCAAGCGGCTGTTCTTCCCACGCTTCTTCTTCCTGTCCAATGACGAGATGCTGGAGATCCTGTCTGAGACAAAGGTGCATGCTGGGTGTGCAAACGTCCGACCCATGGAAATTATAGAGTACACAAGAATTTGGCTTCACTGCTCTGTTGAGGTTACAGGGACCTGGCCCCTGAAGCCAGCCTATAGCTTGTTGGTATCCCATTTGCGCCTGTGTCCCTTGAATGAGGAATTGTCTATAAGCCAGTCAATCTGTCTCTTCAATCTGGCCAAGCTTCCTGGGCGGCATCACACTGCCTGTTACACAAGGTATGTCTGGTGTATCTGCCAGCCTCGACAATGAGGATCTGGTGGCTTGATCACACCTAACATTTGAACGCTTGCTCATGCCTCACTGGCTGCCTGCCTGTGCTTTCAGGACCCTACACGTGTGCAGCCGCACCTGAAAAAGTGCTTTGGCGCAATAGAGAGCCTGGAGTTCACAGAGGAGCTGTACATCGCGGCCATGATGAGCGCGGAGGGCGAGCGCGTACCACTGAAGGGCATTGTGGACACTGTGAAGGCGCGCGGGGCTGTGGAAAAATGGCTGCTGCAGGTGAGCACGTGCCGTTGCACCTGTGGTGTGTGCAGGCATGTGTATGTGCGCGTGTGCGGGAATGTCTGCATGCGTGTGTGTGTGTGTCCGTGCCCATAGGCTTGCCCAGGAATGCATGCATGTGCGTGCTCATTTAGTCTGCCCCTGAATATGTTTTTCAGGAGGACATTCTGATTGTGCTCTGAATGTGAGTACATTGCTACAAACTTACAAGCAAAAGGACCAATCAATGGTCCTTTCAAACTTTGCCTGCGTTCATGCTTGCATGCAGCACAGCCTGTTCGCTTCGTTTAGCCATTTAGCCTGTTCGCTTCGTTTAGCCATTTCAAATGTTGGTCCCTGCTGCCAGAACCTCCACCTAAAACCCAGACAAATTCCCCTGGAGCAGGCGGTGGCAGGTGTTCTGTTCTGAGCCCCATACGGTCGCCCCTTCCGCCCCCCCTCCGTGCAATGCAGGTGGAGGCCCGCATGTTTGAGGCTGTGCATGACATGACTGCGCGCGGCCTGGAGGACTTCCCCACCAAGCCGCGCCACGAATGGGTGCTGCAGTGGCCGGGCATGAGCGTCCTGGTGGTCAGCGCCATTTACTGGACCCGAGGTGCGCGCTCATGTGGGACCCAAGGCGCACACCAGCTGGCCCAAGGGCATGAGTGCTGCTCATGAATCTCCTATACATCCTATGTGGTCTTAAAGCCTGTACGTGCAAGGGCTGGGCTGTGTGGGCGCACACAAGCGTCCAGTGTGCACACAAGCTCCAAAATGCCTCAGGACCCAGGGTGTGGGCTGACATTGTGGCTTGTCTGTGCCGATTCCACAAGGAGCCTCACACGGCCGTGTGTCCCCTGTTGCCCCGTGGCCAGCTGCCCGAGGCTGTGTGTGTGTGAGTGTGTGTTTGAGCATATTTGTTTGCATGTGGGTGTTTGTGTTTGTGGAGGGATGAATGTTAGGATGCACTCATCACTTGCTGCAGCCACATTTTTGGTAATAGCGTGCACCACCGTTTGGTTTGTGTGCCTGATGTGTGCAGGTGTTACGAATGCCCTGCTCAAGCACAGCATTGCCGAGTACGAAGAGGAGTGTACAGAGAAACTGACCCACATTGTGGATCTCGTCCGAGGGGACCTCACAAATCTGCAGCGCATCACCCTTGGTCTGTGTGTGTGCGCGCGCGTGTGTGTGTGTCAATTCCTTTAGCATGCAGGCAAGCATTCACCCAATACGGCAGCAACATGAACATTTTCCAGTACCCATGTTGCTGCTCTCCGACCCGGTACAGGATCTCAACACAAAGCCTTGTATGGTCAAGCATGCCTCTAAGAAGGATCAGTCTGCAGAAGCGCGAGTAGCAGGCCGTGTGCTACGCAATCCTTGCATCCGCCCAAGTGCGCTGCTGTGTCTTGCAACCCTTGCATAGCTGAGTATGCACTTAGGGCTGCCTTGAGCACCCATGGCAGGCAGGCTGGCTGGCTGGCTGCAGGCTCGCTCGTGGTGATGGATGTCCATGCCCGGGATGTGGTCTCCAGGCTCGTTGAAAAGAAAGTGGACAATGAGTTCGATTTTGAGTGGCAGGCCCAGCTGCGCAGGTTGGTCCATTAGCTGCATGCTCCGGACTGCTGAATGGATGATGGGCTTGCATCTTTGGGTGGCAAGTTTGGCTAGACAAGGGGTTCTAGCATCTGCAGCAGAGATTGCTTAGTCCGCAAATATCGGTGCTGACGCCCCTAAGATGAGCAGCAGGCACAGCAGCAATTGCAATAGCCTCAAGGCACTGCCTAGCAAGCACACATTTTGTGTAGACTGTAGCTTTTGGGTGGGAGAGCTGCAAAGCTGTGAAGGCCACCCGATTTTTTAGGCTTGGAACTTTCTTTGGTAACCGTCTTATTTGGAACACTTGCGCTCCAGCTGCTTTAAATTGGCGGCAAGGCTCTGTGTGTCAGTGCTCCCAGCAGCAACAGGTCAAGTGCCAAACACTCTCCACCTGCATTTGGGCAGTAGAGAGCAAGCAGTGGATGAGGTTGATGGGAGTGGTGAGGTTCTCTTTGCCATGGGAGAGACACACACCTTTAAAATTGGCTTCAGATTGGTTGCGTTTTGTGCTTGTGCACTGTGTGTACGTCTTTGTGTGCAGCTACTGGGAGGCAGACTTGGAGGGCAACCGTGGCTTCACCATCAACATGCGCATGATGAACGCCACAATCCAGTACGGCTATGAGTACCTGGGCAACTCCTCCATCCTGGTCATCACACCCCTGACTGACAGGTGGGCACGTACCCAAAACGAGGTGTGCCCGTCATCTTCCTCGGTGCCTTGTTTCAGTTGACACACTTCTTTTGCCGATCGTTGGTGACCCACGGCATATGATTTCCGGCTCCTGGTCACTGGCTCCCTTGAACCAAAATCCCTCCCCAGCAACCCACACCCTGCATACTTATGGTGATCCTGCTGGCCAAAGGTGCCAAATGACAGGGTTGTGACTGATCAAAGGAGCTGATTAAAGGTGACAAACGACCAGACTTCGGGCTCCTGGTTGCCTTGCGCCTTTGACTGAACGGGCCCCAGCATCTTTCCCCACCCCACATGGTGCCCCCTCGTCAAGGAGCTGTGCACCCAAGCCGCCAAAAGCTATCTGTGTCCACTAAGCACATTGTCTCAACCCAATCAAAGGTAGATGACTCATATCATTGTCATCTCGCAGGTGCTACCGGACCCTCATGGGGGCCATCCATTTGACACTAGGGGGTGCGCCAGAGGGGCCTGCAGGCACAGGTAACAACATGGAGGCGCACTTTGGTTGGCACCCACATACTTGATTTGGTGCCTGAGAGAAGCTTGCACCTGGGGCAACTATCTGCAACCCCCTGCCAGAAACCCACCCAATCTGCCGTCATTCTGGGTGCGTAGGAGAGACTAAGGCCGTCAAGGGCCTTGCAACAGCCCAACTTGAAAAAGCAGGAACCGCACATACAAGCGCACATGCACAAGCGTGCGCACACACGCACACACAAGCATGCGCACATGCACATGCACACACACATGTGTGTGTGCTGCAGGCAAGACTGAGACTGTCAAAGATCTGGCCAAGTCCATGGCCCGCCAGTGCGTGGTGTTCAACTGCAGCGACTCCCTAGACTACTTGGCCATGGTGCGTGCCCAAACCCCCCTTTAGGTCAGCTCCTTGCAGCTGGCCTATTGACCCGCTAATAGCCGCTTCCCCTATGTTGGGCCAAACCCTCCAGAGCTTGCCCCAATCCCCCGGGCCAAAAAGGCCTTGCAGACATGAATGCTGCGCTGATAGCAAGCAGGACATGCTTGTGCTGTGTGAGGGCGCTAGTGTAGTGTGGGGACACACTGTGAGGCAGCAGAGGCGTCGGCTGGTTTAGTCAGTCAAAGTGAGGATGGCTGTGGGAGCAGAGCAGCGTCCAGATCTGCTGATCGGTCTGCCTAAGCGATAGTGTGCCTCGTGCTTCTGCTTACAGGGCAAATTCTTCAAGGGCCTCGCGTCCTCTGGGGCCTGGGCTTGCTTTGATGAGTTCAACCGCATCGACCTGGAGGTGCTGTCTGTTGTGGCGCAGCAGGTGAGCAGGTTGGCATGCATGAATTTGCTTGGGCTGGATCAGGGCAGGTTTTGTTAACATGTAGATGAAAGCATAAGTGGATTAGCATTCCACTTGATGCCAAATGGATGGATATAACCAGGGATTTTACGGCAAGGAGCTGCTGTCCGTGGTGCAGAAAGGTAAGCGGGTAAGGAATATGTGTTCCCTTTTGAGGTGTCCTAAAGGGAGCAGCAAACAAGGCGGCTGCTACCTGCAGGCCTTTCTTAAGGTAAGCAATGGATGGATGCGATGAGACCCTGGATCTGCTTTTGCTCCATGCAGCATAGCGCAGCATTTGAAATGTCTACCCCTGCATAACCTACTTCAGCTTGTGCATGCTGGGCCTGTTGTCGTAGGAGATGCAAGACTGGTAATCCCCTGCTTCTGCATGCCCTGCACCTCCGACACGCTTTTAATTCAGGCAAGCACACTGATTTCCCTCGGGCTCTTGCACAAAATGCAGGTGCTGGATATCCAGCGTGCAATTGGCGCGCGCCAGAACAATTTTGTGTTTGAAGGGACCACGATGCAGCTGAAATGGAGCGCCTGGTGTGCAATCACAATGAACCCCGGCTACGCTGGCCGCACTGAGCTGCCAGACAACTTAAAGGTGAGCTGCAGCAGAAACTGGCTTGATTCGTGGTCCTTTGTGCTTTTTTGGCCTTACCCTGCCAAAATCGTTGTCACGCAAGCCTACCTTGAAGGGCCTCTCAGCTGCCTATGCTCAACTTTGCAAGAGAGTTGTAGAATGCCTTTGATTGTTTGTAAGGTGCTGCAGCAAAACCCTGGAGAATCCTGTGCTCTTAAATTGAGTGCATTCAAATATGCTTGCAAGGCATGTGCCAGCTGATCCTTTGGGGTTGGCAGCTGCACACCTCATCACAAAGCGCAAAATTGTGGCAAATTTTGTGTAGGGATTCCTGCATACCTTCTGCACGATTTTCTTGTCCTTACAACATGCTCAATCTGACAAGATGCAACCACATGAAATGTCCTTACAGTCCCTTTTCCGCACGGTTGCCATGATGGTCCCTGACTACGCCATGATTGCAGAGATCATTCTATTCAGGTGAGCCCCTGCGTCCTTTTGCATCTCACTGCTCTGCAGTCACACATTTTTGTTCTGAAAATGCTCCTGTCCAATGCCCATCTTGCACGTTAATGCGCTCTTCATGACATGCAGCATTTTATTTTCCACCCTTCACCCCTCATCCCCCACCCCTCATAAATAGCGCCCACGTGTCTGTAACGACTGCGAGCTAGCACCAAGATGACGCACCTCGCACCAAGATACTTGCACCTGATGCCATCCAAGACCCCGTTGTGCCCTTTTGCCTGGCTCTGCAGCTATGGCTATCGCAAGGCACGGGACCTGGCCAAGAAGATCGTGCAGTGCTACAAGCTGTGCTCTGAGCAGCTTTCAAGCCAGGTGGGGCACGGTACACCGCCCTGCACTGCGCCATCATCTCAAGGTGTAAACACGACGTGTCTCTACAATCCGCCACAGCATTGCAGTCCATCTGGGTCTGGTATATGCTCCCTGGTTAGCCACCAAGACTTGCTTGCCGTGCTCGGAGATAAGAAGGCTCACCTGCAGGGGCACTGGTGCAGAGGCCTGTGTAGTCAGCACGTGGTCCATCACCCTGCCTTTCTGCCTCTTGCTTGCTTACACCCGCACCGCTGTCAGCTGACAAGCATGCGCATGTTCAGAATTCAAACAAAGTTCGACACTGGACTGGGCTGTTCTGTGCACCTGTAGGATCACTACGATTATGGCATGCGGGCTGTAATTGCGGTGCTTCGTGCAGCAGGCAACCAGAAGCGGCGCTTCCCCACAGAGGATGAGTGAGTGCGGAGGGCTGGGAACGCTGAATCATGTGGGGCCACATTACCTGTGTATGGCCTGCCTGCATCCCTGCCGGTGCTGCTCAGCATGCAGCAGCTTGAGGCATATTTGGGGGGTCCTACCTTCTGATGTCTAGTGTGGCAAGCAATGACTTGTGTGGCACCTTTGCCCTTGCAGGCACAAGCTATGACTTGTGTGACACTTTTACCCTTTCGCAGGTACAAGCTATGACTTGTGTGGCACCTTTGCCCTTTTGCAGGCACAAGCTCCTGCTGCGGTCCATCGTGGACGTCAACCTCTGCAAGTTCCTGTCGCCTGATGTGCCTCTGTTCCAGGTAAGCAGGTGTACAGGCTACGCAAGGAGCAACTGGTAAAATTATCAGCCCTGGTCTTGTGCATATGCCCTTCTGCACCCCTTCCTATCTCTGTTCCTGGACTCCTTTGGCCTGTCCGTTGTGCGAACCACAGTTGTGACTGAGCGTTGATAAAGGCAAAGCCCGCACCATCCTGAATCCTGTGCATGGCACCAAGCAATGTTTTCACATGTGCCTCACTGTTGACCTGGGTCCTACATGCATGCAGTAGCCAGGGTGAGGCTGCTGAGCCTGAGCATGCCGTGGCAAACTGTCAGTAGCCTGCCCTTGGTTCATGCGGCATGAATTATGCCATACGACATCTTGTGTCTGCCCCTGACCATATGCTATACATCCCCTGGTGCTCCTCCACGCCAAGCATCCTCATTGACCCAGTCGCCCCCCACCTATTTTGCTAAAATGGCTAACGCCCCGCTGTTGTAACTCTAAAACTCATCCGCGCAGGGCATCATCAGCGACTTGTTCCCCGGCGTCGACCTGCCCAAGGCCGACTACAAGGACATGGAGCAGGCCATGCGTGACGTGTGCGCAAAGAAGAACTTGCAGCCTACAGAGTACTTCCTGACCAAGGTGCTGTGCAGGGCTGGTGCTCTGTTTGTGCTGCACAGTGTTTGATGCCTTTGCATTTGATGGTGCGCTTTCGGTCGGTGACAATGCTCCTTCCTCCAATTTGCAGTACCTGGCCTGTGCAGGCAGATGTGTGCAGTGCCCTGCTGGCGCTGTGGCAGGCCAGCACGTGGAGCCAATGCGCCTGCTGCTGCACCCTTGAGCCAAAGGGGTCTGCATGGTAGCTTGTGTTTGGATGTGGGTAGGATGTGTGTTTAGGAGGGAGGGATGCGTGTGTGCCTGATGCTGCCTGCAAGCAAGGCAGGAGTTAGCACTTGCCTCCCTGCAGTGTTTCTCACACACAAGCATGGCAGAGGTCCCTATGACTTTTAGCTAGCTGTGTCTGGCAGATCCAGCAATCCAAAACCTTGCAAATCCATATCACACACACTGAGCCGTGATGAACAGTCAACATGGATCTTCTCACTCTCTCTTTCAAAGCTCCTGCAGCTGCCCTGCCTCCTTAATTTATATGTCAAGAAAGCCCATGTCTTGTCTGCCTCCATAATCTAGCCCCCCTCCCCCTCAAGGCCATGCTCTTTTGCTCCATCTCTTGTGCAGGCCACTCAGCTGTATGAGATGATTGTCGTGCGCCATGGTCTCATGGTGGTGGGCATGCCCTTTTCCGGGAAGACCGCCATCTACAGGTTTGTCCGGACGTGCATCGCAAGCCTACCCAATGCCTGCTTTGGACCTGGAGTTTCCATTCTAAACTTTTAGCCCGTGTGTGTATATATGTGTATTTGTAAGTGTGAGTGTGTACACTGCTGAAACCCTTATACATCCATTATATTGCCGCCTGTGCAGGGTGCTGGCTGAGGCGCTGTGCCTTATGCACGAGCGGGGCCAGGACGGGCAGCTGGGTGCGGAGTACCACGTGATCAACCCCAAGGCCTGCACCATGGGTCAGCTGTACGGCCAGGTAAGGCGTACACATCAGGGGTGAGCATCGCGGGCTGTTACGATATTAAGGAATACTTAAGGGAAGCATTATCCTAGGCGAAATTGCATCATCACCTTATTTATCTGTTTATGCTTTGCTCTTCTGTGCAGTGTAATGATGTGAGTGTGGTGCTTTTTTGTGCTGCCTTTGGGTGTGTGTGCATGCATGTGTTGCGAGTGTTGTGGTACGCAGTGTGATGCCCCAAGCCACAGGCGTGCCTAGCACACACGCCCCCACTGTCTTAGCAGCAAATGCGGCGTTCTGACACGATGATCCACACTTTGCTTCTCAGTTTTGCAGTTCGATGCAGTGAGCCCTGCTTTACGTAGTTCGGTGCCATGAGCCCACAAACTCAATTCCTCTGACACACCTCTGCGCAGTTTGATGCCATAAGCCACGAATGGACAGAGGGCGTGCTGGCTCTGACCTTCAGACAAGTGGCCTCCAACACTGCGCCAAACCGCAAGTGCGTGCGCAGGCATGCACCTAGCTGCACTGCACCCAAGTCGTATGTGCGCTGGGGGCTTAAGGCAGGCCTTAGAAGTGCGCTCGCTTGGTACTCCCCAGAGCATATGCTCACACACAGGAGGCTTGCAAAGAACAGCGGTGGATGGGACACCTTGCCTATCATCTCCCTTGCGGCGCATGCCCTGCAGATTCCAGATATCTCTGAACCTGACAGTCTTGCATTGACATTGAGCAGCTGATGGCTCTTGTGCACAAAAGGTATTGCTTGCATGGCACGTGGTAACCCATGTTCGCTTGCCATGCGCGGCTCAAGCAGGTGGATCGTGCTGGATGGCCCTGTGGATGCGCTGTGGATAGAGAACATGAATACGGTGCTGGATGACAACAAGAAGCTCTGCCTGAACAGTGGGGAGATCATCCAGATGAGCAACACCATGGTGCGCTGGTGTGGGCAATGCGCATGCAGTCATCAATTTGGGGCTTCAGGATCTTAACGTTGATTTACAGAGTCTGAACCCTTGTCATAGGACTGTTGATAGCACTCTCATTCTGCTTGATACACCATGTGATATTTCTGAATTGAGTTGGCATGGCACGCTTTTGTAAACGGAGTATGCCGTTTGTTTTCGGCTGGTACAAGCCCATGAGTGAACTCCCTTAAGGGAAATCTCACTAGGACACAATTGCATGCTTAGGCGCATGCACAGGACGCATAGAATATGCACATTTGCTCATGATTTCTTTTCATCAAACGTATTGAACACAGAACATGATATTTGAAGTAATGGACTTGGCGGTGGCATCTCCGGCAACTGTTAGCCGCTGCGGCATGGTGAGTAAGCACACACCAGGGGCTGTCAGATCAAACTTGTGGAGATGTTAAACTCCACTTTCTTGTGATCAGGGGGATTGCATTTATAAAATGAGCCAGACAATATTTGCACTGCCTTGAGGCTTTCCAGTCCTGGGCTGTGAAGACCTTTATGCCTCAATAAAGTCAGCCTTGTGTATCTAAATTGCACACAATGTCTGAATGCGCTTGCCTCAAGGATCATGTGGCTGCAAGCAGTGTGCTGTGTTTGTCAGCATATGCAGTGCAGGTGTGCGCAAGCAATAATGCCGCGTACCTGCTCATTGTTTTCTTTTGTCATTCCCACATCAAACTTGCTGCCATATGTCTTTCCTGCAGGTGTACGTGGAGCCTCACCAGCTGGGATGGCGCCCTCTGGCCATCAGCTGGATCGCTACCCTGCCTGCCCACATTGACCAGGTGTGTGAATGCAGGCGCACACACGCATTTGCCAGCACACACGCTCATGCGCACACGCACACACAAACAACACACGGTAGATTCAGCGCCCAGGTCTGCCTCATTCACACCTTTGTCTATCAAATTCTCAGGAAGCAGTTGCTGCAATCACATGATTTGACCTTTCCTAAAACCCGATGTGTATTCAGCACCTCAAAGCTGGCTCTGATTGAGGCCAGAGCTCGGGATTATTGATGGTGTGCTGGCACATGCTCAAGATGATATTTGAAAAGCAGGCTGCGTAGCCTCAGCTGCTAAGACACGCGCCGCACTTTTTTCCCTGCAAGGCAGGCAATGCCAACCTCTGCAAGTGTGGGCGCCTAGCATCTGGGCTTCCCAGCCCCCATGGCTAGCAGGGGGCAGCTGCTGTGGCCAATGGTTGACGTTGGTGTTGGTGTGTGGGTATGCGCGTGCCCGCCCTGCCGTTGCTCCCCCCTCCCCGCACAACCACAAGGACCAGCTTTCACACGCACACACACACACGCACACAGAACCACAAGGACCAGCTGCTGGCCCTGTTTGACTGGCTGGTCCCGGTGAGCCTGCGCTTCCTGCGGAGAGAGATCACTGAGGCCTCCCCCACCCTGGACGGCAACCTGGTGTCCACGCTCATGCGCAACATCACCTCCCTGACCAGCCACCTGGCCGTAAGTCGTGGGCCACAGCCGTGAGGCGCTGCCGTGCCGCCCTCTGGACGTGTGGTGTGCTGTGTGTAGTTTTGGAGGCTGTGCAAGGTGCTGTTGTGGTGCTTAAGCTGTCAAGGCAGTGCCGGGCCGCCCGCAGGACGCACAAGGTTCTCCTCATATCAGGTGCCGCTAGTGCGGTGTGCGCCCCCTTGGCTGTGGGCTGCTCTGTTTCGTACCCCAGGGGTTTGAAGGGGCAGTGCTCTTGTCATCCAAAGAGGCCCTCTAGCACGAGGGCAGCCAGAGACTCTGGACCTTTGGGCGCTGCCCTCTGCTCAGCCCCCTGTCCTCTTGCAGCAGGCACGGTGCATACACATGATGGGCCTGAACATTATTGGTTGGCTTTGTGTGCCTAGGCTCAAACAAAAGGGCGCCACTGCTCAAGACGCCCATGGCCGCCTGTGGAAAAGCCTGGATATTGGGCTGGCGTCTTGGCAAAGCCTGGAGTGTCTGTGCAAGCATTGAGGCAGGCTGGGCCCTCGCGCGGGTTGCAGGCATATCCATGTGCTTATGGTGCACAGCAGCTGCGTGCTTGCGTGTGTGCATGCTGTGTGCCAGCATACATATGGGCACAATCTGTGCCTGCATCACGCACCCCTGCCCTGCATGCCCCCCCTCCCTCCTATCGCAGGACCCGGAACTGGTGGCAGACATGATATTTCTCAAGGTGCAGCAAGATCCACACATACTGCCAATCCCTCTTGCCCCTTCCCCCTCCTATTGCAGGACCCGGAGGCGGTGGCAGCCATGGAGCCGTTCAAGGTGCTGCAGCACCTGGAGTGCACGTTTGTGTTTGCGGCTGTGTGGAGCCTGGGGGGCACCGGCGCCAGCAACGCGGACCGTGCGACATTTGAGCAGTTCTTCCAGCATGCGCTCAGCGGCACGCTGCCGGAGTATGTGGGGCCCTCGGGTGAAAGGTGGGGCGTGGGCCAATCAGGGACGCCTGGAATAGAGCCTCAGCAGAAAGTTGGGGCGCGATGTAAAAAGGGAAGGGCGGGGGTGGGGATGGGGATGGGAGGAGGGTGAAGCCAGGGTCTCTTGTTTGCTGGTCTTTAAAGTATGCATGCAATGGGGAGGAGGTGGGGTTGATGGGTACACCTTGCAGGTTGAGATCACCTAGGCCCGCCGTTTACCACATCCTGCTGGGTGCCAGGCTTGCTGTCCAGGCTTTCCGCTTACCACACTCAGGAGCGTGAGACTATCCAGGCCTGCCATCCATCAGATCTGGCGTTGTACTGGTGATCCTGAGGACGCAGGAAATGCTGTGTGTGTGTCCGCTCCTTCTTTGTTGAGATAGCGCATGGCGATGCTGCTGGAGAAGGCCCTGCCTACGGCTGTCTGGGCTCTTAAGGAGCACCAACTGAACACAGCACATGACACACATACGCACATTCCTTTCATCCCTTCCTGTCGCACGGCCGTGGCGCACAGTGCAGCATGGTACTCACTTGCTGTGCCACTGATCCATGCTCGGCATTCCATCCCTCGCTGTGCACCCCTGCTGATGCACAGCCCTGCCGTTCGGCCACCAAGCCAAACGATCAACCCAAGCAGCATGCTGTGCACACTTGTCTTGCACCATGCACTATATGCGTCCGCTTGCATACCGATTCCTGGGCCTGGCGGAGGTGCGGTTGTGGGCGGGCAGCCGCCGATACTTGCTCACACATGCCCACACACGCGCGCAATCACATGCACATACACTAGCACACATGCACGCGTGCATGCGCTCCCGCGCACAGGTACACCCTGCCTGAGGACATCCCGGAAGGCCACACCACGCTCCTGTCCAAGAATGCCACCATGCCACGGGAGGGTTCCCTGTATGACTACTTCTTTGACAGGCCCTCTGCAACGTGAGTGGTCAAGGATTGGGTGGCGGGGCTGCAGGGGAGCCCTGGTGCCCAAATTCTCGCCCTGTAGATCCAGCGGGGCGCAAAAGGAGCTGTGGTGCATATTGTTTTGGGAGGAGTCTGGCCAAGGGCGTGGGCGGTGCTTGTGGCCACCAGGTTGCTCATCGCCTGTCAAGAGAGCGCGCGCCTGCCGGGGATGCGTGCGCCTGTCAGGGAAGCATGCGGCATCAGTTGTGGCAGCACGGTGCACGCAGTGTCTATTGCTCAAGGCAGGCAGCGCGGGCATCAAGGTGGTGGGGGGCAGGCCCCCCTGGTACTTTTTAATGCAGCTTTTGAGTGGTCTGCGTACGCGGCTTTCATACGCCGGACCTAAAGTCTGCCCTGTGCCGCAACACCCCATAAGGGTGGTACGCAGCATTCTGCTTGCCACGCCTGTGCCGCCTCTGCAGCTCCCATCATGCACCTGGCAGCATGGGTCAAAGATGCCGCCCCTGCCGCTGCCATTGTGCAGATGGCAGCCTTGGTCAAAGCTGGTCAACATGGACCCCATCCCGCCCGAGACGCCCTTCCGAAAGATCATCATCCCATCCATTGACACCGTGCGGTGAGTGACCTGGCCTGAGGCTGTGCCACTCAGTGCAGTGGTGCGGTGCAGTGGCGTGGTGCAGTGGCTTGGAATGCCAGCTGAGCGATCACCATAAGGTGAGCGGGCTGGATTAAGAACACTTTTTTTCATTTTTGGTGTGTGCCCCAGTAACCTGCCAATACACAGGATGAATCTGCGTGTCCGCGCCTTCAGGATGTCTGCATGCGTCGGCCATCACAACCTCTTAGTTGCTGTGCACGCCACTTGTCAGAGTTGCTGGCCTGCACCTTGGGCTGGGTGGGAGCCAGCACAAGCGCAGCTTGCCTTTCTAAACCCCTGCCAGCTTGAAGCACGCCTGCCAGGGCACTTGAGTGCTTCACCCAGCTTGTTCGTGGTGTGCCATTGCTGCTGCTGCTGCTGCTGCTGCTCCTGTTTCGTTTTATATCATATAACTGTTTGGCCACGTGTTTATTTTGCGGCTTGTGCCGTTGCATAGTAGACCTTGCGTGTTTGAACACACGCTTGTTTTCTCTGCAGGTATACCTTTCTTTTGAAGGCAGCAGTGGGCCATGCGCAGCCTGTGCTTCTGGTGGGGCCCACAGGTGCGTGCTTAGAAGAAATCATCATCGGGTTGCAGACCAGTCCACAGCATGCCTTACAGGTTGCATACAAGTCTTGCCAAGTTTGTACTGCATAACATACTTGGAACATAATTAAGGTTGGGCAGGGGTCTCGCCGAGACTTGCCGACGACGAGACTCGGCGAGATTCGCCGAGTCTCTTTGGGGGATGGGGGGGACCCTCGTCACCGACGAGTGTCACCTAATTGACTGGTAAACGCCATTATTGTGCAAAAATGAGCTGGACCCAAGCCATGAATAACATTTTAAGATAAATTTATGAGGGACAAGGTGGTGTGGGACGATGAGGAGCGTAATGATGTGATGAGCATGACTGACAGGGTAATGGGCTACCAATCCTTCCAGAGAGCCAATGTGTCTTTAAACGTGTGAAAGAATGGAAGGAGAAAGGGAAGGAAAGCACTTGGCAGCAGCAGGCACTTCAGACCCCACCATCCAGTGTGTCAACTTCTTGCGCCTGTGGGCTTCCAAGCATGGCTTCCCCATGGGCCACCCTTGCCAAAGTGCAGCTGCTATGCATGCTCCCACAGCTTGTGTCTGCGAGCGTAACTGGTCAGTTTGGGGCCAGATGTGCACCAAGCACTGCTCAAGGCTTGCTTTGGCGCGTGCACGGGAGCTGATTCACATCTGCTGCAACACAAGGATTTATCTGTGGGCAACCCGGAGTCCAGCCTGCAGCTGCTTGCCAAACAAGATGAAAAATGCCAAGGATTGAGCAGCTAGGTTGATAAGGGTGGAATTGAGGGGGGAGGGACAGGGGGGAAAGAGGACGGAACAGCCTGTGACACATCCCGGCCTCTGGAATGACCGAACCTGTTAAATAATTCGTTTATTATTGAAGTCCCATGAAAATTTTCAGGACCAAAGGGCGCGCCTGTGAAAAGCAGTTTTCTAATGTTAATCTCCCATAAAGGCCCTACCCATCTACAACGAGCCTCGCCGAGTCTTGGCGAGTCTCTTTAGCAGACTGGACCACCCTATTAACCCATCCTTAATCCTGTTACATAATGCTTTGGGCCTAAAGGTCCGCAATGTTTGCACTGCATTGCAAGCTTTGGAACCTGATATTTTGAGCCTCAAGGATTGCAAAAGCTGTTGCAGCCATAGCAGCAAGAGCAGAAGCAGCTTACCACACAAAAGCCTATCCATTAAGCACGTCCTCATTCCTGCTCTCACACTGCCACACACAGCCCCTTTGGTATGGCATTCCAAGGCAGCAATGGGCTGCATGAGCTCAAGCATCTTCATGGCATGCAGACTTATCCTGTGCCTCAATAGACAAATTGCCGGCCCCTCCTCCCTTCTTTTTGCTCTTGTGTATGTCTGTGCGTGTGCGAGTGCGAGTGTGCATATGCAAGTGTCATTTTCCCCTCTTCACCCCAGCTTCCTCTGCTTATGGTACCTGTTTTTCTGCCAGGCATCTCACACCACCGCCTCTCTATGATACCCTCCTACCTATTTGGCAGGCACGGGCAAGAGCATCCTGGTGGCCAGCTTCGTCAACAGCCTGGATCCTGAGGTGTACGCGCCAGCCAATGTGGTGGGCTTCTCCGCGCAAACCACTGCCAACATGGTGCAGGTGAATAAGAGCCTTGGTGAAGTGCCATAAAATGCATCTGCCACGCAGGAGAGCACTGATGACAGCGGCCTGCCCTGTTTTGTTCGCGGCGCCTGAAGTTTGAGTATGTGCCGCTGCATGTTGAAAGGATACAGTGGTATGGCTTGCATTCACACGCCTGGTTGTACAAATGCACAGGATGGGTGCCTTAAGGATTCACCAGCCTTTGGGTGGCAAAACCCAGAGCTGCTGTCCTTGCACCATGACCATGATTGTTGTGACTTGGAACTGCTGGCACCACCTGCTTGTCCTACAGCGCTTGTTCAGAGCCTTGCTGCCTGCCCTTTTGTGTGCTAGCACCACTTGCATTTTCTGTTGTTTGCATGTTTGTCCTGCAGCACCTCATTGACTCCAAGCTGGACAGGCGGCAGAAGGGCGTGTTTGGCCCAAGCCAGGGGAAGCAGGCAGTGGTCTTTGTGGACGATTTGAACATGCCTCAGGTGATTTCTCCTCTGCAAATGTTTTTGGCTGGTGCTCTTGTGGATCACACGTAGTTCTCTGTGAATGTATTTTGGTCAGTGCTCTTTTGGGTCAAAGCACCTTGCATCTCAGCACGCTGGGCTTACACCGCTGCTTGCCTGGCTCTGTGCGCATCACTGTGCACGCTCACGTCCAGCTGCCAACTTGCTCAAGCACACACCAGAAGCATACTCTGCTGGAGCCTGTCATAAGCGTGGCAAGTCATGCAGCAACTCATGAGCCATGCCTTCTGAAATCAAACTAGCGGTGTACCAGTGCCAGATGCCCTTGCCCACATACACCTTCCCTGTGGTGTAATGTGTGTCCTTTCCTGCTCAGCTGGAGCACTATGGTGCCCAGCCGCCCATCGAGCTGCTGCGGCAGTACATGGACCATGGCGGCTGGTATGACCGACAGAACGCGTTCCGGCGCATTGAGGACTGCAAGTTTGTGGCTGCTATGGGGCCCCCAGGTGTGTGTGTGTGCATGCATTTGATTGCTTGCTTGCCTTGAATTTGCTGTGTGGCACATTGACCTGAGCAGCTGTGGCAAGTTGAAGCAGAGAGGAAAGCACAATGTGTGTTGCGATCTTTGAGGCAAAACAATCCTAAGCTAGGCCCTTAAACATTCCAGATATTACAAATTACACAGTCTGATAAATGTGTATTGGACCCTGTCTTGCTCATTTACTACATCAGAAGCTTATGCACCTTGCAGAGGTTCTGGATCGCTGGACATGCTGCTTGCACTGCAGGCGGAGGGCGGCAGCGCGTTACCCCGCGCTACCTGCGCCACTTCAACACTGTGTCCATGACTGAGTTTGACAGCTCCACCATGGAGCGCATCTTCAACAGCATCATGGACTGGGGCTTGGCCAAGGGCGGCTTCAGCAAGCAGATCCAGGCAAGTAGGCAGGGCTAGCAAGCAGGCACAGACATATTGGCTGGGCCAGCAACCGAATCCGGCAAGTCTGGTGGCCCCAGCAAGCAAATCCAAGCAAGTAGGGCGGCTCCTGCAAGCAGATCCAGGCATGTAGGAGCATGCTATCCTATGCTGCCTGCTCAGCACTGAGGCATGTGTTTCATACTCTGCCTCAGGCAATTGGTGCAAGTGATTCTGCCGTTTCTGGATCAGCTAAATTATTGTGAATGTAGGCCCATGGCGCATTAGACATTGTGGGCTGGACAGAGCAGTTTCCGCACGTCCGCGCGGTGAGGTGGTCGCGGCATGCCAAACACTGCAACTGCGTGCAGACGTCAGGTCCCTGCTGGCACCCCCTCCCACGCCACTCGCGTGGACTTTGGTGCCAAATTTGTCCGCCGTGGTGTTTTCGTGGCAAAATGGGGCTCGGCAAGGGGCAACTGGGGGCAAGCGTGGTGTTTCCACACGTGCTTGCACGGAGTATGTGCGCACCTACCTCTCTCTGTCCGTCCGCATCTCCGCGCAACCGCCCCTCATAGCACAGCGCGCCACGCATTGCGTGCAACAGACATCAAAGACAGCAATTGTCTGCGGGGTAGGGGGCGGGGCACCGGCGCTGGCGGGTGAGGGCGTGGTCAAGGAGCTGTGTGTGCGTATGCAAGCACGCAGACGTCCGGCAATGTGCCATGCTTGCATCTCAGAGGCAGTGCGTGCCCCTTTCCCTCCCTTCCCTGGTGTGCGCCAGGCGCGTTTCCTTTTTGAACCCGCGCTCGGACGCGCACGCCTGCCTTGCTGCCTCTCCCTCTGTCTCCCCCTCTACCTCACTCTCATCCACTTGGCGTTGACAAGGTGGAGACAAAGAACTCCTTACAAGGCATCAGCCTCCCAATAAGGCATCAGTACAAACACGAGGCATCAATACAAAGCTTGTGCCGTTATGGGCGGATGTCCTGCGACAGGGTCAGACACACCGACGCCCTGATCAGGAGAGGGACACAGTGACACCCTGATCACAGGGTCTGACACACCCACACTGTCATCAGAAGAGAAACACAGTGACACCCTGATCACATTGACACCCTGCAACAGGGTCTCACACAGGGACACCCTGATCAGATGAGGTGGTTTAGATGTGGCATGCGTGTCCGTGGTCTGGCTGCGGATGTGGCTATGCATGCTCTAACAGGCCTCCAATCACACTTTCTCCCACCAGCTGCCCATGTCCAAAATCTGCACAACAGCAATGGAGGAGATTCTGGCTCTTCACGGATCAAAGCCATTGTATCCAAAAATGGCTCGCTGATGTTTTGTGCAGCAAGCAGTGCAACCTTGCATGTGCTGCTCTCTGACTGCTGGATATTTGCACCAAAGTCGGGCAGGCCGCAATGGTGATCTTGCATGCGGTAATCCCTGCCTGCAGGACATGCGCAACACAGTGGTGCAGGCCACATTGGACGTGTACAAGAAGGTCACATCATCTCTGCTGCCCACGCCCACCAAGAGCCACTACACCTTCAACTTGCGCGACATCAGCCGCGTCATGCAGGTGAGTTCATCAGGGCAGGGCAGAGCCATGCTAAGCATGTGTCTGCTGTGACAGAGCCTTTGATTTTGCATGCGCTTTGCATGCAGGCACCTGCCATTTTGTGCGAGTATACAGAATTAAACCTCTGTTTGCTTTCTGTTTCCCTGGGACGTTTTACTACTTTTAAGAAATTTTGATCGGGTGCCCTCATGGATGCGACTTATCCATTGCACGCTGCACTGCATTAATGTTATCATGAGAAAGGGGAAGGGATAAAACACAAGCACATCCTCTGTGTTGCTTCTTTATCTGCAGGGTATACTGTTGCTTGGCTCTGGTCAGCTTGAGGCAGACAAGGACAACGCCAAGGAGAAGTACAAGCGCCTCTGGGTGCATGAAGTGAGAAGATGACCCTGACCTTGTCCTTCGCAGCTCTAGGAAGGCAGTCAAAAGCCCAATGCATGCAGTGCACGGATAGGGAAAGCCTGCACACCCTGGCAGGTTCATTTCTGCATACATGACTTTTTGGTTCGCAATGTATATGCGTTGAAGCGTGGATCAGCCTGTTCTCAATGCTCGGCCTCCACCCCAGGGCATGCACACACGCCCAGCATTCACAATGACGTGAGCTGCAGGCCTGAGGCTTGTGCACTCCGCAAGCTTGAAATGCAAACTCGCAGCCATCACGAGCTGCAAAATTGCTGGTCCGCATGACACACTTGGCACCTGCCGGTACCGGTGTGCCGCAGACCCTTGCTTGGCCTTACCAGGTGCCCCTGCCTGCTGGCCCATGTAGGTATTGCGTGTCTTCTACGATCGCCTTGTTGAGCAGAAGGACCGACAGTGGTTCCTGGACTTTATCAAGCTCACAGTCATGGTGAGGCAGGCGTGCCACAGCTGGTTGGGCTCAGAGCTATTGTAGGCAGAATACACAAGGGCAGCACCTGCAGCACCAACACATGCACCAACCAAATGTTGAGATGACATTTTGCGTCCTGTGTGAGTTCCTTTGTACATGCTGCGTACGCACACTCTAAACCCTGCTTGACCCTCAGGAGCGGTTCTGCACCCCATTCGATGACCTCTTCCGGCACCTCACGGATGTGAACAAGGGCAAGCAGGTTGGCATTGACGAGGTGCGTACCAAGTTTGTGTGCACATGGGAACCTAGGCGTGTGGGAGAAGCAAAGGAGATTGGCATCAACAGGGCGTGCGTTTGAATTGTTAAGCATTTTGGAGCTGCACTTGAGGCACGCGCCCGTGTGCCCCAAAAGCAGGGTCTAGGGGTGTCTGTCAAGCACTGTGCAGCACTGGCATCTTGAGAATCCAGCTTGTGGATCAGGAGTGCAGAGCCAGATCAATCACGCCAGCTCAGCACATGCGCCTGACTCGGTGTACGCCTACAGCTGCAGCACCTGGCAACTGAAGCAAGCGCAGGGCCCTGGTGTGCCCTGTGACCATGCAATCCTTGCACTCCTTCTGAAAGGCAGCCAGCCACACACCTGTATTTTGGTGCAAGGGTTCAGGACTCGGTTCCGGGACACATGACAGCCGAGCAACAAGCCGCCGTGGATGCCATTCACATGATTAACATGCACAGAGTGATGTAACGGCCTTGGCCGCCCTCGCCTGCACCGCAGATGCGCAAGCTCTTCTTTGGGGACTACATGGACTTCATGGACACTCAAGAGAGCCCAGAGAACGAGGCTGCCCCGGATTCTAGCATGCGCCGCTATGACGAGGCAAGCGGCACTTTGGCCATATCATGTGCCAACATTGGGTAGTGCCTGTCCTGCCCCCAGACCCCTGCAGATGAGACATGCACGCCCAACCAGGGGCTGGCACAGTGCTAATGGCATGCAGCGCACGAGGGCAGGTGCTTTTGGCGGGGGCTCTTGCAGGCCCAGCAAGTGCCTTGTGTCCTTGGTGCAGGCCAGGCTGACTGCCTGATGGGCAAAAGCGCCTTGCTGGACTTGCAAGAGCGTCCACCCACCAAGGCTCTTGGGGATCCATTGGGGCCTGCGCACCCACATCCATTGGGGCCTGCGCATCCAGGTCCATTGGGGCCTGCGCATCCAGGTCCATTGGGGCTTATGCACGCACGAACCCTTGCAGAGCAGCCCTGCAATGACATGCCTCAGCCTTACTGGAAACCCAGGCTTAGCAAGGCTGGCTCCTTGCACAGGCCTCCATTCCTGAGTGTGCTCAGGGCTGTCACAGTCCCATTCAGCCCGTGCTCGCACACTGCTTGTGGCATTGCCACATTGGAGTATATGGCGAAGGAAGCAACTTTCCCATGCGCTCCTGTGCGTGCGCCTCCATGCAGGTCACCGACACGGCTAAGCTGATGACTGCTATGGAGAGCTTCCTTGCCACCCACAACGAGACTAGCAAGAAGCCCATGAACCTCGCCATATTCCTGTGAGCAGCGCCCCGCCTCATTGGCCCTCCCTTCCTTCTACAACCTGTGATGCGTGCCACTCTGCCACACCTGAAGCATGCCTTTCCTGACTAGGCGCGGGCATGGGAAAGGCCCCTCTGGCACATGTTGTAGATTTGCGCGGCAGGCAACGCAAAAAAGCGTACACAGTGTGTCTTCCTGACCATCGATGGCCCTCGATGGCGTAAAAAAAGCGTACACAGTGTGTGTCTTCCTGACCATCGATGACCATCGATGGCCCTCAGTGTGTCTTCCTGACCATCGATGGCCGCACTGGAGAAGCCTCATTTTGAGTAGATACGCTACAAAGACGCTCATGCATGCACTTGCATGTGCCTGCCTGCCGTTCAGACTGTTCCTCATAAGGCCCATTGCATGCCGTTGCCAACGCTGCTGCTGCTGCTGCTGCTGCTGCTGCTGCAGGTATGCCGTCGAGCATGTGTCGCGCATTGCGCGCGTGCTCAAGCAGCCAGGCGCGCACATGCTGTGTGTGGGCGTGGGTGGCAGCGGCCGGCAGTCCTTGACCAGGCTGGCGTCATACATCATGGGTATGCACACATTCCAGATCGAGGTGGGTTGTGGGGTGAGCAGGATGGGCCGGTGAGACGGCCAGAGGTGGTGTTGTTTAGAGGACTGCCAGGGAAGCCAGGCAGAAGGCATATCAGGAAGGCCAGCCAGAGGGTGCGATGGGCAATGTGGACTGGGTGTCAGGCAAGCCAGGCAGAGGACATGCCAGAGCATGTGTCAGGCAAGCCAGAGGGTGTGCCGGGCGAGCCTAGCAGGTGACCATGCCAGCACAAGTGGCTCTTGATGGAGGTACTGTGCGCTGTGCTGAGGGGCAAGCAGGCTGCCACTAATCGTGCCTGGTCTTGTCGCAGCAAAACCAGGCTGTTGCGCACACACACACACACGCGCGTGCGCAAGTTTGAGTATAGATTTGCAGGGCTGTTCTTGGATTGGGCAAGCAAGCCCCATCACCCCCCCCCCTCTCTTGGCACATCCAAGCAAGCTTTGGGTCTTTTTTATGACCGGCCTCCCTGCCCCTGCTGGCTTGCCAAACCTTACCCTAAACCCTCTGACTCCGCCCCTGCTGGCTCGCCAAACCTTACCCTCAACCCTCTGGCCCTACCCCTGCTGGCTCGTCAAACCTTACCCTAAACCCTCTGACCCTGCCCCTGCTGGCTCGCCAAACCTTACCCTCAACCCTCTGACCCTGTGGCTCTGCAGCTGTCCAAGACTTACTCCCACAACGATTGGCGCGAGGATCTCAAGTCTATCGCGCGCAATGCCGGCGAGCTGTGCAAGCCGACGGTGTTCCTGTTCAGCGACTCCCAAATCAAGGACGAGTCCTTCCTGGTGGACATCAACAACCTGCTGAACTCTGGCGAGGTGCGCGGCGGCTGGGCTTGCACCTGGGAAAAGGGGGCTCTTTGCGCTGTCTGTCAGGAAAAATTGCGCCAGAGGTTTGGAGGGTCTGTGGCCAGGTGGGGAGAACAGGTAGCAAGTCCATCCGCGGTTGATACATGTTACCAGCACAGCACCTCCCAGCCTCCCTCAACCTCCCAAGCCTGCACGCGCGGGTGATACCTCAGGTGGTGCGCTCCTTGCAACATTTGGGCAAGTGCGCTCCTTGTACACACACACTGTCGCGCTGACACTTGTCGCACTGCCCCAGGTACATATTATGTGTGCAGGCGTGTGGCGTGCATGCAATGTGCTGGGCCCTTTAATCAGCGTTCGACAGCCAATGCTGGCCAAGTTTGCACTTTCTTCTCCCGTCACCACCACGGCTGTTGCTTCAGTGAAAGCACAGGCGCGCATGCCCCGCCAGATACAAGCCCTGTCGTGCAGAGGCAAGGCATGCGCACCTTTTCAAATGCATGCTACGTCATGCGGTGGCAACAGACGTCTCGTGGCCCAGGCTGTCCCTGGCCCTAGATCTCTGCGGCATCTTTTTGCCTGGACAGCATCCAGCCTTGCATTGGCAAGGCACTTCACTCGCATCTCACTCTGGCTTGTGCCCACATACTTCAGCCCTGAGAAGCGCTGAATGCCTCAGCCCTGCAAGCTGCTGTTGCTGCAGGGCTGGACAAAAGCGTCCGCTAAATCATACCGCTGTTCACGGTTGTTTTAAAGCGCCCCCTTATTTCATCCCTGCAAGTGCTGGGACCTACATCCCTGCTACTGCTGTGTGCTTCAGCCCAGCGTGTGGCATGTGCTTTAGCCCTGCACGTGCCGCACGCACATCCCAGGTCCCCAACATCTTTCCCAACGATGAGCGCCAGGCGCTGATGGAGACGTGCCGCCAGAGCAGCCTGAAGAAGGGGCTTAAGCTGGAGACGGCGGTGGGTGTCTAAATTGACCGAGCCGTCCGGTCTGTGCAGGCTTGTGCCTTTTGTAATGTTGGCTGTGTGACATGGCGATCTCAAGCGTCTCAACCTTCTGTCAGACTCACAGATTGGTGGGGCATACAAGGACTCTTGCAACACTTCAGCTGAACTTGATAACTGTGAAGGGTGCGGCAACAACTTTGGGCGTGGCTGATCAATTTCTGTGCACAACAGTAGGATGGGCAAAACAAGCACTCGGTTGTGTGCAATGCTGGCGCTTTGTTGTGCTCCTCTGTGCAAGAGGGCTGCCGCAGTCATGCGCATAAGTCAACCTGCCCATCGGGTGAAAACAGCTGTGCATGTACGCACTTGCAGGTGGAGGTTTGGAACTTCTTCCTGGACATGTCCCGCGAGAACCTGCACGTTGTGCTGTGCCTGTCGCCCGTCGGGGACGCATTCAGGGAGCGGCTGCGCCAATTCCCCTCCCTCGTCAATTGCTGCACCATCAACTGGTGTGTGTGTGTGCGCGCGCGCAAGCTCATTCACTTGCCCATCAAGACAAGCAATGGCTGTGCCAGTCCTGTCCCTTGCCATGCTGCTGCCGCGTTCATCGCAAAGCTGGTGCTTATGCGGGCATGTCTGCATACTGAGTTGAGGCAGAAGAGTGCTGCAAGTGCCAGTTGGGCTACCCATCAACTACGTCTTGTGTGTGTTGGCTGACATGCTTGCATGGCAGGTGCTGTTGGCAGTTCTGTAATGGCTTTTGCTGTGCTTGAACACCACAAGTGCTCCTCAAAATGAGCAGATTCAACTGATGATGGGCAAGCGGTTTGCTCACCTTCGTCCCCTTTCCCCTTATACACGCGTGCGCACGCGCATTCAAACGCTCCTTGTGCTTAATACGTGCATGGCAGAGACAGCGCAAGGCTGCTCCGTGGGAACGCCTTGGGTGGCACAGGGCCTGTCTCTTGCCACACGTCTTTGCCCACCTGTGCCTGCTGCGGCTGCACAGGTTCCCGGAGTGGCCGGAGGATGCGCTTGTCGCGGTTGCGCAGAAGCAGATGGAGGCTCTGCCAGATGTGAGCAAGGAGGACCGCTGGAACATTGTGACCATCTGCAAGACCTTCCACCTGGACGTGCAGCAGCTCAGCAAGCAGTACAGGTGAGGCAAGTGGAGAATGGCAGGGGGGGGGGCGGCTGAATTGTGGTGCCCCACGCCAGCCGGTGCCTGACTGCACAGCAGCCATGCTGGTGTTGAATTGTGAAGGCGTGCTGCAGGGAGGGAGCCAACCACCATGCGTGGCTTGCAGAAAAGGGCGTCAGACCTGTGCTGCAGCTGTGGCGGCTCCCCAAAAGCCACGTCCACCGCACACGTGTAGCACACCAGAGCTGATCAGGTGCCAGCTCACTGTGTTTGGCCTGCGTGCTGTGCCTGGCCATTCCCTGTGGCACTCTCTGTAATTGGCCAGTTTGCTGTGGCTTGTCTGCATAATCGATTCCCAGACGCTGGTGGCTCATGACCTCTGTGCAGGGAGGAGGCTGGCCGCATCAACTACGTGACCCCCACGTCTTATCTGGAGCTGCTGAATGCCTTCAACACGCTGCTGGGCGTGAAGCGCGCAGAGGTGCGCACGAATGCACAGCTCGGGTGGGACAGAATTGCGCACACAGTATATCACGCGCGCACATGCCCACGTGTATGCACATGAGCACACTCAAAAGCGCTCACACACAGGAGCCCACACGCATGTACCCATGAACATGCAAGACTTCTGCTTCATCCCAACAAAACCATTGCTCTGCACGTAGATTGTGGCTTAATCCACCCAGCCTTGCATGTGTATACAGCCTGTGCCGCAGATGAAGCTGCAGGCTGTGGCTTAGACCATCCAGACTTACATGCGTATGCAAGTGACTGCCCACAACAGGTGCTTGCAGCCTTAAAGCCGAACTGCGTATATGCATACACACATGCATGCATCCATACATGTGTGAACAGGTGATGGCTGCAAAGAGGCGCTACGAGGTTGGCCTGGAGAAGCTGCAGTTCACTGAGCAGCAGGTCGCCATCATGCAGAACGAGCTTACGGAGCTGAAGCCCAGGCTGATTGAGTGAGTGGGCATCAACAAATCCTCCTTGCATGTAATGCATTGCTTTGCATCATGCTGCGCTGCAGGTCCGTTGATAGACAAACCCCAATGACTGCTCCATATGATAAGCGTTGCCGTGATGCTGCCAATCTTTTGCATGCAACTCTGTTTGCTGCTACTTCAAGCTGACTCCAGCTCTCAGGCCTGTCCATGTTTCACACTCTGAATTCACCCCCTCTGCGTGTGCATGTGTGCCATCCAGTTCCACTGCTGCATTACTCTCAGCGGCTGCCAGACAAGTGCATTTCTTTGGTGCTGCGCTCTGATGCAGCACTGTGGCTGAGACGGAGCGCCTCATGGCAACTGTGCAGAAGGAGAAGACTGAGGTAAGCCTTTGCTTCTTTGCTGTCAGAGGTGGCCAGCAGCGTGTATGCACTGCGTGCCCTATGTAACACAAGGCTGCAGGTGCAGTACATTAAACTGAAGAGCAGCGTCCTTCCATGCTTTGCTGCCCCTGGCCAAATGGGCAGCCCAGAAAGGCACGCTGAGGCTAGGATCAAGTGCGTGCAGTCGCCCTGCCGTCCAGGCGCGTGCCCAGACCTGCCCCTGGGGCTTGTCTCAATTGCTTGAAATGCAGTGTGGCCAACGCCACTGCGCTATTGATGAGCAGGGCCTGAGGGGCTGCCCTTTCAGAGGCATGCCACATGCTGCTTGTGCTTGTTTATGCCTGTGTGTATGATGTGTGATGTCCCTTCAGGTGCATGTCGCGGGCTGCTTGTGCCTGCCGCTGCTCACAGGTTGTGGAGCCCAAGAAAGCCATTGTGGATGTGGACGTGCAAAAAGCAGAGGAGGCGGCCAATGCAGCCAATGCCATTAAGAAAGAGTGTGAGGACGCGCTGGCAGAAGCGCTGCCCATCTTGGTGCGTTGGGAAATTAAGGTGGACACATGCTAGGCATTTATCCAAGGCTGCTGAGTCGTGCTTTGTGCTGTGCCAGGCCATATGCGAGCTGGCCTGCAAAGCCCCCCGGATGCCCCACTTGCTGCGCCGTTGCGCTTCCTTCAGTCGCCCCCGGAAGCTGCACAGGTGGAGTTGGACACTGCCAAGCGCGCTTTGCTGCAAGCACCCTGCGTTTGACCATGACCACGCATGTGTGAGCGGGAAGTCGGGCTGGCTATGCTGGGCACTGTGCTGCATAAGCTTCGCATCATGCACAAGCAGGACAACGTTCAGATCTCTGTTCGGTAACGCCCTGAGCTTGAGCGGCCGTGCACATGTCTGTGTGCACAGGAAGCTGCACTGGCTGCGCTGGACACCATCAAGACTGCCGACATCAAGCTGGTGCAGAGCTTCAAGAGCCCCCCCAGCACCATCAAGCTGGTGCGTGCTTTGCCTGGCTCCACGTGTTGCGCGCTGTGCTGCATGCTG
>LKMJ01000513.1_pt1 | contig 29739 bp, 2 predicted proteins | sample 643391 | NCBI WGS metagenome assembly LKMJ01 (sample SAMN04112250, study PRJNA286221) | soda lake metagenome | biome: soda lake; feature: Kulunda Steppe; material: water; isolation source: sample PL-Br10 brine of Picturesque Lake | place: Russia: Kulunda steppe | collected 2010-07 | reverse complement strand
TTCTCGGAGCTGTTCTCGAACACGAAACCGCGATCGCCGTCGTCTCTGACGCGGAAACGCACCGACAGATCCGAAAAGCCGTAGCCCGCGACGCTGTCGCCCGAAGTCAGGGACTTGCCTTCGCCGGCGCTGGCCATGTAAACGCCGTGATCGGAGTCCTCGAGCGTCCAGAGACGGATGCCGCGCACGTTGCCACCGTCTTCGCCGTCTTGGACCACGATCGCACCGTGATGGATAGTAGGTCCGGCAAAGTTGGTGAGCCCGTCGTCGCCGCGCACGCTGATCAGGCGCTTCTCGCTCGAGTTCTCTACGATGAGACCCCTGTCGCCGTCGTCCTCGACGCGCACGCGAGCCGTCCTTCCTCCAAAACGGTATCCATCCACGGCTTCCGCGTCGTCCAGCGATCTGCCCTCTCCCGACGAGGCCACGTACACGCCCCAGCGAGGGTCGTCGCGATGCCACAGGCGAATTCCGCGCTCGCTTCCGCCGTCTTGACCGTCCTGAATCACGACTTTGCCGTTATGAATCACGTCGCCCGCAAAGTCGACCTCGGCGTCGTTTCCGCGCACGCTCATCAGCCTCTTCTCGGAGCTGTTCTCGATGACAAACCCCGAACTCTGGTCATCGCGCACGCGCAGCCTGGCCGCAAATTCCGTGAAACCGTATCCTGGCACGGAAGACTCGCCGGCCAAGGACCTCCCGGACCCCGACTGCGCCATGTAGATCCCCCAGTCCGTCTCGTCGCGCTCCCACAGGTAGATGCCCCTGCTCTTACCGCCGTCTTGGCCGTCTTGGACGATGATTTGACCATGAAAAGTTACATCTCCCGCGAAGTTGGCAAGCTTGTCGCTGGAGCGCAGGCTGAAGAGCTGCTTCTCGGAGCCGGTCTCGAACACGATGCCCCCGGACGCGTCCCCCTCCTCTTCGTCGTTGACGCGCAGGCGCAGCGAGAGCCCGGAGAATAGGTACCCCTGCGGCGCGGCTCCTCCGGACAATGACCTGCCCTCTCCGGCGCTGCTCATATATACTCCGCGGCTCGGGTCTTCGCGTTTCCACATGTATATGCCCCTATCTTCGCCCCCGTCCTGTTCGTCCTGCACGATGATCTTGCCGTGGTGTGTGGTGTCGCCGATCACGTGAAGCTCCGTGTCAGGAACGTGGGTGCCGAGACCTCTGCGGCCTTCGAGATCGAGCACGTCGTAATGCGCGCCCTTGGCGCCGGTCGTTCCCTCCCCTGCGATTCCTCCGTGTTTAGCGGACCAAAGATGCTGCGGCTCAGTGTCAGACAGCTCGTAAGCGGGGTCCAGGGCCTTGACAATCTCCAAGCCGTCGTCACCCAACCCGGCGTAAGTAGGGAGATCGAAGACGTGCATCGGGTACTCGGCATCCGCCGCTCGAAAGAGCGCGGTCTCGAGGGACGTGACTAGCAGGTACCGAGACAGATCGGCGGCGTTGTCTTCGTCCTCTCCGCGCACCGACAGATACACGTGCACGTTAGCGGCGTCGTCGTGCGCCACCCACAAATCGCGGTGGTCCGAAGAGAACGCGAACCCCTCCTCGGCCTCGCTCTTTTCGGTGGGCAGCACCCCCGTCTCCCATACGCTGCACACGAACCTCCTGTCCTGTGCCCCGTCATTACCGGGCGCGACGCTGCTCGTCTGGAGCAGCACGTCGAACGCGCAACCCTCTCCTCGCCTCCCGGACAGACCGCGGATACGTAGAGTGCCCTGGACGCGCTTGCCCTCCTCCCCTCCCTCGTCTTGCTCGCCGCGATGTAGCACGGCAATCTTGACCAGCTTGTGCTTAACGCCGTCGTCATCGGGCGAGGGCGAGCGCATGGCCAGCGGGTTCAGGAGGGCGTTAAACGACGGCACCGGCGCGCCGGATTTGACGCCCGTTCTCGGTCCTGGAGCCGCCAAGAGCGCGTCGCCCGCGACGTGCAGCGCGTGCCGAGGGTCACGCACGCCCAGCGCCAGCCTGCCAAACAGGCTGTGGTGCTTGAACACGGGGAGCCCGAAGAGGAAGCTGTTGGTCACCTCGAACCTCGCGTAGCCCTTGCGCGTCTTGGTGACCACGAGCTCGTACCTGGTGTGCGCCTGCTCCTGTTGCTCGGGCGGGACGTCGACGCGGATCCTTTGGCGCGAGTCGCTCGACCCGGTCGGAAGCCCCCCCTCGAACAGCTTCCTGTACTTGCCGGACGCGTGGCTGTCCGCGCTCCCGTATAGACCGTATGCCGAGCGGGTGGCCTCCTCCTCGACGCGCGCCAGCACCACCAGCGTGTCAATGGCGGGGTTGTGCTGCTCCAGCTCCAGGTAGGATAGCCTGAACGCCCAGTCGCGGGGCACCTCGATGCCCCAGCGTTCGCCCTCCACCTTTTCGCCGTCTTCGGTCTCGACGCTCTCGTCTCCCTCGTACGAGCCGTCTTCGGCGCTGTACCTGTCGCCCGGGCTCCAGCCCGATGCGTCGTCGCGCTTGAAGGCGTGCGAAGCGGCGTTTGTTCCGCGATGCCCGTCCTGCGCGATGCGTGTGTGGTACGCGACGTACTTTCCATGACCGTGATCGACATCATCCGCGCCGAAGATCGTTTCGAGATCGTCTCCCGGAAAGTCGGCGGGAGGGAAGCGCAGCACGTAAGACGGGTCGCTCCGCGAGCTGAGGAGCGTCGGCTCTCGCACGGAACCCTCGACGCGCAGGTCCCTCTCGATCGTGATCCCTCCCTTGGCGCGGGCGCTTCCGGCGATATCGAGCACGACTTCGTCCATGTCTCCTTTCGTCGTGTCCGCGCCTTCGCCGCTCTGGTCCAGCTCTCCTTCGGCCGCTTCCGGCCCGCCACGGTCGTTCACGTACCCGATCTTGACGGTGCCCTGCACGCTTTGGTCGCCGCCCACCTCATGATCCTTCTCGACGTACAGGTTCTGGCCCACGAGTAGGTCCCGCTCCATTTCGACGTCCTCCGTCATCGTGGTATTGACGAGGATGCGCATCTCGCCGTTGGACAGGAGCATACGGTCGGACCCGGATGTCGCGAACCCGATGGTGTTCCCTCCCCGGAGCCCCATGCCGGTCTTGTCGTCCTGGGCCCACGTGAAGGTCGGCCGAGTGTCGTTGATGGCCTTCAGGATTCCGACCGCGAGGGCCCTCAGGCTCCCCGATCCCTTGGGCGCCTCGTACGACGACACCTTCGCGAGCGCGCCTTCGCCTCCGTTCTCATTATCCGTCGTGACAGCCGCGTCCAGGCGCGTCACCCGGCTTCCGGAGATCGCGTACAGGAAACCGTCGCCTTCTTCCGCGTTTCCGAACGCCAGGGCCCTGACGCGCTTGTCCGCTTGGCTGTCTTCCTCCTCTTTTCCGTACACAGCCGCCTCCGAGAACGCGTCCTCCTCCTGGGCGTTGGACAGGTCCGAAGGATTTCCCGCGACGCTCGCGAGTAGCCTGTGCACGTGCCCGCTCGTCGTGCCCACGTACAGATAGACATCATCCTCGGACGCAGAATAAGCCAGCGCCGAGACGTGTCCTCGGTCCGAGTCCGTTACACCGGAGTAAACGTCCGTTTCGCTGTCCTCGCCTCCGGGACGCTCCATGCTGGCGGGGTCGACGCGATGCACGCGTCCCGACGTATCTCCGCTGTACACATAGCCGTCGTGATCATCGTATATCAGGGCGCTGATTTCCGCGGTATTTTGTTCGCCGCCGTGACCCGAGTACACCGAGACGCCCGACATGTCGGACGCCGCTATCTTGTGCACCGTTCCGTCACTAGAGCCGCTAAAGAGCGTCACGACGTTCGACGACACGTCGTAAGCGTGCGCCAACCGGGTGGGCGTGCCCGAGTGGCCCGTGTACCTACCGGCGTCTACGAAATCGTCGCGTACCTTACGCACGGTACCATCCGACACGGCGGCGTACAGGTACCTGTGTCCCTCGCCGTCTCGGTACCCCTCGACCGACAGCAGGTCGCGGACCTTGAGCCCCGAGCCGACGTCGTGAAAGTCGTCCCGCTCGTCGGGCGAGAGCATCCCCACCGGGTCGAACCGCCTGACCCTGGAGGGCGACGAGGACAGCACGTAGAACAGCGCCCTCTTGTCCTTCTTTCCCCCGTCGCTCCCTTCCTCCTCCTCCGAGCCCGACTCCTCCTCCTCCTCCGAGCCCGAACCCGAGCTTCCTTCCGGGAAGTAGCCGAGCGCCATGGCGATCACGACGGGAGACGCAGCGTCTCCCTCTTCGTCCGGATAAGCTACTACGGTAGAGTTCTCGAGCGCCATGTCCTTTCGCGGATCTATCTTGCGCAGCACCGCCGCGTTGCTCTCCGAGCGCCCGGACACGAACACGTAAATCGCGGGAGAAGATACCCGTTGCGAAAGTCCCTGGGCGTTCACCCGGAACCTGTCGGCGATCGCGCCTCCCTTGCCCAGGTGGAGCGTATCGGACGGCTTCTCGGTCCGGAGACCGAACCGCATCCTCTCGGCGTCCCAGTGCAGCTCCTCCGGCGAGATGACCGAATCCTTGCCGTTGCCGACCAGCAGCTTGTCCGGCGCGCCAAGGGGCTCGGAGCTGCTCTTGATGAAGTGGAACAGCTCCAGGGTCGAGAACTTCCGGGTGGAGAAGGCGATGGCCGCGGCGTTGCCCCTGCTGTCGGCGCTTACGTGCTCCCAGGGCGTACTCGAATCGATCATGCGCAACGACAGATCGTCCGCGTTCAGCGCGCGCACCGACGGGAGATCTCCTTCCTCGGTCTTCGACCCCGCGTAAAGTCTGCCCTCTCCGCCACCTCCTTCTTCGCCGTCCTCTTCGTCGTCCTTCGGCGCCAGGACCAGCGAGACAATCGCCCGACCCCCGTGGACGTCGGCGTTCACGGCTTGTGCGCTCATGTCCTCGGTCGACAGCTTGTGCACTTCGCCCTTCGAGGTCGCGACGTACAGGGTCTTGCCGTCCAGAGAGAGCGCGAGCGCGTTGATGCGGCCTCCATTATCGGGAACGTACTCATCCACCTTGTTCATGGTGCTGGTCGGTACCTTGAGCACTCTGCCGTTCCAGGTGCCGACGTACAGCGTGTCCCCGGACTCCCGTTCGAGCGCCAGAGAGATGACATGCGAGAAGGCGTCGTACGTGGACACGCGCTTCGACATGTCGTCCGCGTGGACGCGGTGGACCTTGCCCGATGCGTCGGCGCTGTACAGGTTTCCGTCGACACCTTGCAACACGGCTGTCACGGAATCGGAGTGTTTTGAGGACGCCGCGTACTTGGAGACGGAGGACATGAAACGCGTGTCGACGCGCCGAACTTCTCCCGCACTGTTGCCCAAGTACAGGTAATCGTCCGTGCCCCACGCGAGCACCGTTATCAACTCCGCGTCGCTCTCGACGTAGCGCGCCACGAACGTCAGCTCGCTCGGGTGCACCTTGTGCACCTGGTTGGCCGAGGACGCGTAAATGAATCCGCCGTTTCCTTCTCCCTCGTTACCGCTGACCAATCCGGTGATGCGCGTGTGCGACATGCCCAGGTACTCGCCCTTGCTCCCCGGGTGCGACTCGACGAAGTCCACGCGCTTCACCCTTCCGTCTTCCGTACCGACGAAGAGGTACCTTCTGCCCGCGTCCGAAGTCACCGTCACACGCTCCGTGCTGACGAACGGAAGGTTGAAGGTCGAACTACCGTCTCCTTCTCCGTACTTTGTGCCGATCGCCCCAAAGAGAGCCGTGTACGTAGAGCGAGCGACCGCTTTTCCGTCCGCGCGAAGATAACCGTCTGGTTCCGTGTCCGCCGCGAGGGTCACGAGAGCCCCGACGGGCAAGCTGGGACCCATCGCCGAGTCGACCCTCATGTCCTTGAGGTTGCCCTCGGCGTCGAGCACCCTGAACTTGGACGCGGCCAATGCGCCCGTCGCGAACGCGTCTCCCGCCACGTGCAGCGCGTACTCCGGCTCCTCGACGCCGACGCCCAGGCGCGAGTTGTTGACCAGGACTTTACCGTCCCGAACGCGCAGGTAAGGCACCAGGCCGTCCTTTCGCGTGCCCTTGAGGCGCAGGCTCCGGAGCTCCGCCTCCTTGCCTCCTTCCTGGACGCGCTCGACCACCATCGCGAAATGCCGGTAGGTTTTGGCGGTTGGAGGCGACAGCACGAAGGTGCGCTGCCCGCCGACCGGAAGATCGAGCGGCGAGCTCCTCCCGACCGCGTGCACCTCCTCCCACGCGTCCTCGTCGTTCCCTTTCGCGAACAGCGTCCACTTCGACGGTCTTCTTCGGGGCACGCTGTGGGCGCCCACTTCGTAGGCCGTCAGACGCACGGGCTCAGGCAGCGTCAGCGCCGTCCACGCGCCTTTCTTCTCGCCGTCGCCTATGAGATCGTGGTCTCCCGCGTATTCGCCCGTCGAATTGTCGTAACCGTCACCACCTTCGTCTGAGCGCCAATACGGGTTTGATACGCGGGCGATCAGTCCTCCGCTTCCCGTAACTATCACGGTACCTTTTTCTTCGCGGATAGACAAAACACGCGGAGCACTTGCGTCTTTGTCGTCGTACGACCGCGTTATAGACGACACGTCGCGCGTCGACCACGTCACACCGCCGTCGGAAGACTGGAGCAGCCGTCCCTCTTCGTCCCCGGCCAACCATCGTCCGCCCCATGGTCCCGTGACGGCATAGGCGACGCTCCGCAAGCCTCCATTCGTGCTCGGAACGGATGCGGCGGCGTCCCATCGTTTGCCGTCCTGTTCCGATATCCCGACAGCGCCGTTATCGTCAACCGCCACCCATCTGCCGCTTCCCGCGTGAAAGTGCACGTCCCGGACGTAGTTCGACCACACAGACTCAAAGGGAGTATCCGTGATAAGCTCCCACGACCTCCCCCTGTCCGTCGACCGAAAGACGTGGCCGAACTGTCCCGTAGATATTAGAGTGCCCGTAACACGCGCGTAAGCGACGGAGCGCTGGTCGTGACTGGTCAGGATCGACGTGTCTTTGTCCGCGGCGTTCCAGGTCTCTCCGTCGTCGGAAGTGTACCAGTTCAGCCCCTTGTTTCCGACCGCGACGAACGCGCCCTCCACGTCCCTCAGGGCGACGACGGCGTACACGTCCTTCCGTCGGTCGTAATCGTCCCTGTCGTCTGGAACCGTGGTCGCGCGCGACCAGGTTTGACCGTCGTCGTGCGAGCGCAGGGCGGATCCACGATCACCTACGGCTACAAAAACTCCCGTACTGTCACCGCAGGCGCAGCTTCGCAGGCGTTTCGTCTGGCCGTCGCCGTCGTCAAGAGGGGAGTTATCCGCGACAGCGCTCCAAGTCTCGCCGTCGTCCGTCGACCTGAGGAGGAGCCCCCCTCCGACGTCGGTGACTGCTATCCAGGTGCCCGAGACCGGGGATCTGGCGGACGTCAGAATCGCCGCGGGATACGCTCCATCATTCCCGTCGTAAACCGCACCGGGAACGCGCGCCCTTGACACGAGCCGGGACGCGCCGTCGGCCGACTCGGCGTCGGCGTACGCCTTCCATGCGTTGTTTTCTGTGGCTACCACAACCGTGCCATTTTCTCCCACCGTCACCCACTTGGCGGAGCGCGCATCGTACACCACCTCCCAGAGCGTTCGCGACGGAGCATCTCTTACGGATGTCCAAGTGCTGCCGCGTGCAGAGAACCTGGTCGAAGCGATCCAGCCGGTAGATCTTATCACGCCCCCCCGAGATCCCACCGCTAACCATGATTTCCCGTCGTCCGAAACGGCGACGCTCCTGTAGTTCGTTCTCGAGAGCGGATAATAGGTCGCGAGGCTCCAGCCTCCCTCCGCTCCGGAGGCCGAGGTGCGCATGATGACGTCCTTGTTTCCGACGGCTACCCACGTCGTCTCGCGTTCGGAGGAGGAATCGTCGAAAGGCGGGGAGCGGACGCTCGCTACTGCTACGTCCGCCAAGTCCTCCGTCGTTGGAGATGACACGGCTTTCCAACTCTTTCCGTCGTCTTCCGAACGGAGAACGGTACCCGACGCGCCGACCGCCACCCATACGCTCCCGTAATGAGTGAGGCCCGACAGCCCCGGACTCCCTCGGGTAGCCGCGTCTTTTCCGCGAACCACCGACCACTGACGACCATCGTCGTCGGATCGCGCTACGACGCCCCGAGATCCCACCGCGATCCACGTGCCGGTGTCGCGCCGGAAACCCAGTCCCCTAAACGCCGTCGAAGAGACGGACTGCTCATCCTCGGAGCTCGAGAAGGCGCAGCTGCTCCACGTCTTTCCGCCGTCAGTAGAGCGCATGATGGAGCCCCCGTCGCCGGTCGCCACCCACGTGGTGCCGCCCTCCGATCCTCCCGGTGGCGACGAAGCGCGCACCCGGAAGAAGTCCTTATCGCGGTAGCTTTCTGGGATGTGCTCGTCGTCCACCCTCGAGAACCCGTCTACGCCGTCCTGCGAACGAAACACGGATCCTCCGCTCCCGACCAGCACCCAGACGTCGGACGCGCGGGCCGCGCTGAACACGTCGGCGCCCCTCGACACGCTCGCCGCCAACTGAGGGGCGGACCACTCGGAGAGCGCCGACGAAGACGCCGTCGCCTTGTATCCGTCGTTCCACATGAACCCTTCGGCTAAGGCTTCAGACGGCGGGAACGAAGAGGGATCGTCAATGGCACCCGCGTTTTCTACGGTTGCATCTCCACGGATTATCATCTCTCTGGCCTGCAACTTGCCGTTCTTGACGAGGTCCCACGAGTGCTTATCGGGACACGTCCCGCCGTCTTCGCCCGTACACAATGACGCGGTCAGCTCCTTCCTGTCGCCGGTGTCCGGGTCGTAAACCCAGTACTTGGACGCGCTTACGTCTCCGCGGACGTCCAGTACGGCTTGGGGGTCGTCGGTATCGATGCCCACGCGCGAGTGGGACACCGTGACCCGATCGGGCATCACGCGCAGGTGCGCGCGCGTTCCGGACACGCCGAAGCCGGTGATCCTCAGGCTTCGCAGCTCGATGATACCGGTCCCGTCATCTTCACTTCCGTCACCAGACTCCCCGCGCACGCTCTCGACCAGGAGCGCGAACCTGTCGAACTTGGGGGGGAGCTCGGCGGAAGCGACCTCGAAAGAGCGCGTCTCCGCGCGTGACAGGTGTTGTTGCGACCCGCTGGCCGTCGTATCGCGGGCGTCGATCTGGGACCACCCCGACGCCCCCTCGTCCGCCTTCCTTCCGAGGAGCCTCCATTTGAGGGGGACGTGAGCGACGCGCGCGTGGCAAGACACCGTGTAAGATTTCACGTGCACGCCCCGACCCTTCGGCAGCGACAACGTCGCCCACGCCGCTTTCTTGATGACGGAATCGTCGGGACCCGAAAACGGCCGCCCGGCTACCTTTCCTTCGTAATTGCGCAGCTCCGCCCTCCATGTCGCGACCGGGGAGCGCAAGAGCACGTTGTCGCCGGAACGAGACGTGCCGACCGCCGCCCATGTGCCGAAAGCTTCGTGGAGACCGCCGCCAAACGTCTGAACGAACGGCGCGCGATGTTTCGACCAGTTTTGGCCGTCCGAATCCGAGCGCAGCACCCACCCGTTCGATCCGACGACCGTCCAGCCCCTCCACGCGCCCGAAAGGCCGTGCTTTACCGACAAAAAGTCGGTCGACTCATCCGCGGGATGCGATATGCGACGCCAGTTGCGCCCGTCGTCCGTCGATCTGAAGATCGCGCCTCCCTCGCCGACGACAATCCAAGTGCCGTGATGTTCGTCGACGGAGCGCAACGACAGATCCGAGTCGTCTAGCACGGCGTCCTTCGACCAAGACGTCCCGTCGGTCGTAGAGCGGTAAATGCGGGAAGCGCACACCAGGATCCACGTACCCGTAGAACGGCTACAGGACAGACGGCGCGCTTCTTCCTCGCCTTCCCCGAAGGGAGAGTCCGTGAACACGCGTTCCCAGGCGGACGCGTCCGAGTCGATCCCCAACGCAGATGGCTGCTTCGCGCGAAGGAGCGTGCCCCTGGTGCCAGCCACCATCCAGGTGTCGGAAGAAGGGGAGCGCAACACCGAGACGAGGTGCACGCTCTCTTCGTCCTCGCCGCCGGACAGAGGCGTCGGCCTGCGCTCCCAGCTGGATCCTCCGTCTTCGGACACGAGCAGCGTATTCGCGTCTCCAACCGTCACCCACACCTCCTTCGGGGATGAGTTTCTGGATGGCTCCGCGTAAACGTCGCGAAGGCGAACGTCGGTCGAGGACTCGACCCGTGTCCAGATCTCGCCGTCGTCCGTAGAACGCTTAATCAAGCCGGAGTCTCCGACGCACACCCACGCGTCCGACGCGGGAGACCTCAGGAAGCGCACCGGCCTGTGGATCGCGTTGATCCTCTCTTCCGCGCCCGACAACCTCACCGAGTAGAAAGGGAGCGCCGCGTCTCCGCTCCGGTTCACGAAGACCGCCGCTTCTGGCCCACGGACGAAGCAGGTGTACGCCGCGCCCATCGCATAATCGTCGCGATCCGCTTCGTGAACGCTTCCCGCTACGACGAGTTGACTAGACGCGGCGTCAAAGGAAGCCGCTCGCAGCGTGACAGATGACGCGTCGCCGAACTTGAGGTCGTCTTCGACCGTCCAAGAAGACATGTCCGCGGCTGTAGTGTCTTCGTCTTCGCGTCCTCCCAGATCTCCACTCGTCAGACGGGCTTTCAAACTGCACGTGTACGTCCTGCCGTCTTCTCCCGCGACTCGCCAAGTCATGCTGCCGACGTGCGCCAGCGCGTTCAGCGACGTCCTGGCCATGCGCTCTGTTAAGCCCTTGCCCGCCGAAGCGTCGCGTTTCCAGATGGATCCGTCACCGCGTGACCACAACACCGTTCCGGCATGCCCTGCCGCGATCCACACGGTGAACGGATATCCCCGATCGTCGAGCCCTGTCGCCGAGGACACGCACAGGATGTCTTTATCGTCCGCGAACGACGGCGTCCTCGCCCTCTCCCACTTTCGGCCACCGTCCTTCGAATACACTACGCACCCGGAACCTCCTACCGCGACGCAAGAAGATGACGCGTCTCCCGCCGTGTCTACGCCCAGCAGGTTGTCCACCGCCGGAACGTCGGTGACGCGCGCCCAGTTTTCGCCGTCGTCGTCGGAGCGCAGCACGTATCCCGCGTCTCCTACGGCGATCCAGACCCCGGCGTCTTCTCCCGCCGAAAAAGCCGCGACGTGTTTGAGCGTGGCGTGCGCGTGCGAATACGCCGCTTCCGAAGGGCCGTACACCTTTTTCCATACCATCTCCGAAGCGACGTCCGCGTCGGACGAAGCGCGGAGCACGATCCCCTTCGAGCCGACCGCCACCCACGTTCCGGTCGAGGCAGACCGCTTCACCGAGTGCAGGGTGATGGAGTATGTGTCCTCTTCCTCGAGATCGTCCGAGGGCAGAGGCACGCGGCTCCAGACGAGACCTCCGTTCGTAGACACGCGCAGCGTGCCTCGCGCTCCGACTGCCACCCACAACCTGTCCTCGGGAGCGTTGGCTGCCCCCCCCGGGTAAACCGCGTATAGAGGCGCGCTGTATGGTTTCCCTTCGTCGATCTCTTTCGCGGATTCGAGAGCCATGCGCATCGACCAAGGGCTGGTGGCCGAAGACGATCGCGAGGAGGAGCTTAGCGTCCCGTAACGATCCGCGACACCTTCGACGGTTTCTTGACTCGGAAGCGCCCATACCGCGGTCTCGCTCTCGTCGACGGGACGTTCTCCCGGCCGGGGAAACAGCGGCTTTCCCGAGGGAGAGGAGGATGGAGCGGTGGGCGGGTGGGTCTGGAGGTCCTCCTCCGAAGCGTGTTCCACATCCGAAGACGGAAACTCGACGACAGTGTCCCCTAGCACGCGCATCCCTCCGTCGACGCGCCGGCCTTCGACGACGACCTTCCTGTCGTTTCCTTCGCCATCTCCCTCCAAGAATCGCCGAGCTCTCACGGTTCCAGATATCGCGGCATTACCCCGAATATCCGCGGCTTCTCGAGGATCATCGGTCCCCACGCCCAGCCTGGCCGCTCCTCCGATCAAAACCTTACCGGACGTCACGGTAAGGTGAGGCTTCATCTCGATATCGCGGCTTCCTCGGAAGCGGACGCTCCTGAGATCGGCTCCCTTACCGCCAGATCCCACCCGGAGCACGACGATCGCGAACTTGGAGAACCTGGACGACGTAGGCGAAGGCAGATTAAATTCCGCGACCTGTCCTCGTCTCAAGGGAGCGGACCCGCTTTCTTCGTCTTCCTTCCGGTGATCGATCTCTACCCACTCGCCCTCCTCGTCTTCACCATTCCCCTCCTCGTCCTCTTCGACGCCGCTCTCGCTCCCTTCGCCGTCGTCCTCCTGCTCCTGCCTGACCCTGAAGCCGAGCAGCTTCCATTCCCTGGGCACCCTGCTCTCCACCGAGTGCGCCTCCAGCGCGTAGCCGGCGACGTGGACGGCCTGTCCCTTCGACACGCTCGCGCGGATCCAGGCGCCCTTGCCCCCTCCCGGGTACACGGCCGAGTCGCCTTCGTACTTGCCGGTGTCCGCGTTAAACGAATCGACCGAATCGTCACTGCTCCAGTGAGGCGCTTCTACGCGGAGTAAAGTACCCCGTGGACCGCACATTAACACCGTTCCGTGCGCCGATTTTCTGGATACGGCTTGAATTACGATCAAACCGTCGTTTCCTCGGTCGCGCGGATCCCTGCGCATGGGTCCGTGGCGCTTCCATGAATTCCCGTCGTCCTTGGATCGGAGTAAAGTACCGTCAGATGCGGCGGCTAACCATCCTTTCCATCCGCCTTTGAGCACGCGCGTCAGCACGTGGCCCGCGAATTTAGGGGGGGCGTAATCAAACCCGTCGTCTGGCGCAGCGGGCGACGATCGTTTCCAAGATCGACCATCGTCATTAGAACGGAACAAAACGCCATCATCTCTCGCGGCTATCCACGTTCCCTGTTCACACGCCAAGTCTTTTACGGCTTTTCCGTCAGCGTCGCCGTCCAAAATATCCGACTCGCGCCATGTCGATGCCAGTGGTGGGGAGGGAGAAGATGTCGACCCTGATCCCGCAGAGCCGTCCGAAGACGTCTTGAACAACCGGCCGTCGCTGGTTCCCACCATCCAAATTCCGCTCGATGCGTTGCGCGCTACGGAGGTCACGCGAACGTTCTCGGATCCCGAGAGGCGCACGTTTTCCGTCCATGTTTCTCCGTCGTCGGTGGAATGCAGGACCGCGCCGAACTTACCCCCGGCCACCCAACAACCGTCGGTGGCAACGTGAACAGAGGTCAGCGAGCCGAGCGCCTCCAGGTCGCCCCCCTCGACGTCCTCCTTCGCCTGCGCCCTCTTCCAAGATTTTCCGTCGTTCGATGACCTGTAAAAGCGCGCGTCTCCGGCGCCTTCACTCGTCTCGCGCGTGATCGCGACGAACGTTCCCGTCACCTCTGAACACGCCGCGTCAACGAAAGCCGCAGGTATCTCCTCGGCATCCTCTCCGGTAACGTCGCGCACCTCCTCCCACGTCTTTCCGTCCGTCGCAGAACGCAGGAGGACTCCCGTCTCGGTCGTATCGTCGTCCCTCTTTCTTTCCGCGGGACAGATCCACGTTCCGGTTTTCGAACTTAGCGCGGGTCTAGAGAGACGCGTCCCGGATCCCGTCAAGGGTAAGCGCGGCACCTGACTAAACGAAGGTCTATCTACACCGTCGTTGCTCGCGGAAAGCGCTTTCCATCCCGCGTGTTTCGGACAAGTCGCCAAGAACCCGCGCGCGCCCGCCGCCAACCAAGCGCCGGAGAAGGGCGAATGGAACAGGGCCAGCACCGGGGGGCGTTCCTGATCGTCGGCTCGGGCGAAAGACGACGACATCTCCATGGCGGACCAGCTCCCCCGGGAGCCGGCCGGGTCGGAGGATCGCCACAACTTCCCGTTGTTGCTCGCGACGACCCAGTCTCCCGTTTCGTTTTCTCCGTCGTCATCAGAGGATCTCGAAACGGTCAAGAGCGTCTCGTGGGCGCCGAACGGAGAATCCTTCGTATCGTGTGCATTGTTTCCGTTGTGCACCACGCTCCAGCGCGCGCCCTTCGAAGACCGGGAGGAACTGACGACGGTGCCTCTCGATCCGACGGCTATTATCACGCCGCGATCCGCTTTATCGTATCCCGGATCGGACGCCGCCACCGACCACAGATCGCATGCCTCCGTCACGCCAGGGGCCCCGACCGGCTCCCACGTGCTTCCTCCGTCAAGGGAGCGCAGGATAGATCCCGCACTACCTACCGCGATCCATACTGCTCCTTCGTCTTCTTTACGGGAAGGGTTCATGCAGCAGACGCCGCGAAGGTGAGGCCTGCCTCCTTCTGTTCTCTTGATGAAAGGCGCGCGCGACCACTTAGAACCGTCGTCTTCGGACGTGACGACCAAGCCGTTATCTCCGACCGCGATAAACTTGCCGGTCTTAGCGTCGACGTCCAGTGCGTACAGCGCGTCATGCTCGCGCTCCATCACGCCGTCATCGATCACCTGGTCCACCGACGTCCAGGACGCGCCGTCGTCGGTGGACCGCACCACCGCCCTCCTCGACCCGACCGCCACGTAATTTCCCGACTTCGGACTCTTGCGCACCGCCATAAAATCCCTCGCCGAGAAGGAGCCTGGCGCGCTCGCGACGGACCAACGCTGCGCTTTTTCGTCGACGGATCTGAGGACGACGCCCGAGCCGGCCACCGCAACCACCGTTCCTGTCTCGCCGAATGTCGCGCGACGCGATCCATCAATGCCGCGAATACTGATCTGAGATGCTTCGTACACGGATTGTCCGTCTTCTTTGTCTCCGTAAAGACCGGTGCCGGGAGGCACGTCGTAGGACAGGGCCTCCCAGAACCTGGACTCCGACCACGGCCCGAACGCGCTCGACGATGATGCCGCCGATTGCTTTGCCTTCTTGTCGTCGCTGCTCAGCAGGCGCGCGCTCCAAATCCACGGCGCGTCTTCCCTGTCGAACGTGCGATCCTCGAATGACGGCGGTAATTTGGCGACGTAAGCTCCTTTCGTTTCTTTCGAAGGAGCCGCGGCACTTTCGACGCGCATGTCGCCCTTGACGTCGAACCGCGAAACGCGGTCTTCGCGCAGCCGGGCCATCGCGTCCTTCATGTCCGTCAAAGACCCATCTTTAGAGGCGATGACGTACTTTTCCGCGATAATGGCATCCGCACGGACTTTCCCCCGGACGTCCAGGGCCTCCCGGGGCTTCTTGTTCTCCTCTCCCTGCGTGCCTCCCAGGCGAACGCCGACGCCGACGCGAGCCGCGTCTGAAAACAGCACGCTCCCGTCTTCCAGTTTGACGTAGGGAAGAATGCCTTGCTGCGGCGCGTCGTCGTAGAATCGAACTCCCGCAATTTCTGCGGACAATGATTCTCCCTCGTGCTCCTCGCCCTCCCTAAATCCGCGCACCTTTTCGACGACGATGGCGTATCGGGTGTAGTCCGAAGCGGGAGGTGTCGAAGACGGTTCAAACACCGCGACCGCGTCAGGCGAGAGGGGAGCGGAGCCCCCGAGATTGTCCGGGGACCTGGCGTCCAGCACGGTCCACGATCCCTTCTCGCCGAGATCTTCCCTCCATCCCAGCACGCTCCACGCCTCCGGCACCTTCTCCGGAGCCGACCCGGTCTCGATGCTGTACGCCTTGAGGTGGCTCTTTTCGGGGATGATTAGCGAGAGCCACGCTCCCTCGGGCCCGCCTTGTTTCAAAGGCGAAGCAGGGTTAGAGCCGTCCTCCTTGCGACCCCCGCTTCCCGCGTCGTACGTCGTTGAGCTCTCCCAAGCGTTGTTCAAAGCTGCGAATAAGCGCCCATCCGCGTGAGCGGTAACGAGCGCCGAGCTGTGCGCGGAGCATCCCAAGCACTTGACGCTCCTGCCGGGAACGAACGCGGGGAACCAGGTGATACCGTCGTCCACCGACCTCCAGAGCGCCGACACGTCGTCGTCCTCTGTGTCGTCGGTGCCCTTCGACGCGGCCGCCACCCATCCCCTCCAGGTACCGCGCCCTACGAAGCCCAGCGAGTTGAATCCCGCGTCCCTCTTGGGCGGCGCGTCCTCCGAGATCCCGTTCGAACCGATCCTCTCGTCCATCGTCGCGGAAGTCCAAGATCTTCCGTCGTCCGTCGATCTGGCCACGACGCCTCCCAGATCGTTCGAGATCCACGTCCCGCGAGATGCGTACAAGCTCGTGACCGCGTTGGTCTGAGATCCCGATCTGCCTTCCGCGTTCTTGTCGATCTTGGTCCACGTTTTGCCGTCGTCGACGGATCTGTACGTCCTGCCGAACGTCGCGCCGACCAGCCATGTTCCCGTCACACTGGAACGAAACACGGAGACCATATCGGGCACGGCGACTTCGGAGAGCTCCCGCACTTCACACCTCTCCCAAGACGAGAACGTCGTTTCTCCGTCATCCTTCGTCCTTTCTACGGATCTCAACACGCGTCCCTTGATTCCCGTGACGATCCAAGTACCCGACGGAGATACATGCACGGCTCTTAAAGACGCGCCGTCGCCATCTTCTTCGAAATCTGCCGCGGTTTCTAGACCCTCCCCGCCTCCCTTGCGCCAGCTTTTACCGTCGTCTACGGAGACGTACGCCGATAGCGGTCCGAATGACGAGAGCGCCAGCAGCGTTCCTGTTTTCGGGTTGCACGCCGACGTCGATAACGGAGGCAGCGCGGCTCCCGACGCGTCCTTAACGACGCGCCGCCAAGTCGAGCCGCCGTCAATCGAGCGCAGGACCACTCCCGTCGCTTCGTCTCCCTCCTTTTCCAGGCTGCCCTGACAGATCCACGTGCCCGTGCTCTCGCTGCGCGTGACGCTCCCCAGAGACCGGACCTTCTTGTTCTCTTCGTCTCCGATCGAGACGACGCGCGCCTCACGGAGCGGAAGCGCAGGCTGCAGTTTGCGATAACGGTACCCTCCTTCGTCGTTTTCGACCGCTACAGGCTCGAACGGCATCCATCCCGTCCTCTCGCGCGCGATGAAGTGCGCTCCCGAGCGTCCCAGCACGACCCATCCGCCCTGTACATACGAGTAGTGCACGTCGTTCAGAGCGGCGTCCTTTCGTTTTCTGGTCACGGTCACGCCTTCCATGGCCCTCCAAGTCTTGCCGTCATCGGTTGATCTAGCGGTCTCGCCTTCGTCTCCTACCGCCACCCACGTTCTGGACGCGCTCGAGTACGCGACGTCGCGGAGAGCGTTCCTTTTGTCGATGCCGTCTTTCATTTCGACGTCGGGTGACCATGTCCGTCCATCGTCTTCGGATCGGAGCACCGTACCCGCGTCTCCCACCGCGATCCAGACGGGAACGCTTTCGTCGCTTTCGTCCGAGCTTTCGCCGTACGACACTCCCCAGAGCGACATCGCGCGGGGGCGTCCGGGAAGGTCCAGGTCGGAGTACGCCGTACTAACGCGTTGCCATCGCATGCCCTCTCCGGCATCGTCTTTACCGACGCCGCACCTGAGGATGACGCCTCCGCTATCACCTACCGCTATCCATGTCGCGACATTCGAGCCGCTCTCCGAAGGACGGTGCCGGCGTTGCACGACTCGCGTCAAGGTTTCCTCCGTGCGTAAAACCGCTGCTCGCAGTTGCACCCTGTCCCACGTAGCGCCTTCGTCGTCGGACTTGACGAGCGTGCCTCCGGACCCGCAGGCCGTCCACCGGTAAGCCGACTCGTCGTCCCCGCCCTCATCGGACCCCCTCACCCCTCTCCAGACGCCACGGAGGGTGGCGTTACCAAGGACTCCGCCAAAGTCGCTGATCGCTGACCAAGTTACAGCATCGTCTGTCGACCGTAGCAGGGTTCCTGATTCTCCTACGGCCATCCATATCGTCTCGTCTCGAGACTCTACGACGCTTCCGTGAATGCCATAAAGCGCGACTCCGCCACCCGTCGCCTGGACCGTATGCACCAGATCCCACTTGACCTGGAAGGGATCGCGCGATCGAAAGATCTTGCCCTGCGCCGTCACGATTACGCGCGTGTCGCCGACCTGGTGCGAGGCCAGGACGTCGGCCGCCTCCCCCCTGGGGGACCTTTTACCGAGGCCGGCCCAGGGCGCCACGAAAGCCGCGGAAACCCGGGCCCTGTACTCCCCTCCCGACCTCTCGTCGGGCCAGGCGTAGCTTCGGGTCACAGACTCGACAGAGCTGGATGTCGCGGGAGGGTACTCGTTCAGTACGCTGGAGCCGTGCGACAAAGAGGCGAGCGTCGTGGTGCGTTCGAGAGTGACGTCTCCTCCGCGCACGTGCAGGCTTCCGAAAGTGCCGTCCGCGTTCTTGGTCGCCACCTCCAGCACGGCTTTCGTCTCGGGGTTTCGCACTAAGAACCTGCGTGCGGCGACTTCTCCCGAGGCCCTGACGTCGCCCACCACCTCGAGCGCCTTCTCGGGTTCCTCCGTTCCGACGCCCAGTCGGGCGTTGGTCACGACGACCCGGCCCTGCTTGATCGCCAGATGTTGGACGGTCGATGCATCCTCCGTGCTTCCTATATAGCGGACACCCCGAAGCTCGACGCTTCCCGCCTTGCCGTCCCTGACGCGCGTTATCACCAGCGCCACCCTCCTGGTGGCGAAGCCGGGTGGCGACGGAAGTTCGAAGGTCGCGACGCTCGAGGGCTCGAGGTCGGCGCCACTCTCCGAGGCCAGCTCTATCCAGGTGCCCTTGCGCTCCCCTTCTTCTTTCTCTTCCTCCGCGTCCGACTCCTCTCCGTCTGCTGCTTCAGAGTCCTCATGCCAGGCGTACACGGTCCACGAAGTCGGCGTCCTGTCCTTGGACGCGTGCGTTGATACGGAGTAGCCCCTGAGGTGCACCTTACGCGGCAAATGAAGCTCGTTGAAGGCGCCCTTCGGCGTCGAGCCACCGTCTATTGCGAGACGGTTGTTGCCCGCGTATTCCCCGGTGTCCTCGTCGAAAACGTCTCCCGAGCTCGGATCGGAAGCCCAGGTTGGGAAAGCGGCGTGGCGCGCTATCCTGCCGTCTTTCAAGCCCAGAAGCCAGGTTCCGTTCCTTTCGGCCACACATTTCACGGCATTATTTCCGACGCCCGCATATCCTTCGGGATCGTCCCTCTCGGACCACGACGCGCCGAGGTCGTCCGAGCCGATCGCCCTGCCGTCGGATGCCACCGCCGTCCATCCCCTCCACTTGCCTCCCGACGCGCCGAACGCGACGTGCACGAAGTTAGCGCCGGACGAAACCGTGGCAGACGCTGGAGAGGGGTCCTCTTCGTCCGTTTTTACGCTCCTCTTCCAATTAGATCCGTCGTCTCTGGAGCGGCACACTCCCTTTCCGTCCGCGAAACAAGCTATCCACGTTCCGGAGCGTTCGGCTACGGATGTCAAGGCGCTCGTAAAACCCGGCGCGTCCTCTCCTTCGCCATTAATCGACGCGCGTGTCCAGGTCATACCGTCGTTCCTAGACACGGCGATGGCCGCTATTTCTTCGTCTTCTGCTACCGCGCTTCCGACGATGATCCACGTGCCAGTGGACGAACCACGGCGCACCGAACGCGCCGACGCCATCTCCCCCCCTTGTATTCCTCCTTCCGCATCCGCGTGCAAAACGGTATTCCATTTCTTGCCGTCATCTTCTGAGCGGAGCACAAAAACGCGGTCTTTTTCATCATTTTTTCCGCGCATCGTTCCGACGGCTAAAATCGTTTGGCGAAGGGCGAAAGCCGGGGAACCGTAAACGTCGGCGATTTCGAAATCGTCGGCGTCGGCGCCATCCTTGTCGAATAGCGGGATCTCATAGGAGGATGTGCGGCTCAGGGGCGTCCAGCTCAGCCCGTCATCCTCGGAGCGGGCCAGGGAGAACTTGTCGGATCCGGCGATCCAAGTTCCCGACTTGGGAACGCGGAAGATCGTTGTCACGGTTTCTTTCTTTTCGTCGTTTCCAAATACCGCGGATTCGGTGACCCGCGCCCAACTGGCGCCGTCGTCGGTGGACCTGTATAGCAATCCCGTGCTTACTCCCGCTATCACGGTGCCGTTATCTCCCATGTGCACCGAACTCACTTCGGGGATCGTGCCTTCCGAAGAAGAAGACGGCGGAGGGGGTGGTAAGCGCAAGAGCGTCGTCGGAGATGACTTTGCCGCGGCTTCGCTAGAGCGCGAAGACCTCGAGCTCGCGTAGGAGCACCATCCGTGGTGATGCTGCGCGAAGGCGAGCCTTCCCTTCTCTCCGCACGCGAGAAAGCCGGAAAATCCCTGGCGCGCCACGCGGGTTAGGGACCAGTAGTAGTGGTCCGCCGCGGCCGGATAGTAGGATCCTTCCTCCGTCTGGCCCGTTTCAGATGAAAATAGCCGCGAAAACGCCTTCCATGTCAAGCCGTCGTCTGAGGAGGTCCACGATTTCCCGTCAATTCCGACGGCCACCCAGACCCGAGGCACCGCACCTTTTGAAACGTGATCGACCTTGTCCGTGTGCAAGTCTGTGGGAGATGATGAGGCGGCCACGCTCACGATCACGTCGCGAGAGGACGCCCCGGTATCGGAGGGGGGCAGCAGGCTCCACGATCGCCCTCCGTCTGTTGATCGCGCGAGCGTGCCTTCGGAGCCTGCGACGATCCAGGTAGAAGACGCGGCATGGTAGGAAGCGCACATGATGTCCGGTTTCGACGGGTGAGCGACGGAGACCTCTACCCACGACCCCTCTTCCCCGTCTTCGTGCTCGCTGCGGAAAATGCTCCCGGACGTCCCTACCGCGATCCACTCTCTGCCGCTCGTTTCTAGGCACCTCAGCGCGAACGCGTGGTCTCGTCCCGCTTTATCGCGGCTTCTGTTAATCTCAGACGCCCTGTCTGTCGCCTTCTTCCTCGCGTTCACGGAGGTCCATGTTTTGGCGTCGTCGGTCGACTTCAGGAGCGTTCCGCCGGTTCCCGCGACAAACCACGTCTTCGAACCAGGAGCGACGGAGGCGCACGCAGAGCGCAGCGTACGGGCGCGTCCTTCCTCATCTTCGGGCATGTCCGTCGAGCGCTCCCAAGTCAGGCCGTCGTCGTCGGAGCGCGCGACGATCCCCGCGTCTCCGACCAGCACCCAGGTGCCCGTCACGGACGAAGCGCGCAGGCAGAACACCAGCGGGGGAGGCTTGGACAGCTCCTCCTCCCTGCCGACGCTTGGCCACCAGTCCACCGCTTTCCAAACGTCCAGTCCCACGGAAGAGGACGAGCGGTAAAGTTTTCCGTCGGCGTGGTTAGCGATCAGGCACGTCCCGGTCTTGGCGGATTGGTGCACCGAGGTCAGCACGTCGAGCGGCCGGCCTTCGGTGTCTTCCTGCTCGACCTCGAAAAAGCGCGGGATATTTGACCACGGTTGCAGAAGGGCCGAAGACGTCTTGGCGGCGTACACGCCGGCCGCGTCGATTGAGGCCGCGTCGTGCACGTCTCGCTCGCGCACCCTCCACGCGTATGCGTGCGCGGCGTACGTCGACTGGGGCGGGAACTCGATAATGTCGTCGGCGCCATCTTCTCCTCCCATCAGTCGCTTCTTCAGGTGCGAGAACGTGGCGTCCCCGACGAAGTCACGCGAAGCGCCGCGCAAACGCGCGTCGACCGTATTCAGGAGCGAGCGCGACAGATCGCGGACGCGTCCGTGCTCGTCGAGCGTCAGGATCTTGGACGCCTGCAACGAGCCCGTCGCGACGATGTTGCCCCCCACGTCCAGCGCCTCCTTAGGGTCCCGCACGCGCACGCCGACGTTGGCATTGTCCATGACGACCCTTCCGGTGTTGACCGTGAAATAGGGAACGACGGAGTCGTGATTCGCGTCCAACTTTCCGTGGAAACGCAGATCCCTGACCTGCACCGAGGGCGCGCCTCCGGAGGTGCTCTCGATCACGAGCGCGAGCCGGCTGTAGGCATCGGGCGTGATCGCGGCGAGCGCAAAGGTGCGCGTCACGGGCACGCTCTTTTCGTAAAAACTCTTCCCGCCTCTGATCACGGGAGCGAATGCGTCTTTACCCGCGCTGTCGTCTCCTCCTCCGCCGTTATCATTCGCCGCATCCTCTCGCGCATCCAGCTCCTCCCACGCCTCTTCTTCGTACGTGGGACCGCTGTCGTCGATATTCGCGGCACGCAACCCCATCAGGCGCCAAGACTTTGGCCGCCTTTCGGATACCGTGTGAGTCGTGAAGGAGTAAGAGTGCACGTGTAGCGGCGAAGGCAGCTTGAGCGCCGCCCAGGCGCCGGCGACCATGGCGTTCGTGCCGGCCGGGCCCCTGTCCTCGGATGAGCCCCCTGGCAGATACGACGCTTCGACAACGGGCAGGCGCGCCTCCCAGGGCGACCAGCCGGCGCGCGCCAACGTACCGTCCGTTCCGCAGATGACGACGGTTCCCGAGTCCTCGTGAACGCCCACGAGGTGCGCCCGCTCCTGAGATATCGTCAAGAACGAGATATCTACGGCGTTCCAGCTTTGGCCGTCGTTCACCGATCGCATGAGCGTCCCCCCGTCTCCGACCGCCAACCAACCTCGCCACGCGCCCGACACCACGAAACGAACCGCGTTCAGTCCCGGATAAGCGTCCGCGTAATCTGTTTCGCTCGGGAGTTTGACGGATGGCAGCACCCACGTTTTTCCGTCGTCTACGGAACGCATGACAAAGGGCTTGCCCTCGCGTTTTCCTACGGCTATCCACACGCCGTTGTGTTCCTGCACCGCGCGTATCTCGAACGCGCCTCCGTCCTCGAAGCCCTCGAGAGGCACGGTTTCGGGAGAGCGCCACGATTTGCCGCCGTCTATCGATCGCAGCAGCCCTCCCGCGTACGCGTCCTCTCCCTTTCGTTGTCGATATCCGTCCTCTTCAGTTGCTTCGGATGCTCGAGCCAGCGCCCCGGGAACGATGATGGTCCCGGTGAGGCCGGACTGTGCCGGTATGCCCCGCGGGCCCGTCACCATCGCTTCCCGTGACAAAGTATCTTCCGATATGTCGCTTTTGGTCCACGTGCGACCGTCGTCTTCGGATCTGAGCATCACCGCGAGATCGTCGTCGCCCTCCTCCGATCCCTCTTCCTTCGAGAGACGGTAACCCGCCGACGTCACCCACGTCTCCTTACCCTCCTTCCAAGACACGCGCACAGCTCCTCCCAGGCAGGCCGCATTCCCTTGGGCGTCTTTCGGTGCTTCGACGTCTACCGCCGTCCACTCGAGACCGTCGTCGGTAGACCGGTACACTTTTCCGTCACACACGGACGCCAGCCAGGTGGTGCTCCACGACGCAGAAGAAGATTCGCGACGTAGTCCGTGTGCGACACCTCCCGTAACACTGAACGGGCTTCCTTCAAACACGGCGTCGGCCGGGAGCTTGCGCAGGCGCCAAGTTTCTCCGTCGTCGGAGGAGCGGAGCACGACAAAGTTCCCGGTGATTTCGCCTTCGCTATCGGTGTCGCTCTCATTTACGGTGTTGACGGCCAGGGCGAGCGCGATCCACGTGCCCGCTGCGTCCTCGGATTTATCGACCGCCACGAATCGCAAGGGCCTGCCGTCGCTGCGATCGAGGAGAGCCGCCCTCGCGAACTTCTGTCCCGCGCGTGCCGTTCGCGCAGGGCTAGAGCCGTTGACGTCGGTGAAGAGGTACGACGGGATCTTCTCGGCCGCGAGAGCCAAGGTTCCTCGCGTACCAACGGCCGCCCATGTTCCTGTGTTGACGTCGAACGCGACGCCGGTCAGTGCCAAAGAAAACGGGAATGCTTCCGCGATATCCCGTGTGTCCGCGACATGTAATTTTGACCATGACGCTCCGTCGTCGTCCGAACGCAGCACGACGAGTCCCGCCCCGACGGCGGTCCAAGTCTTTCGCGTCGCCAGAGGCCCCGGGGCCACAGAGTTTAGCGTGATCTTGGTCGGTTGCCTCACGGTCTCCCAAGCGTCGATGCCCCCGATCGCGACGTCTCCCCTGTTTCGTGTACCGACGGAACGTATGATGGCCCCGTCGTCTCCAACCGCCACCCACGTCCTCTCTTTTTCGACTTCCGTCCCCTCGGAGCGCTGACAGGACAGGCCCCGGAGCGTCGCCGTAGTCGGCGTGTACTGCTCGTACCAGGTCTCGCCCGCGTCCTCGGACCGGAGCAGGCTCCCGGACTCGCCGCATGCCATCCACTCCTTATCACCGTCGCTATACACCGCCAACAGAGCGCGCGTCCAGCGCAGCGCATCTCCCGCTGCCGATTTGACGACGACTCCTTCGTCTTCGGCCCCGGAGCGCGTCGTCTTCCAACTTTTTCCGGCGTCTTTCGAGCGCGCGATCTTTCCGCTATTGCTCACCGCGACTATGGTACCGTTAAGATTCGCATGAGCTGCCGTCACCGACTCGCTTTCCGAGAACGGCGATCCGTCTTTCGTGATCGCGTCCCAAGAGACGCCGTTGTCCACGGATCGCATAAATGCTCCGTAAGTGCCTCCCGCCACCCAAACCGAGTTCGACTTCGACGGGACGTGAGCGACGCACAGCATGTCGAGCGCGCCTTCTTCGGAGTCGAAAGGGTGAGACACGAGCTCCCAGGGCGCAACTTCCGTCCCATCTCCGGACCTTCTGACCACCGTCCCCTCGGATCCTACCGCTATCCATACGCCCTTGTCCGCGTCGTGATCTACGGCGAACATGGTGGGCTCCATCGAAGACGACGGGACTACAGACAAAGCCACCGTCCACCACGGACCAACGGAGGAGCTCGAAGATCGAATCGAATACTCTCCATTCTGGACTTCGGTAGAATCGGACACTTTCCAGGAAGACCCGCGTGCAGACACGGCCGAAGGCGGAAACTCGTACGTCATGTCCGCGTCGCCTTCGGGAGAGTTTTTGATGGCCACGTCGCCGGCCACGTTCAGGCCCGTCGCGGTGCGCGCGTCGAGCACGGCTCCTATCTCCTTCGACCGGCCTTCTCCGTCGACGACCCTATAGCCCTTGGCCAACGCCACGCCCGACACGCGCACGTTGCCTTCGACGTCCAGCGCCTCGCTCGGGTTCTCTTTGCGGATACCTACATCTCCGTTGGTAGCTACGATCCTGCCGTCGTCTACCACCAGGTAGGGCACGGTGTCTGTTTTGGGCAGACCGTAAAAACGCAGGTCCCTAACTTCGACCCGTCTTTGCTCGGCGTCAGCGTCGGGGACGGGGTCTCCATCTCCGCCCCCTACGGCGTCGATCACGAGTGCGAACTCGTCGTACATGTACTCGCTAAGACGGGAGAGGTTGAAGAAGCGGCGCGTGCCCAGATCCGCGTCCTGCCGGTCGGTGCGCGTGTCCAACTCGTCCCAGCCTGCTTGCCGACGACCGAACACCTTCCAATCCCGGGGGCGCGCGCCGGCGGAGGTTCCCGTCTCGACGCTGTAGGACCTCAGCTGCACCGGGGCCGGCACGGACACCGAGAGCCAGGCGCCCGGAAAGTTGCCGGGCAGGTTGGGAGCCTCTCCGTTAGGGTACATCGGGGCCTTCCAAAAAGGCACCGCCGATCTCATCAAAAGGGGGCGTCGGGAGCCGTTCTCTCCCTCCTCGTCATCTTTCTCGTCATAAGAGCCTCCGATCAAGAGAGTGCCGTGAGGACTCGCGTAAGCGCACCAAGCGTCCGTTCTAGCACGGTCCGACGAGGGCGCGGGCACCGACATCGCTCGCCACGTGTCTCCTCCGTCCCGAGAGAGCGCGACAAGACCGTCCTCTCCCGTTACGATCACCCCCGAGTAACGACCTTCGGGAGCTCGCGAAACGTGCGTCAGGTTCGCGCCTCGGTCGAGATCGTGTTCGATCTCGCTCCACGTCTTACCGTCCGTGAAAGAACGAAGCATGGTTCCCGACTCTCCGACCGCCAAAAAGACGCCGGAGCTGATGTCGATCACCGACTTTAGAGGAGTGGGCGATGACGCGACGTCTTTTCCCGTGCTGACGGTCTTCCACGTGTCCCCAGAGTCGGTAGATCTCCAAACGGCCGCGATATCCTGAAATTCTCCTTCCGAGTGTTCGACGCGCCTGGTCCCGACGGCGATCAGGGTTCCCGTAAACTTGGAAACGGCGATAGAGCGGACGCTCGCTTCCTTGTCGTCCTCTATGGTGTCCGCGGATCTCCAGGATAATCCGTCGTCTCGTGACAGATGCACGGTAGCGTAAGACGACGCGTCATCCCCATCGTCGTCGTCTTCTTCCTTCTTGCTCCCCCCGATTAACCAAAGTTTGCGATAAGGGCTCTGTACGACCGCATTATAAGAAACGGCCGCTGTTTCCTTTTCTCCGTCTTCTCCTTCCAATCGCACGGCGAACGCCTTCCACGTCTTCGCGTCGTCCTCGCCTCCCTTCGCCCGGAGACAGGATCCCTTATCGGTGACCGCCAACCAAGTATCCGTTAATTTTCCGAACGCGACGTCTTTGACGGAGAAATCGCGATCGTCTTCGTCGGACAGAGATCCGTCATCGACGTCAATCGTTTCCCAAGTTAATCCGTCGTTTTTGCTTCTTTTTACGGATGTAGATCCGTCGTTAACCGCTATCCAAGTCGCTCTTCGCGGATCGTAAGCTATCGAACCGATGGCGCCCTCATTCGCGTCCACTTCTTCTTCGTTCAACCGGACCAGCACGGGCTCCGATGCCGCGGTTAATTCGGAACCGGGCCTGAAGGCGTTCCAAGCGACGTTCTCCGCGCAGATCACGACCGATCCCGAATCTCCGACCGCCACCCACAATCCCGACGCCTGTACGAACGTCGCTCCGCGTAAGAAAGGGGATCCCTCCGAGCGCTCGACGCGCCTCCAACTTTTTCCGTCGTTGGTGGAGCGCAAGAGCACGCCGCCCTTTTCCTTCTCCTCAGCGGCGTCGTACGTTTTTGCTGTGGCGAACCATATCGGATCAGATCCCGCAGATTCCGCAGATCCCACCCACGTCACTTCGGAGACGTCCTCTTGCAAAATAGCGTCGTCTACACGACTCCATTTCGCTCCGTCTCTTGCTTCGAGACGGAACACCGCGCCTTTCTCTCCCGCGGCGATCCAGGTCCCCGAGCTCGGCGACCAGGACACCGACATCAGCGTCTTTCTTTTCGGTTCTTCTTGCTCCCCATCACCCTCGGACTCGGACCCAGACTCCTCTTCATCTCCGTGCACGTTCAGTTTTTTCCACGTCCGGCCGTCGTCTTCGGAGACCTCGAGCAAGCCCCGTCTTCCCGAAGAGTACCACAGTCCTCCTCCGTAATGCACCGACATCAAGTCATCGTCCGGTGTTCCGGACGCATCTGCCACGCGCTCCCAGCTCTCGCCCGCGTCGGCCGACCTCAGGATCACGCCCTCCGACCCGACCGCGACGATCGTCATGTCGCCGTCGAAAGAATCTTGTTCGGAGGACGTCGTCGCGTCTCCCCTGCGACGAGTAGCGATAGATCGCAGATCTTGCGCCGGCTCTTCGATTCCGTTATTGAAAGAGGTGACGCGCGCCCACGCGAGGCCGTCGTCGGTGGAGCGCAGCAGCGTCCCCTTTTCTCCGACCGCTATCCATGTCTTGGGGGACGACCTCGTCTCGCCCGGCGCCGAGAGGGTTGGCGCCGCATGCGTCACGGCGAACAGGCGCTTATTGGCGGATTCAGAGGGCACGTCTTCCTGGCGTTCCGCGTCGTGTAGTCCGTGCGTCGATCTCATGATGGTGCCATCGTCACCGACCGCGATCAACGTGCCCTGTAACGGTCGGTCCCGGTGTCTTTTCGCGGTATTCGCCAAAAAAGCTACCGCGTTCAATCGGGTTCTCGTGTTCATCGACATGGGAGCGGAAGCGGGGTCGTTCGCAGGAATCGACGAGTTGGTAACGTACTCGAGGGGCGCATCTCCCGTGTCGATATCGTCGCCGTCGCGCGTTCCCTCTGGGTCCACGAGCCGGTGGCTCTCGCCCCCCCCTCCGGTACGGGCGGTCACAGGAGGATAGGCCCGGAGCCGTTCGGAAGCCGTTTCCATATTTTGTGCGTTCACGCGCAGCTTGTGCAGCGTCTCGCCGCGCGCGATCAGCTCGGCCTCGTTCCCGGCGTCGTCCACCTTGGCGAAGTCCTTGGCGGTGATTTTGTTCGAGGCGTGCACGTCTCCCGCCACATCGACGTCGTGTCGCGGCTCCCTGACGCCGACGCCGAACTTACCCTCGTCTGTGAACCTCGCCCTCTCGGCTCCAGCCGTAGAAAAGGCGAGGTGTCCCTTTCCGGGGTGCAAGAGTCCCGTGTCTTCGTCGTCCACCCAGGAGAAGCCCACGTCGGCCGGGTCCCTGCGCGCGGTGCTCGCCGAGAGGAAGGCCCGGTCGGCGCGCACGTTCTCCGAGGAGTGCAGAGCCTCCTGGGGGATGGTGGTGCCCACGCCCAGTCGCCCCTCGTGCGTCAACCTGACCCGTTCCTGACCCGCGGTCTGAAGGGCCAGATTGCTCGGAGCGGGTCTAGAAACGCCCGTAAATATGTCCCCATCAAGGAACAGGGATTTCGAAGGCATGCCGTCTTACAGAGAGGATAAACGGACGTGTCGAGTCGGAAGAAGTCGACGCGACGCAACCACACCCCTCGGGACGCACGAACGATCCCTATATATATTCCAGTGATCTATTTTTTTTCAAGTACACCGCACTCTCTCTACTCTCTTGCCCGGCCTAATTTTATCCGTTCTGCGGACGTTACCATGTAGTGGTTACTATACCCGGCGGTCGTATCGATACCTATTCTATAGAACTAGGGTGCGAAACACATCTAACGGGTATTCAACCTTCGCAAACGAATTATGTCACAGTATCCTTTCTTGGTGGGGACGAGGACAGACAGAGGTGAATCTGGGTGTAACAAAATCGACGGATTGTAACAACGCGGCCTATTATAGCCGCACATAGAGTCCAAGCAGTCCCACGTAGTGCTATCGACTTCCAGCACAGGTTTTTTGAGACGATCGGGCATCCCTTCGAATCCGTATATGGCACCCATGACGTATCCCACGATGCACGCGTTTGTGTCGGTGTCCCCGCCTTTTCGTAGCCGTAGCTTTTCGAATTCTTTGCGAAATAGACGGCCAAGACAAAGCCATGTTCGAGAGACCCACGCCAGTTCTTGGTCACGAATGCAGGCGGTTTCCGGGAGACTTTCCAAGCTCTGTATCCGATGGGATCGTTGTTTTTCACCCACATGTGGAGACTTTTGATAGTCTTGAACGAACCTTCGTTTTCTTCCGTACCTACAAGAGGAGGAGGATCGGAGACATTCAGTTCGATATCCATAATTCCGTTTAATACGCACGATAACGGAGACGAGAGCACGGTCATCCCTAACAATGCGTGATTCATCCGACGCATTCCCTGTACACTTCCGCGTATTCTTAAGCTCCATATCTATATGTTCGCGCCGTTTTCAGGAAATCTACTGATGACCACACATTTTACCGTATCTCCACACACCCTATTCAAACGATACATGAGCCTACTACGCAACTGGTCGAGAAGAATCACCATCACGGGCACATATACTCTTTCATAGGAGCCATTTTTGTGCATTTCGCGCCCATTTGCCCTTCGATGCAAACCCTCAACGCTTCGAGCTCTTCACGAGAGTAAGGCGAAGCACTTCCCAAGCACTTAATCACAACGCCTATGTAAGCACGTCCTTTTCCTATCTTGTTATAGTCTGGCAACTGAATTTTGTTACACCTTGTTTCGCACCGGATCAACGCGCCATAGCTTCGCGAAAAACTACTTAAAGGTTATAAACGGGTGATTATGGGAGAAGGATGAGAGAGACGATGA
>LKMJ01000512.1_pt1 | contig 29760 bp, 25 predicted proteins | sample 643391 | NCBI WGS metagenome assembly LKMJ01 (sample SAMN04112250, study PRJNA286221) | soda lake metagenome | biome: soda lake; feature: Kulunda Steppe; material: water; isolation source: sample PL-Br10 brine of Picturesque Lake | place: Russia: Kulunda steppe | collected 2010-07 | reverse complement strand
CTCTCCCATGTCAAGGGAGCGTCACGACCGGACTAGACCACGCACCCGATGTGGGGCGGCACGCCGCGACGCGTGCCCGACTCCCGAACCCGATGGAGCGGGTCGGGTGACATGTCATTAGTCGCCCCGTGAAGGTGCTCGATTCGAGCGCGACGTGGGGTTCAAACCCACAAGTCACGCCCGCTCACCCGCGAGCAGCGGAAAGTGGAGTCGCCGGGATTCGAACCCGGAGCCTCCGCCTTGCGAAGGCGGCGCTCTGCCGTTAGAGCTACGACCCCGACGCGACGGGGTGAGTGGAGTAGGGCCGGAAGGATTCGAACCTTCGCTTGTATCGCAGGTTATCGGCCTGCCGCTCTGGCCAGCCTGAGCTACGGCCCCGTGGAAGTTGGACGATCACTCGCCCAACAAGTCAAGAACATCCCGATGCTCGCGGATGAGGCGTTTCACTCGCCGCCGGTACGCTTCGTCATCGGCCATAAGTGGGTTCGGGCGGATTTGAACCACCGTACTCCTCCGTGTGAAGGAGGCGTCACAACCGAACTAGACCACGAACCCGTGCAGTGTTCGACCCTGGATGAGGAGTAGGTTCGGACGGATTTGAACCGTCGATCTCCTCCACGTCAAGGAGGTGTCCTATGCCGGACTAGACCACGAACCCGCTGTTCCTCGGATTGGATGGCGACCCGGACGACATCGTTTCGATCGCCCGTAACCGCCGCGCGCTCCGAGGGGCGCGCACGCACCGTGTCGGGGGTCTGGCACGCGGTGCGAGCGTTGCCTGGTTTTTGAGTCGGTGCCACGGAGTCGGCTCGCCCGGATTTGAACCGGGGACTTGTCGATCTACAGTCGACCGCTCTGGCCACCCTGAGCTACGAGCCGTCAGTCAGTGAGGACGCAATGGGAGACCAAGGTGGTTAACGCGGCTAGCCGTGTGAACCGCCTCGGTCGATGTTTCGCAGTTCCCATCGCGTCGCTCTGACGTGTGGGTTCGCGGATGGGTCGGTGGGGAACGCCGCCTCATCCGCTGACAGGGTTTGTTGATTCACCACCGTGCCGTCATCGGCGTGGCGGGGTTGGTGCGTCAGCTCCGCGACCGATGTGCGGTCGAACCGCACGTGCGGTTCGGCCGTTGTCCGTACAGTCGCGGTTCATCGTCGACCTTCCTACACGGATGTATGGGCAGTCCACCGACGTATAGTTTTTCGCCGCAGAATGACACGTTCGGCGGACTGTTGTGCGAATCGATCGGTTCGATTCGGTGAACGTACTCCGTTGAGAGCCGGTGCCGAGATTTGAACTCGGGATCTCGCCCTTACCAAGGGCGCGCCTTAGGCCAGGCTTGAGGCCACACCGGCGTGAAAGGAGTCCGGGTGCGGGAGTCGAACCCGCCTCTCGGGCGCCACAGGCCCGAAGGATGCCACTACCCCAACCCGGACGTGGGCGTTGGGTCGCCGAAGTCACTCTTCATCATCGTCGAGGTAGGCGTTCTCGATGAATCGGCGGTACTTGTTCCGCGAACAGGTCGTATAGACGCTCCCAGGACTGGCGCCCCATTTGTCTGCGAAGTCGTCGGGACGATCCATTTTGTTCATCGATTCGGTGAACGCGTCGTTCATATCGGCGTTGACCTTGTCGAGAAGTTCGAGGAAGCGCCGTGCTTCGTCTGGCGTGAGTCGTTTGTCTGCCATACTTCGATGCGGGCGCCGAGAGTCGAACTCGGATCTTAGCCTTGGCAAGGCCACGTGATGCCATTACACCACGCCCGCGTGTCGGTGAGTGGGAGGACTCGGATTTGAACCGAGGGCACGGGCACCCAAGGCCCGAAGGTTACCAAGCTACCCCATCCTCCCGAGGATGGTAGGCCGGGCCCGAGATTTGAACTCGGGTCTCTGCCATCACAAGGCAGAAGGATAGGCCACTACCCCAACCCGGCCACGTGAAGCGTTGAGAGAGTAGCGGAGGCTGGATTCAAACCAGCGGTCTCGGGGATATGAGCCCCGCGGATTATGGCAGGCTATCCTACTCCGCTGCAAGGGTCTATGGGTCGTACGGTTCGATTTCACAATCAGTGTCGTCGGCGAGGAGACCGCGAACTCCATCGTTCACTCTGGCGGTGGGCGTACCGTAACGGTCGTGATGATCGGTCTCGATCACTTCCCCGAACCGTTCGGGGCCGGTCGGATCGGTGTCAGGGCCGCCGGGGTCATCCTTGTGGAGGAACGGGTGGCGTTGATGATTCCACTCGCGGTGTACTTCGATGTACACTCGATCACCGCGATCAAGCACGGTGACGTGGGTTTGATGAGTGGAGAAGGGGTGTTCGCGGTACGCCCACGACCCGTCAGTCGGTTCGTCACCGACGATGAGGAGCATCGCTACCGGGTTTCTCGTCAACCCGTTAGCGGCGAACTCGTGTTCGAGTTCGTCGAGTGAGCAGTCAGCGACGTAATCCATCTCGTAGTCGAGATCCGTCTGCCAGACCGCTTTTTCGACGCCGGCTTCGTGGGCCGCTTGTAACGCTGGTTCGCGGACATCTTCGATTACGCCCCAGTGTTGCGGCGCAAACGTCAACGATGCCAACGCGACCGCGAGAACAGCCACCAACGCAACCGTTGCCACTCGCCAATCCATCAACGTTTTGATAAATATGGTGATTTCGACATAACGGTTGCGCGGATGCGCTCGACTGGAAGCGAAAGTGAGCGCGACCGGATTCGAACCGGCGACCTCCTCGTCCGCAACGAGGTGTTCTGTCCAAGCTGAACTACGCGCCCGATGGGCGGTGATTGTTCACCGCTTGTAGTGGCACCATAACTCGTCCCACGAATCGACTTCCGCCGGCACGAACTCGTTGGCGAGTTCAGCATCAACTCGCTCTTTGTAGTTACCGACGATGGGTTCTGCCGACCTGTCAAGGAGTTCCTCGAGGCGTTTCACCGCCTCGTCACTGGCCGACAGGTCGCGATCGAACTTCTCGGCGAGTTCCTTGCTCAAGTAGTCCCGCCTGGATTCGAACCAGGGTCTCGGCCCCCAGAAGGCCGAAGGATTGGCCGTACTACCCTACGGGACTGCGCCGGCATCGCCGCCGGTTTATAAGGAAAGATCAACCCGTACAGGTTGATATCCGCGAATTCAACCTGTATGGGTTGAATGGGGGTGCGCCATCTGTGGCGTGCCCCCGGAAAGCGCCCGAGGCGGGATTTGAACCCGCGTCCGCACCGTGACAGGGTGCGATGATGAGCCACTACACTACTCGGGCTCGGTGGGGGCGCGACTCCCCGGCGTTCCCGCGGGCTTTCACCCGCCGACGCGTCGTGTGGGAACTTCGGCCCTTTTGTCCCCTTGCGAGGGGCGGCGTGACGGTTTGCAAACCGTTCTCTCCAGACGCCGCCGTTGGCCAGGCGCAAACGCCGGATGCGGGATTCGAACCCGCGTCTTACCCGTGACAGGGGCAAATGATGGCACACTACACCAATCCGGCGTGGATGGGCGAGGCAGTACTCCGGGTTCCCACCTCCGCGAGACAGGACTCAAACCACCCGCCGTAATTCCCTTACAAGTTCGGGAGGTAGCAGTCTCGCTCGATAGCCTCATGACGTCAGGGCTTCTAACGTGGCCTTACTCCCGCGTATTGGTTTTGCGGGCTGATCGGCCAGAGTCGGAATCCCCGGAACTGAACCGGGCGCGGCTCGCTTTACAGGCGAGTACACCTCCCTTGGTGAACTGATCCCGTTAGACGGCGCGATAAAGCGTCGTCGAGCGCCCGAGCCGGGATTCGAACCCGGGTCACCGCCGTGACAGGACGGTATTATAGACCGGACTAAACCACTCGGGCGAACCCATTCCGCTATCGTCGAAGGACGTTTGGGATGGATGGAGCGGATGGCGCGGGGAGTAATCCTCCTTCTGTTCCACCTCGTCGGGATGACCGACGAAGATGGTTGGCATCATCTAAGCACCAGCTGTCGGGCTCGCACCAGGTAACGCGTGCAACGTTCCAGCGATCCCGTTCGGTTGTCGCTCGCGCGGTTAACTCGGTGACGCTTTCGTTTCCCGTGCGCCTTGCGGCGCGGGTTTCTTCGCATCTCCTTCGCGCGCGTCATCGCTCTCGAACGGACGTGTCGTTTCTGTTGCAGAGGTATTCGCTTTCACGACCCACCATTTCGGTGGTACCCACGGGCCTTCGTGGCCCGTCGCCCGCCCTCTCGGGCGGACGGGTGGGAGGACTTTCCTCCGTACCAGGTCTAACCCCGGCCGGGTGGCCAGCCTCCCGCGATCCACTCCATCCCGCCGCATCGAAGTGTGCGGGATGGGCTCCGGAAGGGGCTTGCTTCGAGCCGTGATGCATCGACCGGTGACTGCCCAGAGACGCTACGGTGGCGTCCTGGGGTGGATCGATGCTGGCTCTGGAATCCTTCCCGGTGTTCTGTGGGCGGGTCTCAGCACCACTATGGTGCCTGATCCATCCACGACCCTACCATTTCGGTGAGGGACTCGTGGTGGGCTGTTACGCCCGCCTCGGAGTGGATCCCGGCCGCCCCGTTTCCGGGGCGGTTTGTAAGTGTCATAGTCCCGTCAGGATTCGAACCTGAGTCCCCGGCTCCAAAGGCCAGGAGGATTGGCCGCTACCACACGGGACTGCGTGTACTGACTCGGTGTTACCCGAGGGCAGTGATGGGTGGGGGATGCCAACCCCTGCATTCGATGTCCGCGATGCAGAGGCACGGCTCCCCGGTGCGAAACTACGTGGAGAGGAAAGATCCCGTCGAACCCGGATCACCTCCCACGTGGTTCCGCACGCGGGGAGTGACCCTGCGTGCGGGTTATGCGGCGTGGGGCGTGACCCGGGCAATCGGTTGGACACTTTCGAACGCATCCACGTTGCCCGCGTACGCCCCGTACCCTTGCATATCTGTGCGGGTATCGCCTCCTTCGTGATGCTGGACGCACCACTCTGGGGCTATGGGGGCGAACGCCGTGGGAGTGTGGATAGCGTTCATGGGTGTATCCCTCCGATTAGGTCGTCGGTACTGTTACCGCGTACCCGATACTATGAACGGCATACAACTTAAAGGTTTCTATTCCTGACTGACAGGTTATCCGACGGTTAGCCGCCGAACTCGTCGAGAGCCGATTGTCCCACCTCATCTCCCTCCGGCAATTCCGGCATCTCTTTGGCGGGATCTGGTCGTCCAGCGAAGTCTTCGGGCGACTCCCGAGAACGCCACGCTTCAACCCATTGCTGCGTCCCCCCGCGCGTCACCTTGGTCAACTCCTTGTCCGGCCAGAGATGGACGGGAAGGTCAAGTTCCTCACCGAGTTCCTGCACCCACCGGAGTTGCTGGACGGCGTACTCGGCCCACGCCTCCCGCGAACTGATCCGGTCAAGTTCCCGCGCCAACTCCTCTTCGCCCGCTTCACGCGCCGCTTCAACGGTCATCCGAAAGTTCCCACCTCTGGAGTTGATCGGTTCGTGGAAGATTACGTCCGGGTCAAGTTCGGCGAACCGCTGCATCTGCGTGCGAAGATCGTCCTTGTCTTGCGTGGGGTACGTCGGCGACATTGAGACGTACGTGTTGACACCCGCATCTGCGAACTCCTGGAGGCTGCGCAGTCGGTGGGTCGGAAGCGGCGCCTGCGGCTCGATTGCGTTCACGTGATCGTCGTTGAGGCTGGGAATCGATGACCCGATGGTGATGCGGTCTTCTGCCTCGAGGTAGGCGTCAAGGTCTTGCAACGCGAGCGTGGGGTTGCGCGTCAGAATGCGTACGTGAATCGGCTTCCCGTCGGGGCGGTCGTGTGTCGTGAGTGCCTCGATGCACCCGCGTGTGACCGTCGCCGAATGGGCGTCCTGATAACAATCCGTTGAGAAGGAAAGTGCGACGATCCCTCGTCCGCCTGAGGTGTCCTTCCACGTCCGTTTGTTCTCCAGTTTCCCTGCGAGCTTGTCGGCGGTCTCCTCGGGTCGGTGAAGCAGATACGACCCCCACTCCTTTTGCGGGTTATCCACGTCGGCTTCATCCTTTAGCATCTCTGCACGTGTACGGATCTGCGGCGACGATGGCACGTAGCAGAAGCGGCACCCGTGCCGGCAACCTGTAGCAACATTGACAACATAGTCGCAGAGGTACTTTTTGTTAAGGGCGGATTCAGAAAGGACGGCCTTCGTCGGATCAAGTCCGGTGACCACGTCGTCCGGCATAGATGCTCGAGTGGTACTGCGGGAACGACAAAGAAGGTATTACTTGAGAAGTGGTGCGGGCCCGTACGTCTCGCACGGGAGTCCGTAGAGGACTTCCTCTTCATCGTCCCAGAAGAGGCGCACCCACGCGCGGTCGTACAGTTCAAGGATGTCACCGACGCGCTCCGGGATACCGAACTCGATTTCGTCATCGTGTTCGATTACTGCCCTGGAGAAGTCGTTGCCCGCGGGGTGCTCGTCGTCAATGGCCTTCAGAACGGTTTCACCCCGGTACGACGCCAGTTCGAAGCGGAGGCCGCGATTGCCCTCTACTTCGCCGATGGCGGGATGATCCTTCTCGACCGTGAGAGAATAGTGCGAGATGCCGTTGCTTGCGTCGAAGAACACTTTCACCGGGTCGCGATCACGCACCTCGGACTCAGAAATGTCCGGAGTGTCAAGGCGGATGCCAGTCTCAATCTCGAACCCGTCGTCTTCTGTTGGGAACCACTTGCAGTACTCCTCGAAGTCTTCAATGCCAATCACCTCACCGACGACTTTCCCGAGTCGTACTTCGTACTCGTGTTCCATCTGCTCGCGGTTGAACGACTCGGAGACGCTCACGGCGAGTGGCCCGGAGTCGTTCAGACGAATGACCATATGCCCGGACTCAACGTGTATTCCCGCTCGATACCGGTCACCGGTGGCGATGGACTCGGATTCGACGATTTGTTCGGGGATTGTGAACGTGATCTGGTTCGAGTACGCCGTCATACGGCCAGTGGGAATCTGTCGGTTCTGATCTTCGATCCGCTGACGCTCCACGAATATCATTCGCGTGTCGCCGTCGGGGATGATCGTAATCTTGTACGGCCCACTGGAAACCTCCATCATAGCCTCAACGTCAGTTCCGTTGTCGGACGAAACCCGAATCTCGCGGCCCTTGAAGTATCCGAGTGTGTACTCGTCGTCGTCTTCCTTCGGCGGATCGATCTCCACCCAGTTGGGTTCGGAGGCAATCTCCTCGAGGGGAGCTTCATCACTCATACTCTTTGATTGATAGTTCTGGCCGGAACGCATATACCATTTTTGAAGAGTGTGGCCCCGTTCGCGGAGGATCACCGAAGCGCGAGGGTGAAATCGAGGCCGGTGTCGACGTCGAATTCGCGTTCAAGCGTTCGCATCCCTTCGTAGAAAGCGAGCGCGCCCGACGAGGAGGCAACATCCGGGTGGAGTTCTTTCGGGACGGATTGCCGCGGGAGGTCGATGGAACGGAGTTGTGCGGCTTCCCAGTTGGTCTCCATCTGCCCGCGCATCCATTGCCCGAGTTCAGGATCCTCGACGTACACCAATCCGGCGAAGATTGGCTTCACGGCGTTCATATCGAAACCGAACGCTGTGCGTCGAAGGTGGATTTTACCGTCGTTCACGGCGTCGGTCACCTTGGAAGTCGTTACCTCCTGTTTCATTTTCCCGCGTCCGCCTGCTCCGGTCATTTCGTCAGGGACTCCCAACAGCTCCTCGCCCAGTTCCTCAATCGCCTTCTCGTTCATCGACGCATTCGATGCCTCATCGGCCTGCAATTCGCCCGCCGGCGTCACTGAAAACGTGTCGGGGGCTTGCAGGACGTAGTGAGATCGCTTCGTGTAGTACGCCTCGTGCGTTCCGTCAGGGAGTTTGATCACCAACTGGCAGACCGGCCCCGCCTTGTGGAAGTGGTCGGGCCAGGAGATGTAGTCGGTGAACTTCGAGGCCACTTTGTCTCGCTGATCCAACTGACCAATCGCGCGCCCGATGCCTTCCTCGTCGTCCGCCGACGTGACGTTTTCCTCCCAAAGAGCGTCGTAGAGTTCCCGAAGCATCGACTCGCCGGTTGACGCGTACGAGAAGAAGTCGGTGTGTTCGAGTTGGAACTCGGCTTTGCCCGCCTGGTTGCTGATGCACAACGAGTCCCCGTTCCACAGCAACTTCTTGATGGGGAACTCGATCATCTCCTCCGAAGGAGCGTGCTGGCGCATATACATCTCCCTGGCGAGGCGCTTGATGCGCTTCGGTCGGTGACTGGTCTTCTCGGTGGATTTCGTCGAGTGGATGTACTCATCGAGAGATCCCTTCAGGTTCACCCATTCCGGTTTCGTAAAGACGGTGAACGGGTACTCTTTCCCTGAAACTTCTATCTTGTAGACGTAGTCGTCAAAGTCGTCTTCGTAGTACCGGAAGAGGGCATTACGAACGACGCCGCTGGGATGCACGTCACGGAGCCAGTTCAGATATTCCTTGTACGCCCGCTGTTGTACAGGGGCGAGTCTGACAATTTCGGTGTCCTCCATAACCGCTGATTGAGCCCACGGTGCTAACAGCAAAATGAATTGTGGGGTTTGTGGGGGTGACCCACCCCTCAACCGCGGCTACTCTTCGATGAGAACCTCTAACTCAACTCCGGTGTCAATGCCGAACTGCTCCAACCGTCGCAACCCTTCGTAGAACGAGAACGCCCCTGGTGTACTTGCTTGCGCCCCCGTCATCCGTTCTGGAACGCCATCAAGCGGTAGTTCAAGGCGGTGGAGTTGTTTGAATTCCCAGTTCATCTGGAGTTGTTCCCGCATCCATTCGCCGACATCTGAGTCCCTGACGAACACGAGGCCGGCGAACGTCGGGCGAGGTGAGTCGAGCGAGAGGCCGAACGCCGTTCGATGCACCGTGATCTGTCCGGCGACGACGTGTGCCCACACTCGCTGTTCAAGTTCGTTCGATCTTGACGCGTCTGGGTGGTGAGCCTCGGATACCCCCATCAGTTCCTCAACTAACTCACGGATGACGGCCTGTTGGAAGTCTGGGCCGAGGCCAGAGTCCCCCGACAGACTCCCTGAAGGAGCAACCGATGTCGCTCCAGGTTCGTGAAGGACATCCCAGGATCTATCGACAAGGTAGACCTCGGGCGGTTTCCCGAGTCTGTTCACAGCTAGAAGGCAGACGGCGTCGGCGTTGTAGAAGTGGTTCGACCAGTTCGTCAGCGCGTCGAAGGAGTCCGCTTGCTGGTTTCGTAGGGATAATCGAGTGCGGAGGTCACACCGTCTGACTTCCTTCGGGTGGTCAACATCGGCCTGCTGAAGGACGTGGTGCAGTTCCCGGAGCAATCGCTCCTGGGAGGACACATACGAATAGAAGTCGGAGTGTTCTAGCTGGATAGCAACATCGTCAGGGTCTGAGAACCCAGTCATTCGGTACGTCCGGTTGTTCCAGAGGACATCCCTCGTACGGAAGAACGCGGGTTCGCCGCGATCGTCGACGCCGCGCCGCCGGACGTACATTTCTTCGGCGATTCCTTCAATCGTCTCGTCGTGGTGGTCGCGAGTTTCGTCGTGGGTCATATTCCCGACGAAATCGTTCAGCGACCCATCGAGGTCGATCCAGTCGGGATCCGTCATCAACGGTAGTTCGATCAGGTCGCCGTCGACGGCGGTTCGGTACAAATGCTCGGAATCGTTGGCGTAGTACTGTTTGAGTGCTTCAGAGACGGTACCAGTGGCTCTGGCGTGTTCCAACCAATCGATGTAATCTCTGAAACCCTTCTGCTCTCCAATCGAGAGACTGAGTTGTTCATCAACCACGTTACCCGATAAAAAGGGTTCAACTCTCAACAAGTCTTTGCTCAATCGGTCTCTTCGCCCGGTTCAGACGCTTGGACTGCGCCATCGTCTTCATCGAGGGGATTCAGCAGCAAGATGATGCCGAAGACGGCCATAAACACGACACCGATTGGAAGGGGAACGCCACCGATACCGACCGTTACGAACAGGGCAGTGGAGACGGTGAACAGGGCTGCACTCCCCAGGAGAAGCCCGCCAAGAACCCGCGCAGTCGGGAACGGGAGGATGGAACTAACGGCGTCCTCTCGGAGGAACAGAAGAACGGTAACGATGACGGCGCAGAGAAACACCGTCGATGCAACCAACCAAACGATATAGGCTGTTGTCACGTTGTCTCCTGCCGACGAGTGTAACTGGTACCCGGCAATCGCACTGAAGAACTCTGTTGGGAACGCACCGAAAAAGTACCGAATCTCGAACGGTGCGTAACGAACGTAAAGGATGGTCGGGATCTCTGGGCGGGCAGTGTAGACCACTAACCACGGCATCAGCAGTGATGTCCAGACGAACACGACTGCCGCTTGCAACAGGTATTCCGGTGAGACGAATTCTCGTTTCACGCGTCGGTGCGGTGTACGCGCGCCGCGGGTGTTAAGCGCGTCCCGTCTTCTTTTCTCGGAGTCGTATCAGCGGATAAGCGGTGGCTATGCGGTTGCTAGGTGGAATAGTCGGGTCATAGCAAAACCCCATCCCCGTCTATATGTTATTGCCGGCGGCACGGCTTGCGTGTCGTGGCAACGGGCGAGACCGCGTCCGACTGCTCAGACAAACGACGACTCAAATCGGAGGTGGCGAACGATGCTGCTCAGCTACTCGCTGCCGATCAGCGTTTCTTTCTCCCTTTTGCTCAACTGCTTGATTTCGTACTCCCGACTCATCGCTTCTGATCGGGTGTCGTACTCTTCCAGATGGACGAGTTCGACGGGCGTCCGTCCACGGGTGTACTTTGCACCGTCGCCGCGGTTGTGTTCGTCGATGCGACGGTCAGGGTCGGTCGTGTATCCGGTGTACAACGTGCCGTCGTTGCACTCAACCAGGTAGACGTAGTGGCCGCCCGTCATCAGTCTTAGAGAGGTTTGTACCCGCCTTCCTTCGGATTGTAGATTTCTCCTTTGCGCTTCAGTTTTTCGACCGTCTCTTCTACCTCCCTTTCACTTTCCCCGATTTCTTCTGCGATGTCTTCTATCGGAACACCTCCATCGTAATCGTTCTCTTCAAGTAGATCCTCAATCGTGGATGCAATCGACCGAATCTTATTCCGACCGCTGGTGGAAGTGCCCGTGGCAATCATATCAACGTCGAGATCACCCGTTTCGGGGTCGTAACCGACGTCCTCCAGCGACTTCATCAGGATTTCAACGGCCTTCTCGGCGTCCTGTGCGGTCACCTCGTCGCTCAACCTGATGCGAGCGTGGGCTTCGGCGAGTCGAACACACGCTTCGAGTTGACGGGGCGTGATCGCGACCGGGCTTTGGTCATCGCCTTCCTCTTCGTCTTCGTTTCGAAGGTTGGTGTAGAACTCCTTGATGACCGCCTTCGTGTCCTCGTCCATCGCCGGATTGATCTCGTTTTTCGCGTAGGCGATGTACTTGCGGAGCATATCCGGTTCGATGACCGGTTCAATCTCCTCAACCTGCTCAGAGTATTGGTCGGGAAGCTTCTCTCCCTTCTCCAGGCCGCTCTGCACCTGCCCGACCTGGTTACTGCTGAGAATGTGGTCAGCGAGTTTCCCGTCGGATTCCTCGTCGGGATTGTCGGTGATGGTGAAGATAAGGTCGAAGCGGGAGATGAGAGCGGGTTCAAGGTCGATTTGCTGACCGACCGGTTCGTACTCGTCGAACCTGCCGTACTTGGGGTTGGCCGCTCCGAGAAGCGAACAACGTGATTTGAGCGTCGCGTTGATACCTGCCTTGGCGACGCTGATTTCCTGCTGCTCTAGCGCCTGGTGCATACTAGAGCGATCTTCCGGCCTCATTTTATCGAGTTCGTCAATTGCTGCAAGGCCCTTATCTGCCAGAACCAAGGCACCGGCTTCGAGCGTCCACTCGTTGCCGTCCCCGAAGTCGTCGCGTACAGCCGCGGCCGTAAGTCCCGCAGCCGACGACCCCTTCCCTGAGGAGTAGACGCTCCGAGGTGCAATCTCCCCAACGTACTGAAGTATCTGCGATTTGCCAGTTCCCGGATCACCGATCAAAAGGATGTGAACGTCCCCACGGACACTTGACCCATCGGGAAGATCCTTCGTCGCGCCGCCGAACAGTTGGAGTGCGATGGCATCCTTCTGCACTTCGTAGCCGTGGATCGAGGGCGCGATGCTTTGCCGGACGGCAGTGAGTGGTTCGTCAAAGCCGTTCACCATCTCCACGATCTCGTCCTCCTCACCTTCGTAGTCGACATCTTCGAAGTCGGTCTCTTCGTGGTGGAAGTTTTCACCGTCGATGTAGAGGTCGTGGATCACACTTCCGTTTTCGTCCTTCTGCTCTGCGCGAAGCACGCCGCTGACGCTTACCCTGTCACCAGGGTTGAGACCGCCGGTGATGTCCCCCTCGTACCGGACTTCGATTTCCTGTGGGCGTTCACCGCCTTTCAACCCCTCCGGGCGTTCCTGCAAGATGAGTGCCTGCCTGTCGATGAATTCCGTGTCATCGTGGTCGTACATAACCTGGAACGAGTTCGACGGGCAGTCGTCGCGATGGCATTCCGGCGGGGTGCGCAGACTGTGACTTCCCTCTTGCAGAATGTGTTTTGGTTGTTCGTGGAACCGCCTGGTGCAACGGAACTTCGCTTGAGTCAGTTTCGGCGTCACGTCGGTACACTTCGAAACGACGCCGCTGAGGGTCACTGGTTCGTTGAGATTGTCCGCGCGCAGTTCCCGAATCTCGCTCTGTGGGAGGTTGTGGAACCGGACGTATCCACTCTGATAGTCCGCGTCCGGGTCTGCGCCCTCAACGTCTTCGGCGACTTCGCTTGCGTACTCGACGAAAGCGGCTTTGGCGGCTCTCTTTATTTTCTCTGGGCGATTCCGGTAGTCGTCCGCAAGATCGGAGCTGAACTCGGACAGCTCCTCCCAATCAAGGTTAATAGAGCATTCGCGCTGACTGTAGTGCTCTGTGAGTAGTTCGAAATCTGTCCGTAGATATTCCTGGTAGAACGCTTTGAAGGCCCCGGAGACCGTGTCGTCCACCGAGTCTTCGTCTTCGTCGGTAGGTTCGCTAACACCCATTCCTAGCGTGGATGGGTTGGCTAGCACGGCTTTTGAGGGTTTCCCTGGGCGCGTTCGATGGGGTTAAAACCACGTGAAGGAAGTGGGGTGAAGGGAGCAACGGCTGGTCGGCGGCGATAACATCCGGCCGGGACTGCGGTTACTCGTTCTTCGCTCCACGACGCTTCGATCGGGCCTCACGAACGGAGGCGCCGTCGCGGATTTTGTCCGGGCAATAGGGGCATACTCGGGGGTTTTCCATTCCCTCGGGTGAGAACACCCGGACGTACCGCTCACTTACGAACGATCCGCAGTTCTGGCACTCCGGCATTACCCCTTCTTAATCGACTGGGTGGTAAAACGGTTGCTGGTCTCGCCCATCGAGTTGCTTATGTGTGGTGATTACACCCTTTTACCAAACCTCAATGTTTAACTTAGTGTACAGGGGGATTGTGATCAGTGGACGGGCAACGAGAGATCGAACGCAAACCGCCCGCGCCGCTCAGAGAACACGGGATGACGAATCGTTTCGTGTGACGGAAGTGCCCCAGGAGCATCCGGCGGAATCACTGTACGGTTCTACACGGTTGGAACGCCGGCGACGGAGATAACACGTCTATCTCTGTTCGAAGGTCAGGGTGACCCCGATACTAACTGAAGGGTGCCCTCAGACGAAGTTTTCGAGGCCGGTTTGCGTCTGGTTCGACTTGACCTCCTGCCAACTGATGTCGACGGCGTCGAGGACACGCTCGACCGGTTTGCGGATGGTCTTTTCGAGCATCACGTCCCAATCAACCTCGAACTCGTCCGGCACCTGCTGTTCGTAGTCGAAGCAGATTACGTCCGGGTCACCGCGGAACTCTGTGTATATCTCTTGCTCGTACGAGGTCTGGAACTCGTCGGGGTCGATGCGGTCGTAGAAGTCAGGATGTACCTTGCGCAGGTAGACGCGCTTGGGCTTGCTTCCTTTGGCGAGGTTCATATCGAGTAAGACGTTCGCGTACATCGCTCCTCGGACTTGCGCAGTTGGGTTCTCGTACTCTTCGAGGGCCTGGCCGATGCCGCCGGGGATGCCAATCTTCTCCAAGGGCATATCGCCCTCCTTGAAGTCCTGGACGATGCCGTGGGCGTACTCCTTGATGTCGCCTTCGTCCTCGCCATAGACAATCATCCGTAGCACCTCTCGTTGCACTTCCTCGGTGGCGGAGGACACGTCGCTACGTTCGGCCTCGAAGCCGGTAACGTCGACGTCATCGACGTACTTGCCCTCTTTCCACGTGATATGTCCTGCATATCTTTTCTTTCGGCCTGCCTGGAAGAAGCGGCGGTAAAGCTTCTCGGCCTCGATGAGGAAGCGGTGTTCGTCCGCGTTCAGATCCTCTTTAGCGAACTCGTCGTACGCCGTGTTGATTGCCTTCTCAATCTCGAAGCCCTTTGCAATGGTCGCGGCTTGTGTCCACAGCTCGTCCTCGTCCATATCAGGATAGGCCTCGCGGAACTTCTCACCGAGGGTCAGTTCGTCGTTTTCTTCGTCGACGAGTTCAGGATGTTCGTCGCGGAGGGAGTCAGTCAGTTCGTCGACTTCCTCGGGTTGAACCTGTCCAAGTTCCAACATAACGCTGTCCGTATCTCCGTAGGTGACCTCGTAGCCGAGTTCTTCGGAGACGACCTCGGAGTGTTGAATGACGGCACGACCGGTTGCTGTAACCGCTGCGCCCATCTCCTTATCATAGAGACGGAAGCGTTCCCACCCAAGAACGCCGTAAAGCGAATTCATAATAACCTTGACACTTCCCTGCTGACGGTCGTACTTCTTGTACTCCTCCGTACCGGGATCGTGCTGGTTTCGCAGTTCCTTCTTTTTCTCGCGCTCGCTGAGGAGTTCGTCAACCATCTCCCGGATGATACCGTCCTCGTCCTTGCGGAAATGGATGGACTTCTTGGTGCCGTCCTGCGTAGCCTTGATGGGTGGTGAGGCGTACGTCTCTCCGTCGTACTTGTCGGGATCAACCTTCGTCTCGGGTGACGCGTTGATCGTCACCATGCACATTGGATAGAGACTTTTCAGGTCAAGTACATGAACGTTCTCGCGGACGCCCGTAATCGGCTCGAAGACCGCACCGCCTTCGTAGTCCTCATAGCCTGACGACTCCTTCGAGGGAAGCACCATATCGCCGTGTACCTTGTGTAGTACGTACATGTCGCAGGCGTCGCTCGGGGTGGTGGCGTCCTCGAGCTTACAGCCGACGAAGGTGCGTACCTCGTTCCAGAACGAGATTATTGACTGCTTCCGGTCGAGTTCCACACAGAGTTCGACGTCGCGCAGGTTGTACTCCAGGAGTTGGTGGAGGTCTTCCTCCCAGAGACCGCCGAGTTTTCCGTCGTAGTGTTCCTTCCCGACTCCGAGTTCGACTTCGCCGATGGCGTCGAGGCGGTAGGACTCCATTTCAGAGAACTTGGTTCGCTTGTACCCCTCCAGAAGGTCGAAGATGACGCGTCCCTTCACGTCAGGGCCGCCCCAGTCACTCCGCCAGACCTCACCAAGGCGAGAGAACCGTTCAGGTGCGAGGTCGTAATCGCGGTGTTCCTCGTCGAGGATTTCGAGTCGATCGAGGAGGTACGGCATATCGAAACCGTCAAAATTCCAACCAGTTAGGCAGTCTGGATCGGTTTGTTCGATGTAGGTGAGGAACTGGTCAAGCATCGCGGCCTCCTCCTCAAAGACGGCGACACGGTAGCGGATGTCGTCGTCGCCGATTGGGTCGTACTCGGGGAAGAGTTCGGTGCCGTTCGGTTGGTAGATCCACTGACCGTCGCCGCGTTCGGCGATGTCGGGGAAAACGTCATCGACGCGTTCGCGCGACTGCGGGTCGTACAGCCAGATAATGTACTCGTCGATCACCGAGTCCCAACTGGTGATGGCGATGAGTGGCTCTTCCCCGTCCTCGGGGAATCCGTTCCGGTCTTCGACCTCGATGTCGAAGACGTTCACGCGTGGATCCTCGCGCATTTCGATTGCTTCGACCTCGGAGTGGTGGACATCGATGACTCCGTCGTTGTCGCGGTTTTCAGGAACTCGAACACCGCTTCGAATCCCTTTGTCGATGAGGAAGCGGTTAGGGAACCGTACGTCAGCCTCGAACGTTCGGTCGAACTCGTCGCGTGCCCACCCGACTTCCTTCGGGGTTTGCATCTTGATTCGAGTGAGGTTGGTGCCTCTGATCCCTTCGAACCCGTCCCGCCTGGAGACGACGTTGTAGCCGCCGAGGTCAGTGCGGCGCACCTCTCGACTGGGTGCGTAGAAGTACGGTTCGAACTCGTGAACCCTGATGTGTTCGAGGTCGCCGTCCGCGTCGCGTCCGAAGATGTGGATGATTGGTTTTTCTGTTCCGTCGATTCGCTCTCTCGTCGTGTAATCGACCTGCATCACCGAGATAGAGATGGCGTCGTCTGCCTGTTCACCTGACATACTTTGGTACGGGGGTTGCCCCTCGTCGCTGTTGGATAGGTTTCTGCTCCCCGCCTTTGTACGTATCGCTGGCCGGTGTCGAAACGAGAAAATAGAGTGAAGGCGTCGGGGTTACTCGCCGTCCTTGACGCCGCCGATGGCGGAGGACAGCGTGTTCACGAACTTGTCGATGCGCTTAACGTCTTCGGAGAGTGAATTGAGGGTGTTTTCGAGCGTGTCCATACGCTGATCCAACCGCTGGACTTCTTCGGCTTCCGCGATGTCTTCCGTCGGGTCAATTTCATCGACTTCGTTTTCGAGTTCGTCGATTCGTTCGGCGAGTTCGTCCTGGTCGCCGGCGGCGTCGGCAAGTTCTTCGAGGTTCTCGCTGATGTCATCAACCTCGTCTTCCAGGCCAGTCAGTTCCTCGGCCAGTGCATCGATGTCGTCCGTTGCGCCAGCGATAGCGTCGATTTCTTCGGTCAGGTCGCCCACCGCATCATCGAGTTCTTCGACGCCGTCTTCGACATCCTCAATTTTGTCGACGTAGAAGTCGATGCGCTTCTCGTCGGCTTCGAGATCCTCTCTCACTCCTTCGACTTTCTCCGTGTTCTCGTTAACCTGACTCCGCTGTTCAGCGACTTCTTCCTGAAGATCCGCCACCTCTCCCTGCGCTCGCCGGGCCTTGGCTTCGACGTTCTCGAACTCGTCTTCGAGTTCGCTCACGTCTTCTTCAACCGTTTCGATGTCGCTTTCGGCGTCGTCGAGGCGGTCGTGAGCACCGTCGGCGGATTCGGAGACCTCCTCGATGTCTTCATCGAGCCGTTCGATGTCGCTTTCAGCATCTTCGAGTCCATCTTGCAGGGTGTCGATGTCTTCGTTGGCCCCTTCCAGTCCGGTCTGGAGGCTTTCGATCTCCGAATGGATGGTATCAATTTCGCTTTCAGCGTCAGTCAGCGACGTGTAGAGTTCGTTCCGTTCGGTCTGCGCGGCTTGTAGCTTTTCTTCGGCTTCATCGACCCGCGTGCGGAACTCATTGAGTTGATCCTTAGTAGTCCGAATCAACTCCTCGGCGGTGCCGGACTCGTCAATGAACTCTTCGAGCGCGTCAATGTAGGCGTTCAGAGCGGAGACGCGTTGCTGGAGGTACCGGACGCGGACATCCAAGCTACTGCTTTCACCTTGCGTGGTTTCTGCGAGGATGCGTTCGACTTCGTTGGCGAACACTTCGCGCGTCTCTCGGTCAAGAGTGCCCTGCTTGAGTTCCGTGGCGAGTTCGGCGGCAAGGGAGTCTTGGCGATAGAAGGACTCATTGACGCTGTCGCGTTTGCTCTCCATCCCTTGATTCTTCGTCGGCACGGTGTTGCCTCCAACCGATTCGTTGGAATCGGAGGTAGGGGTAGGGTTCGTGGCCGTTGTGGTGTCTCCGGTGACCGGCGGGTCGTCAGGTTGACCAGGAACTTCAACTTCGTCTTCACCGTCTGCGGGGACTTCGGCTTCGCCGACGCGCCCACTCCCTTCGTTTTCGTCGAAGGGGAGGTTGTCAAGGTCGTCCGCGGAGACCTCATGTCCTTCGTCACCCTCGTTGGGTTCCGTAATCGTCGTATCGGCGTCGACATCGGTGATGTTCACCTCTGGTTCATCGACCAGATCGCCGGCGGTGATGTCGTAGGCTTCGAAGTCCTTGACGCCGTAAACAGTCAGGATGTCTTCTCCAGCACCTACGGTGTTCGTGTAAACGACCTGTTCGTCGTCTCCCGACCACTGTTCGGCACCGTGTTGCGGGTGGAATCCGATACTGTCGAATTCGAGGACTTCAGGTAGCTCGTCAACGATTCGGATGGCGATGTTGGTGTCTCTCGAGGAAGTGATTTTGTAGACGACCATCGGGAAGCCACCCTCATCTTCAGGGCGGAACGACTTCTCGATGGTGACGCCGCTGTCGTTGATCTCGACGGGTTCGACGTCCTCACTCATTAGTTGGCTAGTGGTAGCCTTGTCGCGTGTATAACGGTTAGGGACTTATCAGAAGTCGAGGATGGGGAACAGTCAGCCAGTGTACTGGTAGATCCGAAGGCGGGAATCAACGGAATTGAACACGGGGTCAAGGCTGGAAGGAAGGGTTTCGGCTTTACCGATGACGATGTATCCGTTCTCTTTGGTTGCTGAAGAGATGGTCTCGAAGATGTCTTTCTCGTGTGTTCGTTTGAGGTAGATGAGGACGTTTCGGCACATCACGAGGTCGAATCGATGGAGTGGATCGTCACGGATCAGGTCGTGACGTTTGAACGTGACCTTCTTTTTCACTTCGTCGCCGATGATTGCCCGGTCGTCGTCCCATTCAACGCATTTCTCTGTTGGATTGATGAGGTACTCCAACTGGGAGTCGATGTCGTTGGTGATGGTTTTGCGGTATACGCCGTCGCGTGCTTTCTCGAGTGCTTCGTCGTTGATGTCGGTGCCGAAGACTTTGACGGCGTCAGCGTTAATCTCGGGATCAGAGAGTGCGAGGAGGGCGGCGGAATACGGTTCTCGTCCGTCGGCACACCCGGCACTCCAAATTCGGAACTCGTCGGCGTCCGGTGTCTTCTCGCGCATTATTTCTTGGATCCCTTCCCACACATCCTGATTGCGGAAGAATCCGGTGACGTTGATGCTGAACGACCGAAGGAGTTTTTCTTGCTCGTCCGGGGTTTCCCGAACGTGTGTATAGTAGGCGTCAAGGTCGTCACAGTCAGTTCGACGCATCCGCGACTTGATGCGGCGTTTGAGGTACTCTTCGTTGTAGTAGCTGATGGAGAACCCAAGTTCTTGGTCGACGTACTCCTTCAGTTTTCGAAATGTGAAATCATCAAGCTCCATCTCTTCTTCAGATGACAGTTTGTTCTCCGTTCGCCTTTCTGATAATTACTCCGCCTGTAGAGGGGACGAATTCGATGATACGACCGGAGTTGCCTCCGACATCCTCTGCGGTCAGATCGACGCCTAATTCGTCCAGGCACTGCCGCGCGGCAGCGGTGTTCTTCTGTCCGATGTCGGTAGCGAACGACACTAACCGCAGCACGTCGCTCCCACCGGTTATCTTCGCAATCAAGCGACTTTCTTCCACGTTCGGATGGGTGACCACCTCCTCATAGAGCGTTTTGAGCCCGACATCGACGAAACGAGTTTCGCGCTTGTCGTCCTCGGAGTGGAACTCAGACTTCTTGGGAAGAAGTGCGTGAATCCCCCCACCCACACCGGAAACAGGGTCGTAGAGAATAATAGCGATGCAAGAGCCGAGGCCGTGGCAAGTAATCGTTTCGCCGGGTTCGACGACGGCGTAGTCACCGATTCCTAATCGCTTCCCGTTACTGTCGCTTTCGAGGGCCTCTGATAGGTCGGTGATGTCGTCTGGAAGCAGTCCCATTATCCCGCCTGGTTAGATTTCTGTGTTCACAGTGTCGATGCTGTCTGGATCCTGCTCGACGCCCTCCAGTGGGAAGGATGGGGTTTCGTGTGCCTTGTGGAGCTTGCTCATATCCAGTTGCGAGAGCGCGTCCTCGAGGTCGCCCTGCTCGCAGACGGAGTAGATGGTGCAATCGAACTCCTCCTCGTCCGCGACGAGTGTGGTGTCGAAACAGAAGGCGTACTCCTGGTTCTGCCCCACTTGTGCGACAATCGGATCGACGATTGCCGGTGCGAGATCGTGGACGTATTCCGGTGGCGTGTGGTCGATCTGAGTGCCCAGCACGTTCGCCCACCCGTCGATGAGCCGCGATGAGAGGATGTTCCCCAGTTCCTGGACGGCACTTCGAGCGCGTTCGTCGTACTCGTCCAGTTCCTGCGGGTACATCTGGTTAGCGAGGCGGAACGCAGAGTCCTCGGTGAACAGGAACAGGAGGTAGCCGCTCGGCTGACCGGTGTACTCGAAGGCGACACCGATGCGCGGTTCCTCCGGGAGGTCGCGGGCGAGTTGGTCGATGCGGACGAAGTTCAGGTGGCGAATATCCACCTGGGTGTCGCAACCAGTGAGCTTCGACATACTCCTGGCGGCTTCCCTCGCCCCTTCTTCGACCATCATATCGAATCCGATCAGCTTCTCGAACTCGAAGCCGCTGATCGGGTCGGTGCGGTGGTTCTGAATCGTCCCCTCAAGTTCAGGGAGGGAGGGGAACAGGAAGTGTGCGAACTTGATTTCGGTGTCTACGACGCGGATGTCGCTCTCGAACATCAGAGCGATTTCGGTGTTCTCACCAACGCGTTCGAGGTTTCCGAACACCTCCTGGCTGGTTGTCCCCGCTCGTAGTTCCGGTGCGGACACGTCGATGTCGGTGTGGAGTACGTCTGCCCACCCGTCAACGAACGCGCATCCCACCATATTGGACAGTTCCTTGAGTGCGGAACGGCGCAGTTCCGGTGGAACATCCTTCGTCTTGTCCGATTCAAGGTCGATATCTGTCCCGTTCCCTTCGCCTCCTGTATCGCCGTCCGAGACGCTCTCGGGATCGATAATGGAGAAGATTGCGTCGGTAAGTCGGCGAGCAGACGGGGAATCAAACACAACGACGGAGTGACCGCCGGGGCCGCCGGCGAGATCCGTCGTCACCGAAACGTGTTGGATGTCCACGTCGAACTCCTGCTGAATCTCTCGCGTCGTCACGAACTTAATCTTCGTCACCCCCAGTTCGGTCTCTACGCCGGTGAATTCCGTGAGGCGTCCCGCCGCTTCTTCGGCGCCACGGCGGGCCATCTCGTGGAAACGCGTGAGAATGCGTAGGTCAATTTCCATCGTATGGTCTTTGTGTCGTTAATAGGTCGCAGCAGCGTTAAACATTTTGTCCGTATGACACACGGCTCGAGTGAAAGAGAACGCAGACGGAGGCCGTAATCGAGCCGGGCTTGTCACGCACCGCTAATCGCACCGAGCATCTTCACGAACGTATCCATATCGGGGAGAAGGTAGATCTCCGTCGATACAGTTTGGTCGTCAACCAGGATTGTGGCGTGGAAGATGATCGCCAGCGGGTTGTTGCCCATCTTTGCCGTCCGCTTGATGATGCTGCTCGTCGGGTCGTAGAGGAGTTTCGGGGTTGAGTGGTCAACTTCCAGGCCGAAAGTGTCTGCCCACGCGTCGATGAATCCGTTGACGAGCATATGCCCGAGTTCTTCTGCCGCACTTTGCGCCATCTCCTGACTCACACTGCTCATATCGTCCACTGCGTTGGACAACATCAACTCCGTCACTTTCTGCGCACTCTGCTGGGGAAACATCACAAGTAGGTGGCCGCCGGGCGCGTCGTTCAGACGCACGCGGATGCCGACCCGTTTATCGGTTGGAAGATCGCGGTGGCGTTCGACGATGTCGAGAACCTCCATCTTCCGAACTTCCATTTCGGCGTCGCCGCTCCCGAGCATAGTGAGGTTATCACCCATGCCTTGGGTGCCGACTTGGCCCAGCTTGTTGATCGTGCTGATTTGGCGAATATCGATTTCAGTTGAGCGACCGTCTGCCATAATCTCGCTTCGTGTACTCCGGTTCGAGCTTGACGTTAAAAGGATTAACTGCTTTGATAGGTCGTGACTCCGCTACTTCACAACCGCTCCACGTCGAGGATGTTCACGACATCACCCTCGCCGAGTACTGCTGCTCCGCTGAGGCCAGGGACGGTGCGAAGTACGCCGTCGTACGGCTCGACGACCACTTCGGTGGACTCTACTACGGCATCGCACTGGATGGCAATCTGGCGAACGTCGTCGTCCACGCGGATCAACCGTCCTTCGTCACCGAGGGAATCGGGCGTTCCGAGAGCATCGTCCAACTGGACGATTGGGTAAACATCGCCGTTGTGGATGTGTGCGCGGCGATTGTTGACCTCCTGGATGCTCTGCACGCCAGTAATCTCGGAGATGTTCTTGATCGGGATGCCGTACTCTTCGCCACCGGCTTCGATGAGCAACACTTCGTCGATGGCCAGCGAGACCGGGAGGCGAAGCGTGATTGTTGTCCCTTCACCGGGCGTGCTGTCGACATCGACCGAACCATCGAGGCTGCGGATAGTGGTGTACACCACGTCCAGGCCGACGCCTCGACCGCTGGTTTCGGAGACCTCGTCGGTCGTGGAGAACCCTGGGTGGAAGATGAGTTCGACCGCCTGTTCGTCATCGAGTTGGCGAGCGATATCCTCGGAGAGGATGTCCTCCTCGATTGCCTTCTGACGGACTTCAGCGGGGTTGATTCCGCCACCGTCGTCGGATACCTTGATCGTTACTCGGTCGCGTGTACGACGAGCCTTGATTCGGAGTTCCCCTTCGGGGGACTTCCCGCGGGCTTCGCGCGTGTCGGGATCCTCGATACCGTGGTCGACGGCGTTGCGCACGATGTGCATCAGTGGGTCGCCGAGGCGTTCGAGGATGGCCCGGTCAAGTTCGACATCTTCGCCCTCGATGTCAAAGTCGACCTCCTTGTCGTTTTCTCTGGCGGTGTCGCGCACGACGCGGGGCAATCGGTCGGTGATGCGGCCAAGTTTGACCAACCGGATGTCCATCACCGTGTCCTGCATCCGCGACGTGATCATATCCAACGTGTCCAGCTCGTCGAACGCTTGCGAGAGCGAGTCGCCTTCAGCGTCGGTCGCGATCGCGCGGCGAAGTCGGATGCGGCTGGTCACGAGTTCCTGCACCAGCGAGTACATCTCGTCGAGTTCATCGACATCGACGCGAATCGAGTCGATAGTGTCGCCGGAGTCGTCGCTGACATCCACGTCCCGGCCAGCGTCTCGGAGCAGGTCATCGAAGTCAACATCGTCAGAGTCGTCATCGAACTCGGATCCGAACAGGTCGGGAGACTGTCCACCGACATCATCGAACTCGTCGCCGACGAGGTCGTCTACCTCTGCGGCTGCGGCGGCCTCGTCTTCGACGCCTTCCGTGTCAATGTCGCCTTCGACCGACTCTTCTTCGGTGTCGGTTTCCGAGCTGATGTCTTCGAACGGATCGTCGTCCGCGAACGGATCATCGGCATCTGCCTCTGCTTCCTCGTCGAGCAGTCCGGTGTCTTCCTCAACATCCTCTCCGAGGTCGATTCCAGTGTCGAGGTCGACATCTTCGTCACCGTCGTCGATTTCGGCAGTGGCCTCGTCGGCCTCGTCGATTTCGGCGGTGACATCCGGCTCTTCGGCAGACTCTTCTTCCTCGTCGTCGCCCATATCATCGAACAGACCGGGCGTTTCCTCCGCTGCGGCCCCGTCGAATGCGCTTTCGTCGTCCTCATCGAACGCGAATTCGTCGGGGTTGGCTTCGAGCAGTTCGTCGAATCCGACTTCCTCGTCGGAATCCATTTCATCGAACTCCTCACCGAAGCCCATCTCTTCCATTTCCGCTTCAATCTCGTCGAAGCTATCGGCTTCATCCACCTCGTCGGAAAGTTCGTCGAAGATGCGGGCGCCTCGGTTGTCGGGGAGGTCGTCATCCTCCTCTTCTTCGTCATCGATGACGGGGTTTTCGACCTCCGCGTCGTGGAACACGCCAGATTCGCCGACCTCATCCATTCCGAGGTCAACGTCATCGACCATATCCTCGTCCACCTCATCTACATCATCGAACTCATCGACGCCGATGAGGTTGTCCAGGTCGTCCAGACTGTCAATCTCCACGTCGTCCATTTCACCGGCGTCGTCTTCGGTTTCTTCTACCCACTCAACTTCGTTGGACAGATCCTCGGCGTCGATGGCGCTCACGGAGTCCATCCCTTCGAACCAGGCGGTCGCCTCAGCCTCCGTGTCGATGTTCCCCGCGATGATGGCGGCGAACGACCCGTCATGGGACTCTCGGAGGGTTTCCATCGAGGGGCTGGTCGCCAGAACGACGAACGCGTCGTTGATCGCTTCTACGGTGTCGGTGTTGTCACCGTCAATCTCAACGGTGAGGTAGTACGCATTCGGAACGGGTTCCTCTGGAGCGGACAGGCCTTCGAGGAGTTCGTCAGCGTCCTCGATGTCGATGTCCACTTGCACATCGGAATCGGGTTCGTGTTCGGTGTCGGATTCGCCGTCCTCAACCGTTTCTTCGCCGTCATCCTCTTCGTCGCTTCCATCCTCAACATCACCTTCATCCTCTGCGCTCGTCTCTTCATCATAGTCGGTGACAGCATCTTTGCCGTCTTCTTCGATGATGTTGAGGTGTTGCCAGCAGTATCGATCCTCGTCAACGTCTCGCGGGCACCGCGAGCCGTCCTTCGTAAGGGCTGCGCACTGTTCGACGTCGCCTTCTTCGATGTCCTCGCCGATCACCTCTTTGAGTGCGGCGACTTCCTCTTGGGGATCGTACTCGCTTTCACCGTGTTCTTCGATTTCGTCGAGCATATCCCACATCGCGTCGGAGGCGTCGAAGAGGGAGTCCATCACCTCCGTGTCGACCTCTAAGTCGTCACTCCGGATGTCGTCAAGAACATCTTCGAGTACGTGCGCGAGGTCGGCGAAGTCGGTGTAGCCCATCGCGCCGGCGTTCCCCTTCAGGGTGTGTGCCGAGCGGAAAACCTGGTTAAGTGCCTCTTCGTCGTCTGGATCGTCTTCAATGGAGATGAGATGGTTCTCAATCTCCGTCAACTGCTCTCTCCCTTCCTCGATGAACGTTTCGGCGAATCCGTTGCTCATGCGTAATCACCGTTGAGAGGTCGACTCTTCGATCCCCTCAACGATACCTTTCACAAGCTCATAGTCGCTCAACACATCATCAACGTTTCCCGTTTGGATGGCTCTCCTCGGGATTCCGAACACCGGACTGGTCTCTTCGTCTTGAGCGATGACGTACCCGCCCGCTTCCTTGATCGAGTCAAGGGCATCCGCGCCGTCGCCGCCCATACCGGTCAGTAAGGTGGTGACGAGCGGCGGGTCGAACGCTTCCGCAATGGACTCGAGGGTGATATTGATCGAGGTGGTCGAATGGTCACGAAGTTCCTCTGTGACGATTCGAGGCGTAGGATCGTTGCTCACGCGCATATGCAACCCGCCAGGGGCGATGTAGACGGTTCCGGGGGAGACGGTCATTCCGTCGGCACCCTCAACCACCTTGTACTCCGTTAAGTTATCGAGCCGGTTGGCATACCGTTCGGTGAATCCTTCGGGCATATGCTGGACGACGAAGATGGTGGCGTCAAGGTCTCGTGGGAACTCTCGAACGATTTCTTCGATGAGCGATGGCCCGCCAGTGGACGCGCCGATGGCGATTGTTGGTGTTTCTTCGTCGTCGAGTTTCGGTCGTGGGCGCGCGATTGACGCTTGCTGACTCGGTGAAGGTCGGTCGGACGCATCAGAGCTAACGTGTGGTGCAGTCCGAACGATCTCTTCGATGTCAGCTCGTGAGACTGCTGCAACGGTGTCCACGAAGTCATCGCCGAATCCAACGGCGGTAATCGGCGATTCTTTTCCTTCAGGCTTCCCAATGAAATCGACCGCGCCCTTCTTCAGCGCATCAAGGGTGATGTCGGCACCTTCAGTGGTGTAGGCGGAAAGCATCAGGATGGGCACCGGGTTTTCCTTCATAATGCGTTCAGTGGCTTCCAGGCCGCCCATACGGGGCATCTCCACGTCCATCGTGACCACGTCCGGGTCGTGGGAGTTCACCTTCTCGATGGCTTCCTCCCCGTTCGCCGCCTCGATGACGCTGTAGCCGTAATCCTGGAGAGTGTTTCGGAGAACAGTCCGCATAAACTTCGAGTCATCAACGACGAGTACTAAACTCATACCTGTAGCTTATGGGGGCATCCGGTCGAACGCCCCGGTGGATTGAAATCGGAGGTGTCACCCGGAAACAGCAACGTCTTCGATGGTGTGAAGAACGTCCTGTTCCTCGAAGGGTTTGGTGACGTACCCGTCAGCGCCCGCCTTAACCGCGAGTTTCATCTTCTCGCGCTGGCCGACGGACGTACACATGATGACTCGGGCGTCGCTGTTGAGCTTCTTGATGGCCGCGGTGGCCTTGATGCCGTTACACTTCGGCATCACGACGTCCATCATCACCAGATCCGGGCTATGTTGTTTGTACTTCTGGACGGCTTCCAACCCGTTCTTCGCTTCGGCAACAACTTCGTAGTCTTCTTCGTCCAGAATCTGCCGAAGCAGGTTGCGCATGAAGTGGCTGTCGTCTACGATGAGGACTTCAAGTGTCATATTCGTGTTGGCAGATTGGTATTCACTCGTTCTTTACAGGATTGGCGCAATAAACCCACCGGTTATTCGGCCGGGTGGTTGCGCCGGCACTTGGCGAACGGTTCCGAGTGTTAGCACCGTTGTTCATAGATAACCAAGCCTGCTTATTTTGTCTGTTGGAATTCGAGGCGGGACGACTCCCGAACCTCGGTTAGCAACGCATCGACATCGATCAACTCGACGACGACCGTTTCATCGGTCTCTTCGTCTTGCAGGGCAAACGCGCCCTCGACCAGTTCACCGGCAGTCTCTGCGTCCCCCTCAACGGCCTCGTTGTCGGTTTTGAGGGCGTCCTCGGGGTACGTTTCGACGCCGACAACCTCGTCGGACACAAGGCCGACGGTCTGATTGTCTACGTCGTCATCAAGGATGATGATCCGATCGCGGTCAGTCGCTTCCGTCTGCTCGACCTGGAGCACGCCGTAGGGATTGATGATCACCGCAACCTCTCCGCGGTAGTCCATAACCCCTTCGACGGCATCTGTCGTGCGTGGGACGCGCGCCGTCCGCTTCGATTCGATGATGCTGTCGGTCTCATCGACCCGAATGGCGTAATCGGATCCGGCGAGGCGAAATTGAATGACCTCTATCTCCTCGCCTACGGCGTCACTCTCGCTTGCCGAAGCTGCCATCTATACCCGCTAATAACCCGGCAACCTGTATAGTCTTAACCCCTTTCTGTCCACTCGGTAAGTCCGAGACTGTTAAGCCTGGCCCGAGACGAACGTTAAAACAGAATGACAGAAACGACTCGCGTCGTCGAGTTCGATGTCGGGGACAACACCTATTGTCTCAACATCAACGCCGTCGACCAGGTAATCTCACCCGAAGACCTGAGCGACGCGCCAGAACTTGACGACAGTGCTCTCGGAGTGATGTCCTACCGAGACGACGCTGTCGAGGTGTGGGACGCGATGTTGCTCCTCAGCAACGAGGAGGTCGCCACGATTAAACGGAAAAAGGAGATTGACGCTGAACTCGAGGACAAATTCGACGACTTCGAGTACCTCATCGAGCGATACGTGGAGAAGGGGAAGTTCACCGAGAGCGATGCGCAAAAGTTCGCCAAACGGCTCACCGAACTTCGCGAACAGATCGTTACCGGCCCGGTGAATATGGACACGATCATCGACAACTACGATGTAATCCTCCTCGATGAAGAATTCAAGAACGAAACCCGAAGAGTCGGTTGGTTGGTTCACAACGTCAAAGATGTTCGCCAGGTCTCCCGGAACAACCTTGATCAGAGCGTCGGCGGTACCGGCATCTACGGCGTCCTTCGAGACGAGGTAGACGACACTGAAGAGGGAGAGGAGGACGAACAAGAGGATTTGACGGTTTGGGTTAACCCGAAGAAGTTCGTCTGATTCGCTTCATACTTCGGCGGGCACTTCTCCCATTTCTTGCTCCTCCCACCGGCGACGTTCGAGAAGAACTTTCTTGCCCCTCTCCGTGATTGAGTACGAGTTCGTGCGCTGATCGACCTTCCCCTTCTCGATGAGTCCCTTTTCTTCGAGCTTGTTGAGATTCGGGTAGAGACGCCCGTGGTTGATTTCCGACGCGTAGTACTCTTCTAACTCCCGCTTCATATCGAGGCCGTTCTGCCCTTCGGAACCGGCGACGACGTAAAGAAGGTCGCGCTGAAACGAACTGAGATTGTCCATATCCACAGATAAGTTACAATAGTCTGACAATAAACTTGGCGGGGCGATGACCCCTACGCTTTCACTGATTTCGAATCGCCGCTACCGTTCCGAACACCTTATCTGGGATTTCGGCGGAACTCTCTACTGTACCGTCAATCCCTTCGAGGATCCCTCTCACCCGTTCTTCCCAACCGACGACTTCCTCGATCAGTTCGCTGACACGCTCCTCCGAGCGGTTGGTTACGTCCGCCGCTACAGTCTTCGCTTCGGCGTCTGATGCTCCCTCGGCGTCTACCATCCACTCGTATAGTGTGTATGTGGTTGCCGGTGAACGGTCGATGCCGACATCCCGTCTGAGGAACTCGTACCTTTCCCCGAGAGACAGCACCGGCCCGTCGATTCGACCGTCTTCGATAACCGAAGCGACAGGGAAGTCAATGCCAATCGCGTAGCCGTTTGCTCCTACTGGTAATTGATGCTCGGCAACGTTGTCCTCAACCCACTGAACTTCCCGATGATGAGCGTTCTTGACGGTCTCGAACTCGTCTGCTTCACCGTCGAACCACTCCCATTCACGTTCCCAGGTGGATTCTGACACCGCAAGATACAGTGCAGTGTCGGAGCAGTAGATCCATTCGCACTCTCCGTCGACGACTAACCGTTTGACGTAAGCGAACACAGTCCCATCGGCGTGCAGATCGGCCTGGTGGTGCTGTGCTGCATCTGCAATGGTCTTTGCTGACACGCCTGATTCGGCCGCCGCTTCTTCAATGGCACTGAAAGCTAATGGAACCGCAATGTCGTCGTTCAACGTCCCGTAACCCTCGCCGCGTTCGTCCAACGACGAGGGGGAATCGAACCGAGTCACGAACGCGAGTATACGTGTGAAGCGGTTAAGTCAGTCGTCGTAGGAGGGAGGCTCGGCGAGTTCCATACCGACATCTCCCCCATCGTCGCCATCATCGTCATCATCGTCGTCTCCATCGTCATCTTCGCCTTCATCTTCGTCGTCCGTTTCCTCTTCGTCATCACCTTCATCAGCGGTCTCTTCGTCGTCCTCGTCCTCATCCGCGGTTTCCTCATCTTCTTCATCCTCCCCGTCGTCCTCGCCCTCATCCGCGGTTTCCTCATCTTCTTCATCCTCCTCGTCGCCCTCGCCGGCATCAGAGGCTTCCTCGTCGGCGTCAGCGGCTTCCTCATCTTCTTCATCCTCCTCGTCGCCCTCGCCGGCATCAGAGGCTTCCTCGTCGGCGTCAGGGACTTCCTCGTCGGCGTCAGCGGTTTCTTCGACTACTTCGTCCTCCTCGTCGTCTTCGTCGTCTTCGTCGGCGTCAGAGGCTTCCTCTTCGGAATCATCCACTGACACGTCGCTTACGTCCTCTTCCGTATCTGTCGTCTCCCCGTCGGAAACAGACGCACTACTGTCGCTGGTGCCGTCCGTCAGAT
>LKMJ01000511.1_pt1 | contig 29779 bp, 29 predicted proteins | sample 643391 | NCBI WGS metagenome assembly LKMJ01 (sample SAMN04112250, study PRJNA286221) | soda lake metagenome | biome: soda lake; feature: Kulunda Steppe; material: water; isolation source: sample PL-Br10 brine of Picturesque Lake | place: Russia: Kulunda steppe | collected 2010-07 | reverse complement strand
GGCGTTTTTGACGGTTAATAGAATATCACATTCCCAAATAAGGGTCTTTAGCTGGGAGTATGATATCATTATGGGAGTAAGTGTATATTAACTTACCGTTTGGCAGTGATTTTGGCAAACTGGACGATTGATTCGTTTCGTTGCTGTCTTCATCAGTAGTTTCGTTCGCTGGTGTTTCGGTCTGGTTCGTTTCGAGCTGGTCTTCGACGCTATCATCTTCCCCAAGGAGGTCCGTACTCTGGAGAATCAGAAGTGGACCGAACACGAAGAGGAATATCATTATCGTGAGTCCGGCTGCGAGACGAACAATCGGCGACTCCGGAAGTATCATGTCCCAAAGTCTGAGCACGTAGTCGTCTATCTGACGCCAGCACCAGTACGTTAACATCGCGAGTACAATTAGTGCTGCTACCCAGGTAACGACGACCCAAAGCAACACCCCTCCAAGGACGATGGCCTCCGGGACGTCACTGACCAGTTCCTGTCCTTTTCGATAGACGAGGTCGAAACGAGCTGGTGCGAGAGCACGGAAGAGTAATCCAGCGAAATTGAGTACAATGATTGAAACCAGCAACAGTAGTCGCTGCCGATGCATTGTGGATACTCTTTTCGATGGCAGGTATGGTAGGCGTTTCGGCGAGTAGTGGGGCTGAGCTTTTGCCCGCGAGTATGAATTACATTCAAGAGGGCGGGCGGCTACTAACTGATATGGCTACGGATCCGGACGTCGACACCTCCCGGACCGTCGTGCAAGTTTATCTGCCGGCGTACCAGCGCGACGTGTGGGACGAACACGCCGAAGAACTCGATATGAGCAGAAGTGAGTTCGTCAAAGCGATGGTGCAAGCAGGGCGCAGAGGGTTCGGTGGTGAACCAATTAACGCTATACAGACGGACAGCGGGACCAACGATACCCCCGATGTCGAGTCAGACCTCCGTAGTCGTGTGGTTTCGTCGCTCACAGAGCACGACTGTCTCTCGTGGGAGGACCTCCTAGCGGAGGTGACCGGCGATATCGAATCGCGACTCGAATCGACGCTTCAGGAGCTACAGGACGAAGGACAGATCCGTTACAGTGGTCGCGAAGGCGGCTATATCCTCGAATCAAGCACTGACGAATGAGTGAATCAAACACAGAATCACGGTCACAGCAGGGTCACGTCCAGTACTTCCTCGACGACATTCGATATCAGGGGAAATCTCCCCGTACACAGGCTGCGTACGAACGAGTCCTGCGTGATTTTGAAACGTACCTCGACTCTCGTAACCTGGCTCTTGATGATGCCAACCACCGGGATTGCATGGCCTACATCCACCAGCTTCGGGGAACGGTCGCATCAAGTACCGTCGCAACATATGCTTCCTATCTCCACCGGTTTTACGACTACATGACGCGCGTCGATGCCTTTGACGACAACCCCATGGCGATCGTCGTCGAAGAGCTCGACGAGTCTATCAACACTGACCCTGCACGACGTGATATCTCTGTAGGAGCGATGCGTTCGTTCGTCACAGAGCTCTCTCATCCCCTTGACCGTGCCGTAGTTGTGACGCTTCTGAAAACGGGTATCAGGGCTGGTGAACTATGCAATCTCGACGTCCGGGACATTTCACTGTCGGATGGTGATAACGACCTCGTAGAGACAACTCACCGGCCTCGTCTCGACGGTCGACCAAACTCGATGTACGTGGACAACACACCGTCACAGGGGACAATCTACAACGACGAACGGCGGTCTGCCTCGAACAAGCGAAAGCGAGCGACCACAATACCAATAGACGACGAGCTGGAGACAGTTCTGACGGAGTGGCTTGCTGTCCGTCCGGACCCAGTCTCCAACGCCGACCCACTCTTCGTGAGCATGAGCGATGACTGGGGGCAGCGTTTCTCGCCTGCAATGGTTCACCATCTGGTCGAAACCCATGCACGGGAGTTTGGCTGGTACCGTGACGGTGGTGGCCCAGAGGAGAACGTCACCCCACACTACTTCCGTCATTTTTTCACAACACATCTCCGCGACAGAACTGGTGACCGCGGCGTCGTCAAATACCTCCGCGGGGACGTGGCACAGGACGTCATCGATACCTATACCCACGACTGGGGAAATCGTGTCCGTGAAGAGTACGAGGCGAATATTTACTCGTTACTGGACTGAAGCCGACAGCACTTGTTTATAAGTTAACATTAACGCTGTTGCCGTCTCAGCATATGAATTCTATGTTGCTATATCAAATGTGGGGCGAAACGTTACAAATTGGTCCGAGAATATACCGGAGATTCGGTGTTTGAGACGGCTCTAGCCAAAATTTCTCTGTGATCAGGGGTTGGGAAGTATCCGAAATTACGAAGTTGACCCAGTCTTTTTTACGGAATCTTCGGGACGAGTTGCCTCAGGTCTTCAGTGTCATGCCATTCGTGCACGCGGTCACCCGTCAAAAGTAGCTGAATATGTGAGGCAGCCATGCTGTTGTCGTACCGTTCTCGCTCAGTGTCCTCGTCCTCATATTTTCGCTTCAGTATCCACGTTTTGTCTCGATTCTCTCCGGCAAACATCAACCCCAGCTCCCACGTGTAGCCCCCATCAAAATCTTCGATAACGGCCACAATCTGTGTTGAGATTCCACAGAGGATATCAAACACGTGTGCCCACAGATGGATTTCGTCTTTTCGAAGTCCGAGCTCCTCCAATTTCAGTGCATCAGCATCTGACCGACAATCCAGTCGTTTGTACACCAGTACCCGCTGTTCCCATGCATCGGAGGTTCGTCCAGCTCCAGCGACCAGATATCGGCGGCCGTGTCCTTTGTACGCTTGCAGGCGGGAGCCGTTGACGATATCCTTGACTTGCTGATGTTCTTTAGGCGTTTGTTTTCTTTCCGGCAAACACGCCAGCAGCTCTGCGTCAGATGGGAGAGCACCCCTCTCCCCTGCTGGAGTGCCAAAACCTGGGTCCTCGTCTTTCATTTTGTTAGTACTCGACCTCTTGCAATATCAATTGTGTGTTCTCTGTTTAACCAGTTGTAGTATCAACCTCACCTCAGTGCAAATGCTTATTGTGACGTAACACTAATTGATACGCATGCGCCCCGAAGCAAGTTCGGTTGGTTCACCCGGCCCTGTTGGTAGCAGCGGGACTACTGGCAATGGGTTCAGTAAATGGATGGCACTCCAGCGGTCAACCGACAAGAAGCGGGCAGACATCATTGCAGATATCGTCGGCCACCCAAAGGGGATGCCGAGCGTCGAGGAACTGGATTATATGAATCCAGACTTGAGTGATGATGCTATCCGCCGCCACCTCAAGACGCTTATCGAGGTCAGCGTTGTTGAAGAAAGGGGGCTTCGGGAAGGTGACCGTCTCCGAGACTTTCCGTACAAGTTCTACCAGTTGACCGAAAAAGCGCGGGAGCTGTTCGACCAGAACGATCTCTTTCCTGAAGACGCTTGGAAGCGCCAATACGCAGCTGTCGAAAAGCCACCTCGAATCAAGCAGGTCGAGGCGATGCCGCGACCCGAGTAAACGGAATTGTACTATCCAGCCCAATCTCCCGGAGAAGGTTCGTAAGTTTGCTATCGTTCGCAACTATACGCCAGTCGCACCAACAGTTGATGGATAGCCCACTATCCAATTTCACTTTCTCTCGCTACCTAATACAGGGATAGGGGGAGGCCGACGGTACAATTACAGGAGGTCGTTCTCGTCCAGACGGTCGAGGGCCTCAGCAAGACGGTCCTTGCTGTTTGCGTAGGAAACACGGGCGTATCCTGGTGTCCCAAACGCACTGCCTGGCACCGTCGCGACGTGAGCCTCACTGATTGCGGCGTCGCACCAGGCAGTGTCATCGTCGTCGACGGGAACCATCATGTAGAATGCGCCATCCGGTTCGACGACATCGACACCTCTATCGGCGAAGGCTTCGAGGAGATACTCCCTGCGCTCCGAGAACGCGTCGACCATCTCGTCTATCTCTTCGTCAACTTGCTCAAGCGCAGTCACGCCTGCGTGCTGGACGAAGTTGGTCGCACAGGAGACCGAGTGACTGTGAACTTTGCCTGCTTGACTGACGACGGCCTCCGGTGCCGCGAAGTATCCGAGCCGCCAGCCTGTCATCGCGTAGGCTTTCGAGAAGCCGTCGACTGTTATTGTCCGGTCTGCCATTCCCGACAGTGTTCCAATGCTGGTGGCAGTCGTGTCGTTATAGGTTATTTCGCTATAGATTTCATCGGAGATGACAGTAACATCGTGGTCGACAGCGAGGTCGCGGACCGCCTCAAGCGCGTTATCACTGTACACTGCACCGTGTGGGTTCCCCGGTGAGTTGACGACAAGTAGCTCAGTTTCGTCCGAAACAGCATCTGTCAGGTCAGGGATTGCTGGTTCCAGTGCGAACTCGTGTTTCGCAGTGTCCACCCGCGTGAGCGACCCCCCGGCGAGTTTGACCATTGCCTCGTAAGAGACCCAGGCAGGGTCGAGCAAAGCAACCTCGTCGCCGTCATCGACGAGTGCCTGGAACACCTCATACAGCGCTTGCTTACCCCCGGGTGTGACGATGACATTATCAGCGTCGTAGAAATCGAGGCCGTCGGTTGCGAGTTTATCGGCGATAGCCTGCCGCAATGCTGGAATTCCGTTGGACGGAGTGTATCCAGTTTCCCCGGCTTCGAGAGCCTGCTTGGCGGCGTCTTTGATTACCTGTGGCGTGTCAAAATCCGGTTCGCCGACGCTGAGGTCGACGACATCGACACCCTCCGCTTCGAGCGACGAGGCTTTGTTGCTAATTGCGAGCGTCGCGCTCGGCGATACCCGTTCGACGCGGTCTGCAAACGTGAAATCAGTCATAGTTCGTAGTTATTGGTGGTCTTCGAGTGAGTCGGCAAGTTCGATAGCACTGTCGACGGCGGTTGCGCCGAAATGAATTCGGTCCCTCGCTTCGTCATGGCTCATACCGGGACCGATGATTCCAAACGCCACGGGCGTATCTCGGTCGAGACTGACATCTGTCAATCCCTGTGCTGCAGCGTTTGCGATAACCTGGTCGTGGTCGGTGTCGCCAGTGATGATAGCTCCGAGGGCGACGACGGTATCGATATCGTCCCGACGTGCGAGTCTATCCGCTGCCAGAGGTGTATCGTAAGAGCCTGGAACGTCGAGCGTTTCGACGACCTCTGCATCCCGCTCCGCTGCTCGTTCTCGCGCACGTGCCTCCATCTCCTGAGTCACTGGACTCTCCTTGTTGAACTGTGCAACCACCAGACCCAGACGTACCATGTGTACGAAGGGGTTGCGGTGAGGTATAGAAGTACCGTTCTCGACGAAAGCCAGTTTGTTTCGATACTTCTCGTCCCGTTCTCAGTCTTCGGGGAATTCAGTGAGTTTCCTTCCGTCTACCCGTTTCGTCCCCCCGTCGATGGTCTTGATGAGAAGTGTCGGGCCGTCAAAGCGCATCTCCTCAATATCACAGAGCGTCTCGCTTTCCCACCCCTTCAGCCGGGCGAGACCATCCTCATCTATCTCAATGAAGGTTCGAGGGGCTTCCTGTCCCGCCAACTCCCACTCATCATCACCGAATTCGAAGCTCTGTGATTGAGTCTGTGCCCACGAAAACACGCATCGAAACTGTGAGCGAGACTCTTCGGCACGGTCGTGGTCCACCCGTCTTGTCGCCTCGAAATCGAACCCGCAATGCGTGGCCCACTTCTCGAAGTGCTCGTTGTCGAACCGTTTTTTCGTCACGCCGTTTCGGGTCCGTCGCGTCCAGATTATGTGTCTCTTCGACGGTCTGTCCCGAAAGCCCATATACTTGTGTCGGATGACGGGTTCCGTCATAAAGGTAATCCACGTTATATGACTGGACAGCTCGATGAGAACAGGTGGCTACATTGATCTACTACAACGATTTTAGTAGGGGGGAGACGAAATGGGGGCTATGAGTCTCGAAGACCATGCCGAGGAACTTGCCTCCAATCTCGGCGTTGACAAAGAGGAGGTCAAACAGAAGCTCGAAAACCTGGACCAGTACGGTGTTCCGATCGACGAAGCCAAGCAGACAGTCCGCCGGAACTACGGAGAGACGGGGTCGTCTGGGTCGGGCGAAGTATCGACAAAGTCAGTCGAAGAGATTTCGACAGCCGATTCCCGTATCGCGACCACAGTAAGAGTGCTCTCGGTCGGCAAGCGTTCGATTCAGTACAACGGCGAGCAACACGTCATTTTCGAGGGCGAGTTCGCGGACGAGACAGGGAAGATATCCTACACAGCGTGGGAAGACTTCAACCTCGAACCGGGAGAAACACTCCATCTCGGCAACGTTGACGTGCGGGAGTGGGAAGGAAGGCCGGAGCTCAATATAGGTGACTCGACGAGTGTCGAGCGAGTGTCGGACGACCTCGACATCGACTACGAAATCGGTGGGGACGCAAAGTTGGCTTCGCTCGAACCTGGAGACCGCGGCGTCAATGTAGAAGTCCAGGTCCTCGATGTCGAAGAGAAAGTAATCGATGGCCGTGACGGTAAGACAGAGATACTGAGCGGTGTCGTCGGCGACGAAACGGGAAGACTTCCGTTCACCGACTGGGAACCTCGACCGGAGTTGTCTGTCGGGAACTCAGTTCGCATCGAAGACGTCTTCATCAGGGAGTTTCGTGGCGTCCCTTCGGTCAACGTTTCGGAGTTCTCGACCGCCGAGGTGCTCGATTCGACCGTCGAAGTGGCGGATTCTGGAACCAGATACGCAATCAGGGAAGCCGTCGAAACCGGGGGACTGTTCGACCTCGAGCTGACTGGAAATGTGGTTGCGGTACGAGACGGTTCGGGCCTCATCGAGCGCTGTCCAGAGTGTGGTCGAGTCATCCAGGGCGGCCAGTGCAGAAGCCACGGCGAGGTAGATGGCGAGGACGACCTGCGTGTCAAGGCTATTCTCGATGACGGAACCGGGACAGTGACCGTCGTCCTCGACGACGCTTTGACGGCAGACGTTTACGGTGGTAATCTCGATGATGCGCGCGACCACGCACGTGACGCTATGGACAGGGAAGTCGTCGCCGACCAGATACGCAAAAATATCGTCGGCCGGGAGTATCGCGTCCGAGGAACACTAACAGTCGACGACTTCGGTGCCAATCTCGAAGCGACCGAGTTCACACAGCGAGATGACGACGCGAGGGCGCGTGCGAACCGACTCCTTACGGAGGTGGACGCATGAGCGAATCAGAAGATGACAGCTTCGGACAACGAGAAGTGGCCTATCGGCTGTTCGCCGCCGAGTTCGAAGATGCAAACCTCTCGTACTCCGAGGGTGAAGACGACCGGTCACCGAACTACGTTATCACGCCGACCGGTGCGCGAGTGAACCGCCTGTTTGCCGTCGGCGTGCTGACAGAAGTGGAACAGGTGAGCGACGACGTACTCAGGGGTAGAATCGTGGACCCGACTGGCGCGTTCGTAACCTACGCCGGGCAGTACCAGCCAGACGTACAGGCATTCCTCGAACGCGTCGAGACGCCGACGTTCGTCGCGATGACCGGCAAGGCCAGAACGTTTCAGCCCGAGGACTCTGACCAGGTGTTCACATCTGTCCGCCCCGAGAGCATCAACGAAGTCGACGCGGAGACGCGCGACCGCTGGACGGTGCAGGCCGCAGAGCACACGCTCGACCGTATCGGCTACGTCGCGACGGCCCTGACACTAGAACGCTCGGGGGACGCACTCGAACAGGTATTCCTCGAACAGGGTGTCGACGAGGGTAGCGCTACAGGCATTCCCATCGCACTCGATCACTACGGGACGACCCCGACGTATCTCGAAGCGTTGCGAGAGTTGGCACTCGACGCGGCCCGCGTCGTGGCTGGCGAGAGAGACGAAGTCGGTGAGTTGCGTACTGAACCAGACGAGGCCGGTTCAGTGAGTGCTGAAGCACTTGCCGACTCAAATGTCAGCGTCGGAATTCAGGACTCGTCATCAGATGAAGGCCCTGATATCGAGAGCGAGCCAGCCGAGGAGACGGCCGTCGAGACGGTATCCTCCGAACCAGACGAAACCGCCCAGGCGACGCCAACAGAGACGGAAGCATCCACGGCACCGTCACCAACTGATAGTGTAGAGGACCAGTCAGCAACAGGGGATGTGGATTTAGACGAGGACGAACCGGAGACCACGGTGCAGGTGCAGACTGACACAGCCCCCGTAACTGATTCAGAAGAAACCAGCGATGGGGATCCAGTTGCCGACTCCACGGAAGACCTCGGTGACTTCGACCCCGGTGAGTTCGAGCTGGAAGCGGAGACGCGAGAACAGGTAGAAGAAGAGTTCGGCACAGAGTTCCAGACCGGAACAGAGGTCGACGAACCCGGTGAGGCAGATATCCAGACCCCCGACGAAGTGACAGAGGAACAGTCAGGCGTAGCTGAGGGCAACAGTGAAACGGATGCGAAATCGGAAGCGGCCGACGCGCCAGAGTCTACTATTGAGGAACCAGACGAGGAATCCTCTGTTGAGGAGGATTCCGAGACGGAGGAAACTGGAGAGGCAGAGTCAGTACAGACCGACCAGCCGGACGACCTGCAAGCAGCAGTTGTCGACCTGATGACGGAGCTCGACGAAGGCGACGGTGCGAGCAAGGAGGGCATCATTGCGGAGATGGCCGAGCGTTACGGTGTCGATGAGTCGGGGACCGAAGATGCGATTCAGGAGGCGTTGATGGACGGCGAGTGTTACGAGCCAGCCGACGGCCAACTTAAACCAATTTGATGGAAGTTGAACCGGTTCCGAACGCACCAGCCGGGGTTGTCGAGACGGGCGAGGGGCGCGTCCTGGTCGTTGCCGACTACCACGCAGGCATCGAAACCGTGCTCCGTACAGAGGGTGTCGAACTTGATTCCCGGGCTGACCAGCGGAGAAGTCAGCTCCTGGGTTTAGTAGCCGAAACGGACCCGGACAGACTGCTAGTCCTCGGCGACCTCGTCCACGCAATTGGCGAACCGTGGAGAGCAGAGCGGGCAGAGCTTCAAGCGCTGTTCGACGAGCTAACTGTCCCCGTGACAGTCGTGAGGGGCAACCACGACGGCGAAGTCGAAGCGTTTCTCGACAGCGTCGGTTACGAGGTGGAAGTTACCGCTGCAGAGGGAACCCGTCTCGGTAGAGTTGGGTTCGCTCACGGCCACACCTGGCCAGCGAGATCTATTCTCGAAGCAGACGTCGTCTGCATCGGGCACGAGCATCCTGTTGTCCGGCTGGAAGACGAGGTGGGTGGTGCACGAATGGAGCGTGTCTGGCTCCGTGGTCGTCTGGAGCCGACCGTCTTCGAGCAGTACCACGGCGCAACCCTCGATATTCACGGTGACCTCGTCGTCTTTCCAGCGTTTAACGACCTCTCCGGAGGGACGTGGGTGAACGTCGATGGACAGGAATTTCTCTCCCCATTTCTCCCGGAGGGACTGGTCAACGGGGAGGCGTACCTCCTCGACGGGACGCGACTCGGAAACTACGATGCCGTGTGAGGACGCAGGCAGTAAATTGAAACCGGTCGGTGTGTTACAGTCACGCATGAGTGTCTCGGCCCCCTGTGAAATCTGCAATACAGCCGAGGTGAGCCACACCTGCAATCGCTGTGCACAGCTCGTCTGTGACCGCCACTTCGACGAAGAGACCAGCTACTGTGTCGACTGTGCCGTGGAGCTCGGAAGAAGCAAAGACGAAAACGTTCCACGCAACGAGGATCTGCCGGACGGTGTAGATACGTACGAGTTTTGAGGAGGTGCGCCGGGCTTGGAGTACCCTCAGCGATACTGATTGAGACCCCGTTTGAGCTGTTTTGCGGCCTGACCGGCAGCCTCGAAGTACCCCCCTCTGGCAGTCTCGCCAGCGAAGATGATTCCGCGCGAGGAGTTCACGAGACCGACCCCGTCTGCCAGCCCGTGTTCGATGGCAGCCTCCTCGTCGCCGCCCTGTGCGCCGACGCCGGGGACGAGAAACGGAAGGTCGGGGACGATGTCACGAACCGCTTCAAGTTCCTCGGGTGCGGTGGCTCCGACGACCAGTCCGACGTTACCGTGCTCGTTCCACTCGGCAGCCAGTTTCGAAACGTGCTCGTAGAGGGTTTCGCCGGAATCTAGTTCGAGGTTCTGGAGGTCAGCCCCACCCGCGTTCGACGTACGGGCGAGGATGAAAATACCCTTGCTCTCACGGGAAAGGAACGGTTGGAGCGAGTCTCGACCCAGATACGGGTTGACAGTGATTGCGTCAACCATGTCGAGGACGGTAGCGTACTGTCGAGCGGTGTTCCCAATATCGCCGCGCTTGGCGTCGAGCAGGACAGGAACGTTCTTGCCGTGGGCGTAGGCGACCGTTTCACGGAGTGCTCGCCAGCCATCGCTGTCCTCGTAGAATGCTGCGTTCGGCTTGTAACACGCCGCGTGTTCGTGAGTGGTGTCGATGATGCGACGGTTGAACGCCCACCGGGGCAAATCGGCATCCTGTACCTCCCCGGGAAGCCTATCGAGGTCAGGATCGAGGCCGACGGATACCACGCTGTCAACGCGTTCGATGCGGGAAGCGAGACGCTCAAAAAACGACGACATGCTGTAGCGTCGATTGCGGGGTGGCAAGAACCTTGCTGTCTGGGACGACCAGTCCGAGTGTTTCAGAACTCCTCGACCCGAACGCCGTCCTCAGTTCCGATGTGTACCTCATCAGCGCAGTCGATGAACAGTCCATGCTCGACCGTTCCGGGAATCTCGGAGAGCGACGTGGCAAGTTCCTCCGGTTCAGAAATCGTACCAAAGTCACAGTCGAGAACCAGATTTCCGTTATCGGTCACGACCGGCCCATCCTTTCGTGTCGCCTCTCGAAGCGTCGGTTCCCCGCCCAGTTTCTCGATGTGAGCCGTGACCGCTGTCCACGCTGCAGGAAGTACCTCGACAGGTACTGGATAGGTGAGTTTTTTGGCCTCTTTCGAGGGGTCAGCGACGACGAGGAATCGGTCCGCTGCAGTGTCGACCACCTTCTCTCTGGCATGTGCTGCACCGCCGCCTTTGACAAGGTTTCCGTCGGCAAACTGGTCTGCGCCGTCGATTGCCACGTCAGGTGTCATCTCATCTAGTGCGGTAAGTGGAATCCCGACTTCCCGGGCGAGCTCGCGAGACTGGAATGACGTCGGAATCCCGCGAATATCGAGGCCGTTATCGACGCGTTCCCCAAGCTTTCGGATTGCGTGCGCCGCCGTACTCCCCGTACCGAGGCCTACTACCATTCCATCGGTCACCTCCCTCGCAGCGCTCTCACCAGCGTTTCGTTTCGCCGTCTCTGACCCGCCACCCTTCATACACGTGTGCTTCCGCCCGTGCCTCAAAAAGATTCCCACGTTAGGCGAACCTGAAGCTCTTTGTGCGTGGCCACGAGGAACTTACCTATGGACACAGCACTGGGTCCCCCGGACAAGATGGCCAGGCGGCGGGAGGAGCTGACCCCGATGATGGCCCAGTACTTCGAACTCTGTGAGCAGTACGATGACTCACTCCTTCTGTTCCAGGTTGGCGATTTCTACGAGGCGTTCTGTGAAGCCGCTGAAACGGTGGCCCGTCGCTGCGAGGTCACACTGACAAAACGTGAGGACTCCACCGGGCAGTACGCGATGACCGGTATTCCAGTCGACAACGCCGAATCGTACGTCGAGCGTTTGCTTGACGCGGGCTATCGCGTGGCCGTCGCAGACCAGGTCGAAGATCCCGAGGAAACGACAGGCGTGGTCGACCGCGCGGTGACGAGAATTCTCACGCCCGGAACCCTGACCGAAGAGAAACTCCTCGACAGCGAGCGAAACAACTACGTCGGTGCGGTCGTCAGCGACGACGCCCACGCGCTGGCTGTACTGGACGTTTCGACGGGAGATTTCTACGCCACCAGCGTGGACAGTCCAGTGACGCTCGGGGACGAGCTCAGCCGGTTCGACCCCTCAGAGGCAATTCTCGGGCCGAGCGCCTCGAGAGAACAGCTCCCGGACAGGTGTACAGTCAGTACGTTCGACGAGTCGTCGTTCGACCTCGACCGGGCGAGCGAACAGGTCGAGACCTACTTCGGTTCCCCGAACAGTCTCCTGGCATCGGATGCCGAAGTTCGGGCCTGTGGTGCATTGCTCTCCTACGCTGAGTACGTCCGGGGTGGCGAAGACGGTCACCTCGACTATCTCAACCATCTGACCCGGTACGAACCGCAGGAGTACATGCTGCTAGATGCAGTAGCGCTTCGAAGCCTCGAACTGTTCGAACGTCGAACTGTTCACGGCCACGAGAGCGGGACGCTCGCAGCCATTATCGACGAAACTGCATCCGCGCCGGGGCGGAGGATGCTCGACGCCTGGCTCCGTCGCCCGCTCATCGAACGCAAGACGATTGTCGAGCGCCACGACGCCGTCGGTGAGCTCCGTGACGACGTTGCGATGCGTGAGGCTGTTCATGATCAGTTGCGGAAGGTCTACGATATCGAGCGGCTCATCTCGCGAATCTCACGCGGACGAGCAAATGCTCGTGACCTCCGTGCGCTCAAGGCCACGCTCGATGTCGTGCCTCAAGTCAGAGACGAGCTCTCCGGCGCGAACTGTGGGAAACTCGAATCGCTCAGGGGGAATCTCGACAGGCTCGAGGACGTCCGCTCGCTCATCGAAGAGGCAATCCGAGAAGACCCTGCCCGAGAGATTACTGAAGGCGGAATCGTCGCACCTGAGTTCGACGAGGAGCTGTCCCGGCTTCGCGAGACGGAGCAAGATGGGAAAGCCTGGATAGACGACCTCGAAGCGAGCGAGCGGGAACGGACCGGTATCGACTCGTTAAAGGTCGGACACAACTCGGTCCACGGGTATTACATCGAAGTGACAGACGCTAACCTCGACAGCGTGCCCGACGATTACGAGCGACGACAGACCCTGAAAAACGCAGAGCGATACTACACACCTGCTCTCAAAGAGCGCGAAGACGAAATTCTGCGGGCCGAGCAGCGTGCCAACGAACTGGAGTACGAACTGTTCTGTTCCGTCCGTGACCAGGTAGCAGCCGAATCCGAGCGCATCCAGTCGCTCGCGGACCTGCTCGCAGAACTCGACGTGCTCGTCTCGTTTGCGACAGTTGCAGCCGAACACGATTACACCCGGCCGGCCGTCGGTCACCCGCCCTCTGAGAGCAAAGCCGAGACAACGCTCACTATTGATGGCATTCATATCGAGAACGGTCGTCACCCCGTCGTGGAACGGACCGAGGAGTCGTTCGTCCCGAACGGAACAGTCCTCGACTCCAGCGACCGCATCGCTATCATAACCGGTCCGAATATGAGCGGGAAATCGACGTACATGCGACAGGTCGCGCTCATCGTTATTCTCGCACAAGCAGGCAGTTTCGTCCCGGCGAGCACGGCACGCTTGCAGATTATCGACCGCATCTTCACCCGTGTCGGTTCGAGTGACGACATCGCGGGTGGTCGGTCGACGTTCATGGTCGAGATGACAGAGCTCGCCGACATTCTCGACTACGCGAGCGAGCAGTCGCTCGTCCTCCTCGACGAAGTCGGTCGCGGCACGAGCACGAGGGACGGTTTCGCTATCGCTCAGGCAGTCACCGAGGCCATTCACGACCATATCAGCGCTCTGACGCTCTTTGCGACCCATCATCACGACCTGACGGCTCTCGCAACAGACCTCGACGGGGCGCACAACCTGTACTTCAGGACGCAGCAGAGTGACGACGGCGTCCAGTTCGAACACGCAGTCGAGCGTGGAACAGCAGACGCTTCCTACGGTGTCGAGGTTGCAGCGACAGCGGGTGTCAACGACCGTGTCGTAGGCCGTGCCCGAGAGATACTGGAAACGGAGCGTGCACCCGAGCAAAACATCTCGCCTGGTGCTGTCGAGAGTGGCCAACAAAAACCGAAATCGACGAACGGTTCAGGAGCTACAAGCGGGATGAATTCACCGCCAAAATCGAGTGGCAATGGCGGCAACCTTCAATCGACGGCGTCGGGGAACAACCAGCTACCCGACAGAGTGAGGAAGGCACTCGTCGAGGCGGACATCGCGACAATGACACCCCTCGAAGCGATGAACGTCCTTGCAGAGCTTCAGCGACAGGTCGAGCAGTCCGAGGACGATGTTAATTCGACGGGTTCACAGTCCTCTTGAAGGGTGTCCCTGTGGACGGACCACCTTCCTGAAGCTTTTCTTACTGCGGTGAGAGTGTCACGGCAATGGCTGGGCGACGAGCATACACGGGTACGCAGCGCCTGCAGATCGCCTGGTCGTCAGGCGTCCTCGCTGCGGGTGTCGCCGCACTCGGCGTTGATCAGGTGACTGGGTTGCCAGTGTTGTCGATACCGCTCATACTCCTTCTCAGCGTCACGTGGTTTCTCGGGCTCGGTGCACTCGGATTCCGAGACCGTCGACAGTGGAACAAACTTGTCAAGCAGTCTTCTTTCACACGACAGACTGGTCCACACGCAGCCGACCTGGAGAAGATAATCGAGGGGCGGTCCGTAACCGTCTCTACTACCGTCCCTGGGCTGCTCTCGCAGACGCACACCGAACTCAAAACCAGTGTAGTGGGTGTCGAAGCCGAGTTCACAGTGCGTTTGGAGCGAGGGTACGACGGAGGAACGGGACGTGGCGTCGAAACCGGGAACGAAGCGCTCGGCGAGCAGTACGTTGTCGAGGGGTCAGAGCAGAACGTCTCCCGAGTCCTTTCACCAGACGTTCAGTCTGCGCTACTCGACATCGACACCTCCGGTGTCTGTACCGTTACTGGTGAGTACGTCTCGTTCGACGTCCCGTTCACGAGCTTGTCGCCGGAAGAGCTCGACACGATAGCAAAAGTCGTCGTTACCATTGCCGCCCGCGTGGAAGAGGTCGGCAGTACCGGGTCCTGAGTATCGTTCAGGCTTCAGGCACTGGTGTCAGTGAGACGAACTCGAGCCCGTGTCTCTCGAGAAGGTGAACAGCACGGTCGGTCATCGACGGAGCGACGAGTATCCCGCGCACAGTCATTTCTGCGTGGAGATCGCGCTCGAGTGCACCAACGTAGCGCTTGAGCTGGCTAACCGCATCGGGGCCGACACGCCGACGTTTGAGTTCGACAACTACTGCGTTTCCGTCGGTATCGACCCCATAGATATCGACGGCTCCCGCAGGCGTCTCGCGTTCGGTTGCTCGTGGCTCGAACCCATCCTCCAGGACGGACGGATTCGACAGAATCCGTTCTCGCATATCTGCCTCCGTTCCGTGAAGAGACAGGTCGTGCTCGTCTGTCAGGTCGTACGCCGTGACGTGAGCGACCACCTCGAAGTCGACGACGAGCTCTTCGGCCGGAGTCTCGCGCTGGCTGTGTATCCGCAGACCGTCATGGACAGTTGCTTCTTGCGTGCACTCTGGCGGTTGCCAGTTGACAGGTTGTTGGCCTTCACCGGTGTGGACGAGAACAGTGCCGTCGGGCTTGAGAATCACGAGTCGGTCGCCAGCGTCGAGTGTACTCGACGCTCGGCCGTCGTAGTCCACCCGACAGCGTCCGAAAACTGTCACCATCAGCCCGTTATCAATCCCGGCTTCGACCAGCTCGCACGCCCGTTCGTGGCTCGGCTGGTACGCTGTAAGCGGTCCTCCGTCTGTCACACCCTTCGATAGTCGACGGGTACACAAAAGTACCACTCTTAGCACTGACAGCCTCGATTTTGGGTGGCGAACAGGTGACACCGGAAAGACACACGACGTGGGGTGTCACACTATCCCAAAGCACGCCGTGGTTTGATATCAGGTCACGCCACGTACTGGTCTCGTTATTAGTTATAAATATTCGCGACACGGTGAAACTGAACAGACTATTATCTTGACGAGAACCCAGGTCCGTTCGAGGAGTTCCATTGCAGTGGTTCTGGAAAAACCATCCAGACGAACAGCGTCCAGTATTAGCCCTTTGAATTGACGGAGTGCCTCTCGATAGCGTTGGACTGCTTCGAGAGAGCATGCTGGGACGAGAACACCGAGGCCGGGGTGTGGCTGTTCTGAGGTAGCGAGCCCAAACCACAGTGGCAAGAACACGTCGACACCCTGTGGTGTGAGCAAGTACACCAGCTCAGTCGTCTGGAAATCAACGATATCTGCAATCTCGGTTGCGGTACACCGTGTCAGATATCTCCACTCGAGGTCCAGTAGCTCGTCGACAGGGTTGGCGGAGCGAAACACACTTTCGAGTGTGTTCCTCCGTCCTCCCCACTGTGATTGGTACAGGAGGAACTCCTCCTTGCAGGGGATGGCTGCTAAAGCACGTTCACCCATGACTACCCATCCCCCACTGACTCCTTGGTGGATAGCTTCGACTCTCGAAGGTACTCGTGAAACGTTGTTGGTCTGCTTCGAACACAACGCTGCTGGTTCCGTTATCGGATAAAAATCTCAGTGCATTACTGCCGAAAAAACGGGCCTATCTGATTCTGTCCTCGCCGTCGCGAATCAGGTCATACAGTTTGAGTGCAATGTACACCGGCAACAGCGGGATGAGCAGTATGATCATCCCGAGGAACATGAGCCAGCCAAAGAGGTTCATGCCACCCTTGTTTTCCAGTTGCCGTTGTGGTGTCACAGTGGTAGTCATGTCTGGAAGTAGATGGGCAACTGCATTATAAATTGTCGTCTGGACGCCGACGGGCCGAAGGTTTACCGTGGATGACGAATAACTATGCTCAGAAGCGGGGCATGAATAGAATAGTCGACCTCACAGAAACCGATACCAGACCAGCGATACTAACTAGCACAGCTCTCGGTGGTAGACTACTGGGGGCCGGGAAAATACTCTCGACTGACCCTCTAGAAACCTATCTTTCGAAAACAGAGGTGCCAAAGTACGCTGTTCGCAATAAGAAAGCTGGAATCGAAATCAAACGAAATGGTCAGATAGAGCAGATTCAGCCGGACGAAACCCTCCAGTCTGTCTGTCTGGTCACAGATTTACGAATTCTCTTCGTTGTCGGCCGAGAGGGCGGTGACGAAGTAGTCGAGATATCACTGTCAGAGATCGTCGAAGCAAAGACTGAACAGGGATGGTTTCGGAGCACCACACTCATCATCAACACGATGGCTGATGAGGAGTGGCGATTCGCATGCAAGGGAAACCTAAAGCCAGTCGCGTCTACGGTAGACGAACTGGCTCAGGTGTGGACACATTCACAGCGACTTCTCGACGAAGTCGAAGCACAGGTCTCGGAAGCAAAATCCGCCCTGAACGAGAAGGACATCGAGCAGGCGAGGAGCGAACTCGGGGATGCAGATAAAACAGTCGAGAAGGCAGTTTCCCTGATATCGGAGGCCGGCCCAGCGGCGACAGAGGTCGTCGAATCACGGGCCGAGGACATTTCTAGCCAGCTGGTCGAAGTCACGCGAGAGGTAACTGCATTCGAGGGCGCCCGAGCACACGCACAGGCCCAAGAGAACTGGAGTCAACGGACGTACGAGAGCGCTGCCCAACAGTACGAGCGTGCTATCGAGAGGTACAGAACTACGCTCTCGATGACAGGGATGTCGCCGTCGAAGGATGTCCTCGAACGCCGACTTCGCGGTGCTGTCAGGGAACGTGAAATACTTCGAGTCGGTCCACTGCTGGATGCCGATTCGGAGAGGCGGCGTGCTATCAACGAGAAAGACCCAGAGGAAGCCGCGGTGTCGTGGGAGGTGGCACTCGATGGCTACAGAGAAATGCTCAGTCTCGACTGGGGGAAGGAGACGCGGGAGTTCGTCGTCGACAGGGACAAAATCCGTACACAAACGGTGAGCATCGCAGACGATGCAATAGAGGACCATATTGCGGCGGGCCGCCGATGGGTGCTCTCCGGTGATAGGCTGGCTGTCGACGGACACGACAAGCAGGCAAAGGAGGTGTTCGAACGGGCTCGCTCGCAGTTCGAGCGGGCAGAACAGATAGCAAACGAAGTCAGGCCGGAGCAACTGAGGGACATTGAAGCGATGCTTACACTCGTTGAGGAGAGGCTTTCGGGAACGGTCCCTGACGAGGTCCCAGAGACGCTCGAGTTCGGGAGGATGCTCAGTGGTGGTAGAAACGCCAACGATTCGACCGGCCTCAGCAATACTGATTCCGGCGGCACGACAGATGTCGGGTCAGCCTGCGCTCAAGACGGAGCACCCTCAGACGACGAAACAGGTGCTGAAAGTGGCGATAGCCAGATAGAGACAGAGGGAGAGGATGAGAAGAGGTCGGAGAAGGGGTCAGTTCTGGACGAGATACGGGCACAAAAACGCCAGGGAGATTCGTAGAGAGACGCTTCTGTCGGTTCCGCTTTCGCTGTGACTCATCAATACTTAAGAGCGTTCCAGCCAGTTGTTCACGATATGAAGTACTCGCTGGAAATTGAGAGCGCACCGGAGTCGGTGCCTGCCGGGAGTGGTATCTTGCTCGTACATCCAAGCACCGGAGAAACGGACAGAATTGACACACAGTTTCTCAAGACAGACACAGACCACCTGCTGGTCGTCTCCACGAGGACAACAGCCAGAGAGGTCGAACAGAAGCTCGAACACTACGAAGTCGACGAATCGAAGGCGACGATTCTGGATACGCTCTCGGCAGAGCGGGGGTATACCCGACGGCAAAACGACCATATCCGATACGTGTCGACACCCGAGGACCTCGACAGCATCGTCGATGAGACGCGGCGATTTCTCGAATCCAACGACGGAAAGCTCCGGGTGAGCGTCGATTCAATAACCGAGATGATTTATTACGCCGACGAAGAGCAGACCCTCGAAGCGGTGAGGGCGCTTCTGGGACTGCTCGAAACACACGAAGCTGTTGGACTTTTCCATCTTGCTCGTGGCGTACACGAAGAGCAGGTCCTCAACGAGTACCGTGACCTGTTCGGTCGCGTTATCGAACTGGACGAAGACGGCGAAATTGAGTCGTTCTTTGACGAATAATTACCGGAAGATTGCTGTTAGTGCTCGATAACTCAGAGTTTTGTACCAGTAACATCTCGAACGCTTCCAGCACCATACCACCAATAATTAAGATGACTGAGTTACGTATGACTATACGTATGCCGGAATGTCAGAACTGCGGTGGCTTTGTAACGGCGGACTATGCACGTGTATTCACACCGAACGGCGTCGACCAACCCAGAGTCTGTCCGCAGTGTGAGGACAAGATACGGGACGGCGCAGACGTCAGACAAGCCCGGTCTACGAGACGGGGATAGCCAGTTCTTCTGCCTGTACTGTGGATTTTCAGCGAATAGGCTCGAAAACGAGTGGAGAGTATCCTGCCTGTGATTAGGCTTCGTCGAGAACGTCCGATAGCAGCGCGCTTGCCTCATCGAAAATAGCCCTTGCACGATCTTCGTCACGAGCCTCAGCAGTGAGACGAACGAGTGGTTGAGTTCCACTCGCCCGGAGCAGGAACCAGCCGTCGTCTAAATCCACACGGACACCGTCCATCGTCGAGACAGATTCGTATCGCTCTGTTACTCTGTCACGAACGTCGTCCATCGTCGCCTCGTTGTCTCTTACTTCGACCGAATCTCGGAGAATGGGATAGGTTTCGACGTCCTTCGCGCGCTCGGTCAATGACCGCTCGGCCGCCAGCGCAGCGAGTTTGCAGGCAGCGAGCGGTCCGTCCGGACACAGCGTCACGTCGGGCCATATCCACGCACCGCTTGGTTCGCCGCCGAACCCCACGTCGGGCTCGCTCGCCCGCTCTGCCACGTATACGTCCCCTACCGGCGTTCGTGTGGTCTCGATACCAGCCCTTCTAAGGTGGTCCTCGACAGCAAGACTCGTATCGACAGGGACAGCAACTCGTTCTCCTGCAGTTGCGGCGTCGCGTGCGAGGAGAGCGAGGAGAACATCCCCCGTGAGGAACTCCCCATCGCCCGTGACAGCCCGCATCCTGTCGGCGTCCCCATCGTGAGCGATTCCAATGTCGGCATCGCTGTTTGCCACGAGCGTCGCCAGCGATGAACAGTTCTCGGCGGTCGGCTCGCTCGGCCGACCAGGGAACGAACCGTCTGGCTGTGCATTGAGCGTCTCGACGGTACAGCCGAGTTCTTTCAGCGCATCGATGGTTACCCCGCCTGCGCCGTTGCCAACGTCGATGATGGCCGAGATTGGCGAGTCGATGTCGACCTCGTTCACCAGCTCGTCGCGGTGTGTCGGCGTGTGATTTCGTGCGGTTCGCGTCCCGAAGCTGTCCCAGTTGGCCAGTGCAGTCTGGCTCTGTTGAATTCGACTCTCAATTTTGGAGCGGAGGTCACCGTCGAACGCCTGTCCAGAGGGCTGCCAGAGCTTTATTCCGTTGTCCTCAGGCGGATTGTGTGATGCGGTTACTACGACTCCTGCATCTGCGTTCTCCCAGGCGACAGCCCGTGCAATTGTTGGCGTTGCTGCTACGCCAACGTCGATGACGTCTACCCCGGACTCACACAACCCCGCAGCAAGCGCATCGACAAGTGTCTTTCCGCTCTCGCGTGGATCACGACCCACGACAACCCGGTCGCTATCGACGCCTAATGCATGGCCGACTGCGAGCGCGAGCGAAGCTGTCACCTCGGTTCCGACCGGTCCGCGGATACCGCTCGTTCCGAACATGGTTAGAACATTTCAGCAATCATTTTTTGTATGCAGTGGTTACTGAATAAGGGATTGTCCTATCAGTCTACTTGTGCGAGTCGTGCGGCGATACGCTGTGCACCGATGGTTGCTGCGAGGTCTGGTCTGTCAGCGGTAATGGCCTCCACGTCTCTGCCGAGTTCGTCGCTCACACGCTCTTCGAACTCCTCGACGATGCCGGGAACACACGCCATGCCGCCGGTGAGCGCAATCGGTTGGTCGAGCGCCAACTGGTAGATTTTCATGTGGTCGTTCGCCAGCTGTGAGAGGAACGTGTTTGAGAATTTATCCACAGCCTCGTCGAGGTACTCGTTGGCCGCGTCCATCACCGAGCGCTCGATGGTGAATTCGTGGCTGCCGCCCCCTGGTTGTTGAATGATGTCCGTAAACGGCTTGAAATCGTTGAAATCGGCGTGTTCTTCTTTGTACTCGCGGGCCTGTGTCACGTCAATATTGACACGCCCCTGTGTCTCCTCTTCGACGTAGTTAGCGATGAGGCGGTCGACCTCGTTGCCCGTGACCGCACCCGTCGTGAACGGTGCAATCTGCTCGCCGCGACGGTAGGCGGACGCTTCCAAGTTGGTCGACCCCATATTTACCGCGATGAAGATTTCTTCGATTGCCTCGAGGTCGTCGCCGAATGCAGGAATCGACCCACAGAGCGATTCTGGGTAGCTCTCGATGAGCTCTCCCCCTATCGAGCTGTTCTCGATGACGTTGCTCAAGTTCTCCAGCCCCGCGGGGTTATCGATTGTCGGAATCGCGTAAACGACCGCGCTGTCTTCCGGGATGTCGTGGGAATCGATGACTGCCTCGAAGAACTGCTTCGTCAGCTCCGCGCGGTCTTCGTCCTCCGGCAGACCGGACCTGAGCATGAACTCGACACGGTCAGGATACTCCCGAGCCGCCTCGTTTCCGTAGAGGTACTTTTCCTCGCCGGTGAGTGCGTCCTCGTACTTTGCCAGGCAGGTCAACGTTCGTATCGTCTTGAGGTTGCCATCCTCCGTGGGTAAAACGATAACTGTTCGCGTACTTCCAAGTTTAACTCCAACCGGAACGACGTCGTCCTCACCAATCTCGATATCTCCCGACACCTCTTCAATCTCGGCATCAACGAGCGAACTCATATGTGGTGGCGTTCTCGCGCAGGGTGTATATATCAACCGAAAGCTATCAGTTCAGGACAAATTAGGTTCCTGGATTTAACCGGAGAGTCAGGCAATATCTCGGCTGATGTCGATAGCAACTCCTGAGGTGAGGTCGAGTTTGATTACGCCGGTTGGGCAGTGGCCACGGCGGTACTTCGGCACGCGCAAGAAGTTGTTAACATCGTCGTCTTTGAACACAGTCTCGAGTTCGAACACCACGTCAGCGAAGTACTTCGAGTTGTCCCGAAGTGGGATGTCTGCGGTCCCGCGTGTCGCAAAAAAGATAGCGATGCTCTCCCGGTCGAGGAGGTGTGTCTGGAGCTCATTAAGAAACCGTCGATAGCGGCGCTCGTTTCCGTCCTGTTCGAGCGTGTTTATCGGGTCAAAGATGATGTTCGATTGAGGAGGCACCGCAGACAGCAACTTCTCGGCATCGTCCATCGGACTGGTTCCGGAGACGTACTTGACGGTACAGTCACCGGAGGGGGATGGCGTCTCTTCGAGCGAGCGCTCTACTGCTTCCACAGTCCGGGCGAACGACAGCCACAGTGTCCCTCGGACAGCTGTTAGCTCGTGTAAAAACAGGTGTGCCTGACTTCCTGGCTGTGCTTCGAGAATGATGATACTGCCGGCCGGGACCCCACCGTTTAGCTCCCTGTCGAGTGTTTCCATCCCCGTTTCGAGCTTGTCAACCATCTATCCTGACGAGATATTACCCGAGTTCGTTGATATAGCTATCGCTGAAGAAGCGACAGCGGTTCCCAGTGTTAGGCGCCTGCGATGACCATCGTGCTCTCTTCGTCGAAGGAGAGCTGTCTAGTTGAATCGGCGTCGACCCTGACCGCGTCGCCCGCATCGAGAGTTAGTGTTTCCCCATCGATGGTCAACGTTCCCGAGCCCTCGAGAAGGAGATATATTTCCTCCTGGCCATCGTGGTTGTGGTCGTGCTCTTTCCCCTTCCACCCTTCGGTGGCTTCGATGACTGTCAGTCCAAGGTTATCACAGTCGAGCTCCTCGCGCAGGAAGTACATTCCAGGTGCGAGCGGTTCGACCTCGTCGTAGGTTGCCCTGTCGTGGGACATACTCGACAGTTCGGACAGTAAAAAATAAAATCCAGGGGAGAGACAGACTGTTCGCGAGTGACGCTCACTCGAACAGTTCCTCGAAAACCTTGTCCTGAGCGGCCCGGAGGTGTTGGTGGTAGGTAGGTCGGGCGATGTCCATCGCTTCGGCAAGTTCGTTTCCGTCGATATCACGGGGCCAGTCGAAAAAGCCGCCAAGGTACGCCGTTCTGAGTGCGGTCTCCTGACGATCGGTCAGACGGTCGCTGAGCGCGGCCTTGAAGTCCTGTCTGGTTTCTACTGCTCGCTCGCGTTCGTGGTACCCGAGCAGGTCTGTTCCTGGATGACGTTGCTCGACCAGTTCGAACAGTTCCCGTGCTTCGGCTTCGGCAGGTAGTTCGACCGTGAACCGAGCGGCTCCGTTTTCGGCGATGACTTCCCGACTGACAGCACCATACTCGGCGAGAACGGCTAAAAGCGACTCTTCGACGACCAGTTCGACCAGACATTCGTCTTCGTGCTCGACGATCGTCGTGAGTTCGAGGACTTCAGGGTCCTGTCGTGCGCGCTTGATGAACTCCTCAGGGTTGACGTTCTCTGCCGAGAGGTAGAGGCGGACTGCACCGTCGGAGCGATAATCGGTCCCGACAACTTCGAGGCGACCTCCCGTGGAACTGGAGAGACGGTTGAACAGCAACTCGGGGCTGTCGACGGAGAACTCGAGTTCGATAATCTCCGTTGCATCGAGAATCCTGCCGCGTTCGACGGCGTTGATAGCGTTCGCTACTGCCCGGCCGAGCGCATCGAGAATTACTCGTTCGCGTTCGTCGAAAATCTCGCTATCTTCAGCGAAGACCGAAAGGACGCCGTAGGTTGTGTCCTTGTAGACGAGCGGAATAATAACGAGCGCTTCGATATCGCTATCCTCAACAATGCCTGACAGCGGTCCGTCAATCTCTGTAACATCCATGAGAGCCTGTGTCGTCCCGTCGCGATAGGCTCTGGCGACTGGTTCGTTCTCCATCGAAAGATCGAACGTCACACCCCCGACAGGAAGGTCGGCGTCCCCATCCCACGCTGTAGGGGATAGCTGTTCGGTCGTTACATCGGGTTGTCCGACCCAGGCGAACGCATACGGGTCGGTGGCCGCGAGCTGTGAGACGACACCGGCTTCGAGCTCCTCCCGTGTCCGCGCTTGAACGAGTACTTCGATAGTGTTCTGAACCAGACCGTTGACACGGTCCAGCAGGCGGTCGGACTGCTCGCGAGCCTCCCGTATCTCTTGCATTCGTTTGGCCCGCATACATGCGGCAGCCGCGCTCGTTGCCAGCAACCCCAGAACGTGTTTGTCAGTCTCGTCGAACGCGTTCGGCTCCGTCGACGCGACAGAGATCGTTCCGTGAACGCCGACCGGGTAGTACATCGCCGAGCGAACGTTACCGTACTCGAACTCGTTTTCGATAGCATCGGAATCGGTCACGATTGTCGGCTCGCCCGACGCAAACACGGTTCCAGGATAGCCCTCGTCTACGTTGTAAGTTGGACGTTTGCCCATAGCTTCCTGCGTTGCAGGAGTAACCGCAATTGGCTCGAGTGTTCCAGCGTCCGCGTCGTAGAGACGGAATCCGGTGATGTCCTCGTCGAGAAGCTCTGAGGCGGCGTTCGCCGTAAGCTCTCCGACATGCTGTCTGTCACGCGCTTGCATGAGCGAGCGCGTCGTCTCGAGAATTCCGGACAGCCGTTTTCGGTGGGTGTTCTGTTCAGTGATATCGCGCCCAACGCCCGTGAATCCAATTATTTCGTCCCGCTCGTCGTACAGTGGCGCACCCGAAAACTCGTACGGGATCTGAGTACCGTCGCTCGTTTTTAGTTTGCCCTCGACAGATTTGCTGGTCCCCCCGAGGACAGACTCGAACACGGCTGCTATCTCGTCCCTGTCGTCTTCTGCGACGAAGTCCGTCGGAGACATAGTTTCTACCGTTTCCGGTGTATATCCCGTGACTTCGACGAGACTGTCGTTCCACTGTAGCAGGTTTCCATCGACATCGAAGGCGTACACCGGGTCCGGGAGACTGTTCAAAAGACTCTCGATAAACGCCTGCTGGTGTTCAAGTTCTCGCTCGTAGGTCTGGCGCTCGAGCATCAGCATGAGCCAGTCTGCGAGCAACTCGACGATGGACCGGTCGTAGTCGTCGAACCCCTCATCTCTGGCTGTCTCGTCAGCGAAACAGACGGTCCCGTACTGCTCGCCCTCGACGGAGAGTACCACGCCTAGATAGCATTCCAGTCCGAACCGCTCGTATGCGGGCTCGTCCTCCCAACCCTCCTCGCTCGCAGTCTCGACAGCACGCGTTTCCCCGTCCTCTATCGTGTACTGACAGTAGGTCTCGGAGAGCGGGGCTTTCGCACCCGCCTGTAGCTCAGGGTGGTCGCCGACGCTGTGAACAATCTGCTGCACCCCCTCCTCGATACGTGTTACGAACCCGTAACGAACCCCGAGGTGTTCGGTCGTAATTGCGAGCATTCGTCTGATTTTTTCGTCACGGGTCAGTTCGAGGTCGGAGGCAACGTCGTGAAGCTCCTGTAGAATCGTTTCCTGTCGGTTCTCAGATACGGCACGGGGGTCACTGGCCTCGTAGATGAACACAGCCACAGTAGCATCAAGCAGTCGAACTGTTCCGGTGACCTCCCTCGAGCGGCCATCCACCCGCGCCTCGAAGGACTGGGTCGCTCCGGTCGACTCAGCTATTCGAACTGCCTCAAGCAAAGGGGATGTTTCACCGAGCTGAAGACTCCCTACGTGACGTCCAGTAAGTTGCTCCGGGTCGACATCGAACAACGATGCTGCAGCGCGGTTAACATACGTGACCGTGTGTTCTTCGTCGAGCAGGAGGACCCCTTCGGAAACGTGCTCGAGCAACGCCCGCTCACTTTCCTGTGGTACTCCACTGTCCAGACTCATTTCCAGTACTAACTGTGTAGGTATTGTATGGTATAAAAGCTAACCACAGGTTGCCCCTGCGGAGACAGATGACGATTGCCAAGCGAAGCGGGCTTACGACTCCTCGACCCGTTTTCCCTCTTCCTGTGGCACGACAACGTTCTCCGCATCTGTCCACTCGCGGTCGAGTTCACTCCCCTGAAACAGGCGGTCGAGGAAAACCGCAAGCGACGCGATTTCTGAGTGGGGCTGGTTTGTCACTGCAACGTTGAAATCGGCCTCTTCGTACACCTCGAACGGAACCTTCTCCGCGCCAACGATGACCAGTAATTCGCTTCCATCTCCTCCTTCCAAGTTGTCTTCCATACCGATCGCATCTCGTATTTCCGCCTCGGCGTCCTGAATCGGCAGGCCGTACATCGTGAGATGGACGATAGGACCATCCCAGTCCCGAACGTACCGTCTGGGGTCGTCGGTTGTCTCGACCGTAAACGGGCCACCGAACCTGTCGGTAATGTCCTCGATAGTGTCGCGGCTGCTCGCGCCCGCCTTTGCGAGGACAACGCTGTCCGCACCGAGCGCGCGCGCCGTCAGCCCGACGTGTGTCGTCGTACGTTCGTCGCGGCCAGGCCTGTGTCCCAGCCTGAGCACCGCAACTTCCGGTGTGCCCTGCATCTACCAGTGGGTCTATCGTCGAATCATATAACGAACCTGTTTCCACGAGCGCGAGCGATGAATCGCCGCCGCCGGCGAGAAAAAGGCTTTACCAACCCGGCCACGTACTCTCTGGCAAATGGTACTCGATAATCTTGGCAGTTCACTCCGGAGCACGCTCAACGACCTCCGGGGGAAGACCCGTATCTCCGAAGAGGACGTCGACGGCGTCGTCAAGGAGATACAGCGTTCGCTCATCCAGGCTGACGTCGATATCGCGCTGGTTCAAGAACTCTCGGACAGCATCAAAACCCGAGCCCTGGAGGAAGAACCACCGTCCGGTACTTCCGCGCGTGACTGGGTACTTCGTATCGTCTACGAGGAGCTAGTAGCACTGCTCGGTGAGTCGACGGATCTCCCGCTCGAAGAGCAGACTATCCTGCTCGCAGGCCTGTACGGGTCAGGGAAAACCACGACTGCCGCGAAGATGGCGTGGTGGTTCTCGAAGAAGGGGCTGCGCCCCGCCGTCATCCAGACTGACACGGACCGCCCCGGCGCGTACGACCAGGCCAAGCAGATGGCAGAGAGCGCCGAAGTGGAGTTCTACGGCGATCCCGATGAGAACGACCCTGTCAAAATTGCCCTCGAAGGGCTCGAAGAGACCGCTGGAGCCGACGTTCGTATCGTCGACACTGCCGGTCGTGACGGCCTGAACGAGGAGCTCATCGAGCAAATCGAGCGCATCGAGACCGCGGTCAACCCCGACCGGAACCTGCTCGTTCTGGACGCTGCGATGGGCCAGAGCGCCAGGGACCAGGCACAGGAGTTCGAGCGTGCTATCGGCATCGACGGCGTCGCAATCACAAAACTCGACGGAACTGCGAAAGGTGGCGGTGCCCTTGCCGCGGTGAACGAGACCGACTCGACGATTGCCTTCCTCGGGACTGGCGAGACAGTCAAGGATATCGAACGGTTCGAGCCGTCGAGTTTCGTTTCCCGACTGCTCGGAATGGGCGACATCGAGCAGTTGGCAGAGCGCGTCGAGCGGGCGATGGAGGAGGCGCAGGAGGAAGACGAAGACTGGGACCCCGAAGACATGCTGGAGGGACAGTTCACGCTCCGTGATATGAAAAAGCAGATGGACGCGATGAATCGGATGGGGCCGCTCGACCAGGTGATGGATATGATTCCGGGAATGGGTGGTGGGCTGATGGACCAGCTCCCCGACGACGCGATGGACGTCACCGAAGAGCGGATGCACGACTTCGACGTCATCATGGATTCGATGACCGACGAGGAACTCGAGAATCCGCGCATCATAAGCGCGAGCCGAACGAAGCGCATCGCCCGAGGTTCCGGCAAGCCCGAAGAGCGCATTCGCGAGTTGCTCCAGCAACACAAGATGATGGACCAGACGCTCAAGCAGTTCCAGGGGATGGGCGACGCCGATATGGAACGCATGATGCAACAGATGCAACAGCAGGGCGGCCCCGGCGGGATGGGCGGGATGGGTGGTGGCGGTCAGAACCCGTTTAAATGAGTAGTGCTGGAAAACAATCGGCCTGACCGAAGGGTTTCTATGAGTTTGACATGTATAGCCTGCATGAGTTGCCAGCATGAGTACCGTGGATGAAGAGGTCAGGTGCTCGTCGCTGACCAGTACTACCGACAGGTGCCCGTCGCTGACCAGTATTACCGACAGGTGCCGTCGAGACCGCCAAAGTGGGGCGACATTCGGGAGGAAACGGTGACTGCTGTTTTTTGGGTTCTAGTGGTTTTCGCAACCGTGACTTGCCTGTTCATGGCGTGGGCACTTGGTGCGAACAGTAACTCCCCGCCGTTCGCACCAGCAATCGGTGCAAACGCCATCTCCACGATGCGAGCAGCGCTACTCGTCGGTATTCTCGCAGCCGCTGGGGCCGTTGCCCAGGGTGGCGCCATCTCCGAAACGGTAGGTACTGACCTGATTCGTACGGTATCAATTACGCCCCTGGCAGCAACTGCAGGATTGCTGGTTGCAGCGTCGTTCATGATTCTCGGCGTCTATACAGGCTATCCCGTTCCGGCAGCGTTCGCGACCACCGGCGCGATGGTCGGTGTGGGGCTCTCGCTCGGTGGTGACCCCGCCTTCGGTACGTACCAGCGCCTCGTTACGTTCTGGATGCTCGTACCGCCGACTTCTGGAGGCATGGCGTATCTAACAGCGACACTGCTTCGGAGAGACGACATCCCCGAGACGATTGGGGTGCCAGTACTCGCAGCGATAGTAGGCGGCATTCTCGCCAACATCCGGCTCGGAGTCGTTCCCCACCCTACCCGTGCCCAGGGTTCGGTCGCAGAATGGGTCTCGATCGCGTTCGGTTCCCCAACAGTGCTGGGAGTTGCTGTTCTCGTGCCGATAGTGACAGTGCTGTTTGCCGTCTCGGGGTTCGTCTTCATCCGTCGTCGAACCCGGCAGTCGGTCGAGGGCGGCATTCGGACGTTTCTGGTTATTCTCGGGAGCGTCGTTGCGTTCTCGAGCGGGGGCAGTCAGGTCGGTCTCGCCACAGGGCCGCTCGAAAATCTCTACGGTGTCGAACTTGGACTGCCAGGCGTGGCTCTCCTCGGCGTGGGTGCAGGTGGGATTCTTGCAGGTGCCTGGATGGGGGCCCCTCGGCTGCTCCAGGCGACCTCTCGCGAGTACGCTCAACTCGGAGTCCGTCGGTCCATTGCAGCTCTCGTCCCGGGCTTCATCATCGCTCAGGTTGCGATTACACTGGGAATACCCATCTCGTTCAACAACATCATCATCTCGGGCGTAATCGGTGGCGGACTGGCCGCAGGAGCGGCTGGCGTCTCACGGCGAAAAATTGGCGTCACTATCGGGTTCTGGCTGCTGACACTTGTCACCTCGATTGCTATCGGCTTTGGCCTCTACCAGGTGCTATCCATGCTGCTGGGAATGGAATAACTCGACTGGTATCCATACCTATCGAACAACGGTGACCGTGACAGGCGACTCACCAACGACGGCTGTCGATACTGTTCCGAGAATCCTGCGCTTGATTCGTCCACGGTCACCTCCGTGAGAACCCATTACGATGTGGTCGACATCGTTTTCGTCGACGAAATCTAGAATTTCTTCTGCGGGGTCACCTGTCTGGACGACCGTTGTTATCTGCTGTGGCTCTGAGGTTGCCTCCTCCTTCGCGCTAGAAACCACTTGCTCGGCGTGTTTGTACGCCGCTGTTTCTCGTGTTTCGTTCCCTTCGATGACACCACCTTCGCTCATTTTCGCATCAATCGGTGTGACGATGTTTAGTACAGTAATCGGACAATCAAAGGTGGCAATGGCGTGT
>LKMJ01000510.1_pt1 | contig 29782 bp, 25 predicted proteins | sample 643391 | NCBI WGS metagenome assembly LKMJ01 (sample SAMN04112250, study PRJNA286221) | soda lake metagenome | biome: soda lake; feature: Kulunda Steppe; material: water; isolation source: sample PL-Br10 brine of Picturesque Lake | place: Russia: Kulunda steppe | collected 2010-07 | reverse complement strand
GTGTTGTCGCTCTTGAAGCGTGAGAGAAGACCGCCGGAATCGTACTCCTCGACAGCCTCTGCATCGTAACCGACAGTCGAGACACCGCCACCCGCGAGCGTGTTAATAATCTCAGAGGAGTCGACGACGCTCTCTGCGACGTTGTCACCAGCCGTCACCTCACCAGCGCCAAAGAGTACACCGAATCGGCGAACGATTTCGTCGTTAATCTGTTCGTAGCCGCCTTCAACGGACTCACCCGTCTTCCGCCATGCGTCGTTGTCGAATACGAGAAGGTTGTCGACTTCTCGAACGAACGTCTGGAACGACCGCGCGGCGTTGAGTGTGTAGATACCTCCCTCATCGCCGCCCGGAAGAATCCCGAGGCCGTACACCGGCTCGGTGTAGATGCGTTTCAGATGCTTCGCCAGCACCGGCGAGCCACCGGAGCCCGTTCCGCCGCCTAGCCCTGCCACGATAAGAAACGCGTCTATCTCGTGAACTGGGATGCTGTCGATTGCACCCTGTACTTCGTCGATATCTTCCTCGGCAATCTCTGCCCCGAGTTCGTTGTCCGCCCCGACGCCGTGACCTTTCACGCGCGCCTGTCCGATGAGAACACGGTGCTCTTCTGGGACATTATCGAGTCCCATGAGGTCCGCTTTTGCCGTGTTTACGGCAATCGCGGACTGCACGATGCCGCTCCCAGTCCTGGCGTCATAATCCAGGAACTTATCGACGATTTTTCCGCCCGCCTGTCCAAAACCGATCATCGCGAGTTTCATACTTGTGTTTAGAAGACTCTGTACCAACGCGCCAATAAGTGTTTTGCCCATCTATCATCTATAAGAATCGTTCCGGCGATTAGGCGGTGTTATTTACCTCTTTTACCACTGGAAATCTCAATAGCTATCGATATTATCAACTGTTTACTATTATATAGTGTGTTTTACTTGCAGGCTACTTTCAGATATAAACCGTATACTATAGTTTAGATACTATTCTCACTGTCCGCAGTCTGGTACGCGTTCTGACGCGCGGAGGCGAGCAGACGAGCAGTTGCCAGCCCGACTAGCAGGAACGTCCCGTAAACACCCGGCTGAATCATTCCAGCGGTCGGTCTGTCGAACAGGTGAATTGCGGCCCTGGTACCGTATGCGTGGAAGTGTATGAGAAGAGTGGCTAGAACGGGTATCCAGGGGTAGCCATTTTCACGTTTGATTTCGTGAGCCAACAGGAGAATTGCTGGGAGGAGCAAGACGACAAGGTCGTGTGTATACGCGCGCGGTGCAAATAGCGGAATAATTGCAACTCCGAGGGCGAACGTCAGATGTGACGCGTCCGGTTCGTGGCGAGTCGCAACGACGAGCCCAATCACCGCGATGACACCCAGGATGATGACTGCAATAACCACCCTGTCCGGGAGCGAGAGTCCGACTCTCTCGAAGAGTTCGTGGAACACATACATCGGCCGATAATGTGCCGTGGTCGTTTCAAAAGGAGGTCGGTCCTGTCCCCCCCAGCCCTTCCCCCATCGCAGTACGTCGAAGTACAACCGGTGTGTCTCCAACCCGAACACGACGAACGAGGTGAGGATTAGAACGATTCCTGTCGCCACTCCTGCGAGGAACCTTTTGCTGCTTCGCAACAGATGTGCGCCCGATGTTGCGTAGAACAGTTTGACGCTGCTGGCAAGCGTCGTCAAAATCCCGCTCAAATACTGGCTTCCTGCGTGTCCCTGCTCGCCGCGCTCGTGCGTATAGAAGGCAAAACAAAGCAGGGCGGCGAGCAGCGTTGAAATCTGCCCCCATTTGAAGTCCCACAGGGCTGGCTGGAACCCGAACAGCGCGAACAGCAGTACGATGCGCTCGAGGACGGTCAGCCCGTACCCGAGCTCTTCGATCACTGCCTCGATACCGACCCACAGCAAGAACAGAGAGAGCACGCCGAACAGCACCGGTCCTGTTTCGAACCCCAGCTGTGCGAACGGGTAGAACAGCGGCAGGACGAACGGCGGATACAGGTAACTGCCGTGGTACCCCCCATCGTCGGCCTCCGTGTAGATTGGTGCGTCACCCGAGAGCCAGTTACCGACTGCCCGCTTGTACGCACCGAAGTCGTTGAATCCATACGGTGAGACGTGGACCACTTCGTATCGCCTGAGCAACGCGTCGGCTACCGGCCAGCACACCATCGCCAGGATGGTAACGACCGTGAGGAGGACGAACACTGGGCGCTTCCGTCGGAGCTTCCAGAGCTCACGTGACAGCGACATTACAGTCGAAAACGGACAAGGGAACCATATGTTTGCTGGTCGACTCAGCTACTGCCGTTTAGAGTCAGGATGAGCTATCGACACCGAGGTACTCGGCGAGTGTTACGAGATCATCAGTGGAGTACCCGAACGCGCCAATGTCGTTCGACTCAGTCACGTTGTCAATCTGAAGCGAGCGGTACTGGTCTTTCCCGAGCGGAAACTTCGGAATCGCTCCACCGACGGCCATCCCGATTCCTGCAAGCGCCATAGGAACTGGTATGATTCTGACCGATTGTCCCCTGGCTTTACGAGCGAGCTTTGCAACCCCAGCGAGTGTCAGTATCTCTGGGCCACCGATTTCATAGGTTTTGCCGACGTGTCTGTCGTCTTCAACTGCGTCCGCGAGCATCGATACAATGTCTTTCACGTAGATGGGCTGAAACCGGGTTTTCCCGCCTCCCGGGAGCGGAGCGAGAAACGGAGGTGTGACCATACGAGTGAATCCGATAAACTCGTCGCCATCGCCGAAAATAACCGATGGTCGAAAGATTGTCCAGTCGAGTTCTGAAACCTGAACTGACTTCTCGGCGAGCCCTTTGGCCCGGAGGTAGTGCGTGCTCCCTTTGGGGTCGACGCCGAGTCCGCTCATCTGGATGAACCGGCCGACGCCTTGCTCTTCTGCAGCCTGAATGCAGTTCTCTGTTCCACCGAGATGAACTCGCTCGTACATTTCGTTTCCGCCTCTGGGAATGGTCAGTGGTGAGGGGGATACGAGGTTCACAACCGCATCTTGTCCTTCGAACACCTCGACAATAGAGTCGTATGCTGTGACATCACCCATCGCCAATCTGACACCGTCCGGAATACCTTCCTCGTCCGGCGTTCGCGCAAGTGCGGTCACAGTGTGACCACGTTCAGTGAGTTCCTCACAGAGGTACTGTCCGATAAATCCGGTGCCGCCGGTCACGAGGACGTTCATACTCTATTCTTGGCTGGTAGGGGGATAAATATACGGCTTAAAAACACGTTCAACCGCAGTGCGGTTCGATACAGGAACGACTCTTCGAACTGAACAGTAAAAGTCAGGAGAAAACTCCGGGACAAAAGTGTTAATATCTTCTAAATATAATAAGAGTTAATTTCATAGACAGAGCAATAATGGAATCAATGTTAGTACTAAACTGGCAGTATGTGGGTGGAATCGGATGCTGTCTGGTTCAGGGGCGGTCACAGGAGTGGGGGGAAAGAAAATATGCGAAGGAGTGAGGTCACGTCGGGGAAATCACAGGTGGTGTTATCGTTGCTGGTGGTCGGTCTGCTGGGACTACTGTTGGTGCTGACACTCGTTCCAACGCAGGCTGTCGACAACGAGACACTGGAACTTGAGATCAGCGATAGCGATCCCGGTATGTGGGATGTCTCACATGCGTGGACTGTTGAGTTCTCAACGTTCGAGGGTAGCGACAGCATGGACAGCATAGAACTCGACTACAGTGAGGCGAATCTCGATATTGAGGAGGACCCCGATGCGTTCGAAGTTTCGATAGTGGATGGGGGTAACCTTGTTTTCGAAACCGTCGAGTTTGACGACGACATCATCACGATCGACATCGACGGCGAGGAGATAGACGGTGACGATACAGTTCTCGTCGAAGTCGGTCCTATCTTCACCAACCCGGAAGAGGTTGGAACCTACGAGGCCGAAATCACGTTTGCTGGCGAGGAAGTCGAATCAGAGACAGGAACCGCTGAGTTCACGATTGGTACTGGTATCGCTGGCACGGTCGAAAACGAGGACGGTGAACCGCTGGAGGACGTGGCAATTGACCTCGATGATGGCGTTGCGGGTGGTACCACGAACGTCGACGGAGAGTACGCGATCGAGGCAGAGCCCGGAACGTACGATGTCCAGTTCGAAAAAGACGGGTATATTACCACTACGCACCTCGACATAGAAATTCCCGAAGACGAGGTACTGACTTTTGACCTCGTCGATGACCTCGCACTCACTGGTGCCATCGACGTTGACCCTATCGCTATCAGTGACGATTCGGCTGGTGCAGAGGATGTCGAGTATAACGTCCAGTTCAGCCCCGAGAACCCAATCAACGATGTCTCGTATTTCAGTTTGAACTACTCGGATGCAGATAGCGCATCTGTCGATGATGTCACTACCGACGATATTACGTTACTCATAGACGGTGACGGTGGAATGTTCGAGGGTGTCCACTCTGCAGAAGATGGAGAGGTAGTCCTCGAAACTGTCACACCCCTCTCTCTGAGCGAAGGCTCCACTGTCGAGATTGCGGTCGATGGAGTGTCGAACCCAACTACTGGGGGCGATTACTGGCTCGAAGTAGGGGTGCACGAGGTCGAGCAACCAGAGTTGCCAAAGTCTCTCGATGCTCAGCAGTTCTCGATTAGTGACGAGGATAGTCCCACAGGAGAGATAGCGTTCGCCGAGCCAGTGACTGAGAACAACGAGGAAATTACACTCGATGTCGATTTCGACAACACGACTGACGACAACGCGTTCGTCTACGTGCAGAACCTCGACACACTCGACGATGCGTTTCAGGAGGTAACTGAATCAGAAACAGTTACATTCGATGTTGCGGCCGAGTTCGACCCTATTTCACCAGGTGAGGTGTTCGTCGCAGAACTGTACGACGACCCGGACCTGGTGACTGAACTCGATACTGCTTCAACCGAAGTCGTTGAAGGTGCGTTACTGGATGAGTGTACGCTAATCACAGACCCCGGAACCTACTATCTTACACAGGATCTACTGGATGTTACCCAGGAAACCTGCATCGATATTCAATCAGATGACGTGGAGTTTGACGGACAGGGTCACGAAATTAGTGGTGATGGAGACGGCGCTGCTGGGGTCTGGGTTGGGGCTGTCGAGAACGCCGAAGTTCACAATGTCACGGTGTCCGGCTGGACAACGCTTGATGCGGGGATCTATGCCGAAGGCTCCCGGGACCTCACGGTTCGGGATGTGAACGCCTCCAGTGGGTGGTTTGGTATCAGGCTCACGAACGTGGACGGCTTTACTATCGAAGATAGCCGAGCAGAACAGAATCAGCGCGCAGGTGTCCAGATTTTCGAATCCGCAAATGGAGAGCTCGTCAACATCGACGCCAGCGAGAACGCTCTCGCCAACGGATGGTCGTCTGTTTACATCCGGGACGGGTCCTCGAATGTCGCCCTGGATGGTGTCACTGCGGTCAACAGCCCCGACGAAGGGAGTGGGATTACTGTAACTAACGGTGCGTCGGACATCTCCGTGACGAATTCGAGAACCGCGAACAACGACGAGTACGGCTTCCAGCTCAATTCAGACTCTGTGACTGTCTCGGATATTGCAGCAATAGAGAACACATGGGACGTAGCTGTCAACAGTGAGGAGGTTCTAGCGGATAATGTAGTCATCGGCGACTCGACCGCCCCTGATACGGAGTTGAGTTTTGAAGCAGGAAACACTCGTCTGCGCTCGGTCGACTCACCAACAGAGAATCCTGAAGCGACCGCAATCGACCGATATGTCGAAATCGAAGAGACTGGTGGGGGTAGTTACTTCAACGCACAACTCCGGTACATCGACGAGGATGTGGCCGAGATTACCGAGGAAGACCTCCGTCTCTGGAGCAACGATGGAAGCGGCTGGGAGGAGGCTGTGGAGTCTGTCGTGGACACGGAGAGAAATGCCGTTACTCACGGATTTGCGATGTCCGGAACGATAGGAATATTTGCCCCGGCACTCCCGGGCGAACTGGAACACGACCCATCTGAACTCACCTTCTCCGATACGTCCATCGGGAACGACCGAACAATGGTGCTCTCTGTCGAAAACGCCGGCGTTGATACGCTCGTTATCGACGACGTGAGTGTAACGGGCTCCGGTGCGGATGCGTTCTCCGTGAGCGAATCGGCGTTCACACTTGAGCCAGGTGACGAACTCGAGAACCAGGTCACTTTCTCCCCCGAAGCAGAGGGAACTTATGAGGCTTCACTCGTGTTTGTGGATGGGGCCGGTGAACCAAGAGCGTCTGTCCCGCTGGAGGCAACTGCCTCTGAACGGAGCCAGCCAACGGAGTCCGATGACGACGAGGAAGAGGACGAAGAGACAGAGACACGCATCGAATCGGAGAGCCAATCCGACGACTCCGGTGCGTCTGTCGAGAGCTCCGTCGAGAATGCAACTGGGGGAGAGCGGGTCAACATCGAAGTTCCCGAGCCGTCCGAAGAGCAGAACTATCGACTAGATGGAATCTCGGTCACTCCAGGTCAAAACTCGAGCTTCAACCTGAACATCGATACCAGTAGTCAGCCATTGGAGACGACGCCAGATGCGGAGTTCGAGTTCAACAGAACGACAAATCTGGGTTACATTAGCGTGGATACGGACCTCGATAACGACGATATCGACGAAACGGAGTTCACGTTCCGGGTAAGAGAAGAGCAACTAGATGAGTGGGAGTCCGGCCCCCAAGACGTCTCTCTCTATCGACACGATGAGGAGACGGGAACGTGGGAGGAACACGAAACTGAAGTCGTCGAACAGGACAACGGTGACGTTCTCCTCCGGACGACTGCAGATGGCTTCTCCGACTGGACTGCCGCGGCGAAGCGGCCCGACCTCGATATCACGGATACAGAGATAGACGTGGAGGTAGCCACGACTGAAGACGACGTGACGATTCAGGTGTTCGTGCGGAACACGGGCGGTGCTGACGGCACGTACGAAGCACAGCTACTGGCGAACGACGAAATTGTCGACCGCGAGGATGCAACCGTCCCATCCAATCGAACCGTCATCATCGACTTTGTCCGAACGTTCGAGCAACCTGACCTCTACGAGGTGCAAGTCAACGATGTCCCGGTCGGACAGGTAAACATCACTGAGGACGAGGAGGTAGATGTCGACACGTCGACACCGACACCCGACGACGCAGGTTCAGAAGACGACGAAACGGGTGCAGCGTCGGGAGATGATGGGTCCGACGATGCTGATGACGGCGGCTTCCTCGACGGGTTCGGCCCCGGATTCGGCTTCGTGAGCACGCTCGCGGCAATCGTCGCTGGAGGGCTTTACCTGCGACGACGTGTGGACGGATAGCTATAAGTCGAGTAGGTCATCGAGATCGTCTGTCTCACCGGCACCTTCTGGCGGTTCACAACCAGTGAGCCGTGCAATCACCTGACCGCCGTCATCCTGGTCCCCGAACTCGAGTTTCCCGCCGGATTTAATAACGGCCCAGTAGGCCAGCCAGAGTCCGATACCGCTCCCGTGCTCGAGGGAGGTTTCCTCATCCTGGACCAGCACCTCCCGTTCGTGTTCCGGAATCCCGGGACCGTTGTCACGGACTGTGACGACGACCTCATCCCCGGTCCGCTCCAGGAGTACCTTCACGAAGGGGTCCTCACTGGCGTTGTAGACGAACGCGTTTTCGATGAGCTGTTCGATACCGAACTCGATACCCGAGACTGCATCCACCCACCCGTTTTCTGGTTCGTCAAACTCGACGGTAAACTCGGGATACTCGTTTTCGAACGATTGGATTGACTCGCTGATTTTCGAGCCAATGTCCAACTCGGTGGTTCCTTCCTCGGCGTTCTCCATGACCGTTTCGAGGCGGCGAGCCTTCTTGCCGTGGTCGACCAGCCCCCTGGACTTTTCGAGTATCTTATCGGCCGCTTGCTGACGCTGGCTCTCGTCGTCCATTGTCGGGACCACTTCGGCGTAGCCCTGAATGACGGTCATGTCGTTCTGAAGGTTGTGCCGGAGAACGCGGTTGAGCACGCTCAAGCGGCGCTCACGCTCGAGAATCTGTTGCTCGCGCGTCTGGAGGTCGTCGGCCATCGTATTGAACCCGTTACCTATCTGGTCCCATTCCTCGGCTGATTTGAGGTCGAGGGTGTGTTCGAAGTTCCCTTCTGTCAGCTCGTCGAACCCGTCCAGTAGCTGGTCGGTCTGTTGTAGTGTCGTCCGGTACTGGTAGAACCCGAGACCGAAGACGGTGAGCAGGACGACCAGCAGGCTCCCGAACTGGATGAACTGGAGGAACTGCAACTGGCTGGTCAGAGCCGACTCGTCGCGTTCGACTGTGAGCGTCCACCCCGTTTCGGAGATTACAGCATCGCTCGTCAGGACCTGGTCGAATGAGCTCTCAGGCTCCAGAATCGTCGCCTGCTCACCACTGTACGTCGTTCCCGAAATGCTGACTGTCTGCTGGGTCGTTTCCAGGGGAGTCACTGGACTAAACAGGCGCGTGTACTCGATAAAGAGCGACGCGACAAGTGCACCCTCTACCTCCTGTCCGTCCGACGAGAGGATAGGTGCGCCCATCGTCAGTGCGAAATCGTCCAGTTCGTCAAACGACTGCACCTGTTCCACCTGTGTACTCCCTCCAAGTATGGCGTCGGCAGTTTCGTCGTCGAGAAAGCCAGCCTCGGTGACTGAATCGCCGATCTGTACCTGTTCCTGGCCATCTTCGAGACCGTGTATCTGCGTTATTTTACCGTCAGCGTCGACGACCAGTGCGACGTTGAACGCGTGGTTGTCGAGCAGTTGTTCTAACTGCTCTGTCCTGACCTCATCGGAATCTCTATCGAGTGTGCTAGCGGTCTGTCGAACGATATCCTTCTGGTCGGCAATCGCTTCGTCAATCTGCCCGGCGGCGAGCGCTGTCGTGTCGTCCAGTTCGTTCTGTTCCTGTTCGATAGTCTGCTCTTTGAACAGCTCTGCACTCCCAGCAACGACTGTCCCCAGGACTACTAAGATTCCCAGTAGAACGAGTGCGTACTTCGTCCTGAGGCGCATACTCTCTATGTTTCGTGTGAGCTTACATAATGTTCGTGGTTATAATTTGTGTGTTATTTCTGACTGAGCCGCATGTAATCTGCATTTTCTCTGTTCTCGGCGGAGTACACAATTACTAAGCCCGATGGCAATGGAGATACAGGAACGATGAAAGCAGTCAATCCAGCGACCGGTGAGACCGTGGCGACCTATCAGGAACACGACGACAAGGAGGTCGAGAAACGGCTTGCGACTGCAGAAGAGGCGTTCGAGGAGTGGAGTGACCGTCCCCTTCCCGAGCGCGAGGAACTGATTGCTGCCGCAGGTGACGTACTGCGGGAGAACAAACAGAAGTACGCCGAAATAATGACCGAGGAGATGGGCAAGCCAATCTCGCAGGCAGTCGGCGAGGTTGAGAAGTGCGCTTGGGCGTGTGACCACTACGCCGAGTACGCAGGCTCGTATCTCGAGAGTGAACAGTACCCCTCGCCACCCGGCACTGTGGTCAAGACGGTTCACGACCCCCTCGGGCCGGTGCTCGCGGTGATGCCGTGGAACTTCCCGTTCTGGCAGGTCATCCGTTTCGCTGCGCCCTATCTGACTGCTGGGAACGTCGGACTGCTCAAACACGCCTCGAACGTCCCCGGCTGTGCGGTGGCTCTGCAGGAGGTGTTCGAGGAGGCTGGCTATCCGGACGGTGTGTTCCAGACGCTCCTGATTGGCTCAGGCAAAGTAGAAGACGTGCTGGCAGACGATCGCGTTCGCGCAGCAACTCTCACGGGGAGCGGCCCTGCAGGCCGAGCAGTCGCCGAGACTGCTGGAAAACACCTCAAGAAGACGGTGCTCGAACTTGGCGGGAGCGACCCCTTCATCGTGCTGGACGACGCCAACGTCGACGCGGCTGTTGAGACGGGTGTGCTGGCACGGACTCAGAACGGCGGTCAGTCCTGCATCGCGGCCAAGCGTTTCATCGTACACGAAGCAGTGTACGACGAGTATGTCGACAAGCTGGTCTCCGAGTTCGAGGCGCTAACAGTCGGCGACCCGACGGATGAGGAGACCGACGTGGGTGCACAGGCGGACCCGGACCTGATGGCGGAACTCGACGACCAGGTGCAACAGAGCATCGACGCGGGCGCCACTGTCCTCACCGGCGGTAAGCCTCTCGACCGCGAGGGAGCGTTCTATCCGCCGACCGTTCTGACGGATATTCCTGAGGGTTGTCCCGCCGACACTGAGGAGACGTTCGGACCGGTCGCGGCAGTCTACGAGGTGACCGACGAGGGAGAGGCCATCGAGAAGGCAAACGACACTCAGTTCGGACTGGGTGCAAGCCTCTGGACCGCAGACCGTGACCGTGGCCGTCGACTCGCCCGGGAGGTCGAAGCTGGCTGTGTCTACGTCAACGAAATGACGAAATCTGACCCCCGGATTCCGTTCGGTGGTATCAGAGACGCTGGCTACGGCCGTGAGCTCTCGGAGGCCGGTATCAAGGAGTTCGTCAACCGGAAGACTGTCTGGGTCCAGTAGCGCTTTTCAGCGTCCTGGTTGTAGTCAGTCACCTCACACGCAGCAAGTTATTACTGTTCTCACCCAATGATAACGGCCGCCGAAATAGTGATAACTCCCTGCTTCTAGCGGGACGTGAGTTTATCAACACCCCGCTCTCAGTGTGAGAGCTCATCACCTCCATCGAGAGCGGGGCCTGACTCGCTTGGTCAGAACCGCTCACACACATTCAGTGACAACTATGGATATCACAGGCGCAATCACAACAGAGTACGTGGAGTATCCGCCAGAGACGCCGGTTTCGAAGCTGGTGGGAACGTTCGACGACCCCGGTGTACAGGGTGTCGTCGTCTATGGTGACGAGTACGAAGGGGTTGTGACACGACGCCAGCTCGTCACCTCTCACCACAACCCACACGAGAAACTCGGCTCGCTCGTCTGGCACGTCCCTCGGGTCGAACCCAACGACAACATCCGGAACGTCGCTGCACTCATGATCGATAGCAACTCGCGACTGTTGCCGGTCTTTACCGGCGACGACCTGGACGGAGTCGTCACCGTCGACACCCTGCTGAAGAAAGTACAAGAGTTCCTCGACGCCGCGACGGTGGCCGATACCTACACGTCTGAGGTTCACATGGTCGAGCCCGAAACCTCGTTCGGCAAAGCGCTGAACATGATGCGCGAGTATCAGGGGACACACCTCCCTGTGGTCGACGACAGCGGCCCCGTTGGCGTGCTCAGTTTGTACGATCTCGTCGGCATAATCATCAGGTCGATGCGACAGAGCCAGGGAGGAGACGCCGGCGGGACGGACCCACAGGGACAGGAAATCGCTTCCCGTGCGGCCAACACGAGACGTGGTGGGTACGGTGCTCGCGAAGGGGAACGGGGACGCGTGCTGGATATGCCCGTTCGGGACGTGATGAGCTCACCCGTGCGCTCCGTCGAACCCAACGAGACACTGCAGACGGCGGTCGAACGGATGTTCGAAGAAAGCGTCTCTTCGCTCGTCGTCATGGAAGACGAGAGCATCACCGGCATCGTGACGAAAACCGACATCCTCGAAACGCTAACCTGGGAGGCTGGTGGCAACCGGTCGGTACAACTGTACGGTGCATCGCTGTTGAGGGACACCTCCTACGAGGACGTGGTCGCAATGATAGACCGATTCGACGACCGGGACCACGGGATGTCGGTTCTCGACGCGAAAATCCACCTACAGGAACACGACGAGCGCCACCGTGGCACGCCCCTGCTGCTGGCCCGAATCCGACTCGACACTGACCGCGGCCTCTACATGGCCTCTGGCGAAGGGTACGGAGCGAGCCACGCGCTCAACGAGGCGCGCGACAAACTCGAACGCCGCATTAGGGACCAGAAAACTCACGGCGATAGCAAGAAGCCTCCCGACGAGGAGTTCTGGGAGAAGCGCTTCGGCTGGCTTCTCCGGGAGGCCTGAATCCACCCTCTGGTCAGGCTACCTGCCTCGAAATCACCGCTACCCCATGGCGGTTTTCCACGTGGAAACCGTGACTTTCCACGTGGAAAGTGGCTGGTACAGTAATTTCCACGTGCCAAGGTGTCGTTCGTAGAGATTTTCCACGTGGTAAATGGTTGGAGGTGGGGATTTTCCACGTGGAAAGTGGTTGGAGGTGGGAATTTTCCACGTGGAAAGTGGTTGGAGGTGGGAATTTTCCACGTGGAAAGTGGTTGGAGGTGGAATTTTCCACGTGGAAAATTGTTCGAGCGCGGTATGATCTGATTCACAATGTACGGCAAGCAGGGGAACGGGGTGGTTTCGTCGGCTACTCCGACGATTGGGTGAGAAACAGTCCAATAGCAAGCAGTGTGGCGACCGAAACCGTTCCGAGCAACAGACTGAAAGCGACAGTAAAATTGGCAATGTCGGCGGTAAACCCGACGATTGCGGGCGCGATGGCACCTGCCCCCATCAGCGCGGACCGAACCGCCCCCAATCCCCCTCCCGCCAGCGAGTCAGGGAGAAGCGCTTCGAGGTGGACGCCCCGAACGGGACGGAACCCGTGGCTTCCCACACCGATTCCGACAACAGCCAGTGCGCCGAGGACTGGAACCCCGTAGAACTGTGCGCCAACCCCTGGAGAGAGGAGCAACAGCGCGAGCGAGAGTGTCGCAATTGAGAGCATCGCGCTGATGACTGTCAACCGACCGATGCGGTCGGCGAGTTCGCCGGTGAGCACTTGTACGACGCTGACGATGAACAGGACGCTGTAGAGGAGGCTCGCAACGGCCTGTGTGGTTCCGACCTCCTGGGCGAGATAGAGTGGCAAGAACGCGACCAGCCCGTTGTAGGTGAACGAAAAGCCAAGCGTCACGACGACAAAGACAAAAAAGCGACCGTCCTTGAACGGCTTGGCGTACTCACGAAGCCGTGGGTTTCCTGTCACGGCGTCGGTCTCGGAATCGGGCATTCGGCCCGGGATACGCACGAACACCGCGAGCGTCAGGAGTGCTCCGGCGGCTGCTGCAACCACGAAGATGATGCGCCAGTTGGCACCGGCGGCGATAACAGCGGCGACTGCAATCGGCGCAACGACGCCACCGAACGTTCCGAGCGTATCGAAAATACCCAGAGTTCGTCCTGTCCGCGCAGGGTAGGTTAGTGCGAGGAGTTTGATAGCAACCGTCTTGTGCGCACCCGTCCCCGCACCCATAACGAGCATCGCGACGACGAGCAACCCGAAGGGACCGCCGAGGATTACGACTGCTGCACCGAGTGCCGCGGTCAGTACGCCAGCACCGATGACACGAACCGAGCCGAACCGGTCTGCGAACAGTCCTGACGGAAACTGCATGATGGCGTAGACTACCATGAAACCGGTGAAGGCGGTCCCGACGGCGGCGTTCGACACTTCGAACGTCAGCTTTAGCTCGTCGAACAGTGGCGGAAACGCGTATCTGAGAGACTTCGCCAGCAGCCAGATACCGGCAACGATAGCCAGTACGTCGTATCTGCCGAAGCGAGACCAGCCCTGTACCATCGCTCCTGTGGGCCTCTGAGTCCGAGCAATGCAAACTTTTCTACCGAGGTTGCGGAGTTTCCTGTGTTAGTAGCTGGTAACTATCTAAATCGTATAAAATAAACAACGTAAACGAATTTCAGCGTGTTTTATTCCGGATTCTTAACCTTTTTGGGGATACCAGTCGACAGATTAGAGTGGAGGAACAACGATGCCAGAACATTCGAACCCCGAACTGCCGGAACTGCCGTACGAGTACGACGCGCTGGAGCCACACATCTCGGAACAGGTCGTGACGTGGCATCACGACACCCATCATCAAAGTTACGTAAACGGTCTCGAATCTGCCGAAGAGACGCTTGCGGAGAACCGCGACGGCGGTGACTTCGGGAGCAGCGGAAGCGCGATGCGCAGCGTTACCCACAACGGCTGTGGACACTACCTTCACACGCTGTTCTGGGAGAACATGCACCCGGACGGCGGCGGCGAGCCGGAAGGCGAGCTCGCAGACCGCATCGAAGAGGACTTCGGCTCCTACGAGGGCTGGAAGGGTGAGTTCGAGGCTGCCGCGAGCGCAGCCGGTGGCTGGGCGCTCCTGGTGTACGACCCCGTCGCCAAGCAGCTCCGCAACGTCGTCGTCGACAAGCACGACCAGGGCGCGCTCTGGGGCGCACACCCGATTCTCGCACTCGACGTCTGGGAACACTCCTACTACTACGACTACGGTCCAGACCGGGGGAGTTTCGTCGACGGCTTCTTCGAGGTCGTCAACTGGGACTCGGTCGCCGAGCAGTACGAGAAGTGCCTCGGCCACTTCGAGTAATTCCAAACTGACCGCACGCGTTTTTTGCCTGGTTAGGACTGTTGAGCGACGATGTCGGAGGTGCTGAGTTCGACTCCGGTAAACTCGAACCGCGCGCCACCGTTGTCTCCGTCAGTGAGTGACAACTCCCAGTCGTGAGCGGCCGTAACATTTTCGACAATCGCCAGCCCCAGCCCAGTCCCATAGCTGTCCCCCGACTTTCCGGGCTCTCTGATCTCCTCCCGCCGGTCGGCCGCAATGCCCGGCCCGTTATCCTCGACGTAGAACCCGCTCCTCTCCGGGAGTGAGCCAATCGTGACTGTCGCGTCCGCCCCAGCGTGTTCGACTGTATTTCTGAAGAGGTTCTCCAGAATGTGTGTAAGCCCGTTGGGGTTGGCGGTGACGACTGCGTCCGTCTGTACACGGAGTTTCGCGTTTTCTGTTTCAACAGTTTTCCAGGCACGCTCGCTGATCTTTTCGAGTGGGACCGTCGTCTTTTCACCGATTTCTTGACATGTATGCGTGACTGTGAGTACGTCCGTAATTATCGTCTCCATTCGCTCGAGCGCTCGTTGCGTGCTCTCCGCGTGTATAGTCAGGTCGGGGTCGTCAGTCGACTCGGCAAGGGCATTCGTCCGTCCAAGTGCGACGTCGAGCGGGTTGCGGAGGTCGTGAGAGACGACTGTAGCGAACCGTTCGAGCTGTTCGTTCTGCTCTTCGAGCTGCTGTCTTCGCTCTTCCAGGTCCGTCACGTCGTGAAACAGCACCAGCTGTCCTGTAGACTGCTCGTTTATCGAAAACAGCACGACCTCGAAGTACTCCGTCCCTGTCTCGCGCTCGACCGATTCGATTCCTTCCGTCCCATCAGCCACCCGCTGCTGTAGCGCTGGAGCCGACGAAAGCACAGCTTCGATATTCTCTCCAGTGGGGTCTGCTCCGACCAACTCGACGAACGAGTCGTTCGCAAAGAGCACCGTACCGTCTTCTCCTTCGACGGCGATTGCCTCGTCGATATCGGCGATCAACCGTTCGAAATCGATAGCGTTCCCAGAATCAGATTTGGATTGGAACCACCTGCAGACGGTGAAACTGACGGCACCAACCAGGGCACCGAATACGAACGTCCGCATCGCCGAAGAAACCGTGACCATCTACTACGTTTACTCGTTACGATGGGTTATGTACGCTCCCAACTTAGTGAGGTACTAATCCTCGACTGGCTGCCTGAGACCGTGGTGTTTACACGAACGTCGATGTAACTAGGAATATGCCCATTTCGAAAGACGAGGTAGAGGAAGTTCGTCCCCTCGCGTTCCGCGAACCGGCGGAAGTTCTCGACGGTGATAAACTGTACACCATCTACGAGATTTCGCGGCTACTACAGGGTCTTGATACTGACGCAGATCTCGACGTGGAGACCGAGAACGTGCTACTCGACTGGACGATTCCGTGGATGATGAAATATGCCGATGAGTTCGTCTTCGCAGAGCCGGAGGACGACTCGGAACCCGGGTACTACGGTCTCGCCGGAGAGTGACAAACTGGTCCGAGACTCAGGCACTCATTTTCGCCGCCTGGAGAGCGAGCTCTACGTCCTGATAGGGGTTCGCTGTCACGCTCGGCCCGTGCCCGGTGTGAAGCGCCTCGAGGTCGCTATCGATGCAGTCGAGGACGTACTGGATGCTCTCGATGAGTTGCCGTCTGTCTCCTTCTTCGAGGTCTGTCCGCCCGAATCCGCCGTTCGCGAACACCAGGTCGCCTGCGAACAGCACGCGGTCGCTGCACAGACAGATGTGGTCATTCTTGTGCCCTGGCGTGTGCAACACTTCGTAGGAATCGTCACCGAGCTGTACTGATTCTCCGTCTTTGAGTTCGTGGTTGACGCCGGGCTGGCCGGCGTCGAACCCCCAGATGTCGACGTCGAAGGCGTCGACGACGGACCCAAGATTTCCGACGTGGTCAGGGTGGGTGTGCGTCAGCACGACCGCGTCCAGCCCGTCCGTATATTCACGAACGCCGCTCACGATGTCGAAGTCGTTGCCGACATCGACGAGCACTCTGCGGTCGCCGGTGACGAGAAACGCGTTACTCGTGAACCCGGCCTCTCTGGCGGCGAGATTTTGAATCATACTCCCGTTTGTAGCGGCCGCGGTTTGGATATGTCGGTTAAGCTCTGTCGTTAGGTTTGAGACCAGAATCAAGACACTGATTCGACGAACTCACTCGCCACGCGATTGAACCGTTCCGGCTCTTCGATTGTAAGGCAGTGCCCGCTCTCTTCGAACAGTTCGAAGCTCGTGTCGGGAATGAGTTCTGTCGCGTACTCTACCGCCGCCACGCTTCGCCATTTCTCGTCAGCACCAGCGCAAACGAGGGTTGGAACGTCGACATTGGGCAAAATATCGCGGTAATCACAAAGCAGCTCTAGCAACATTGCGCTCTTTATCGAGGGGGGCGTCCGAGACATCTCGTCGTACATGAGGTTACGAACCTCACGCGAGGGGGTGTCTTTCAGCAGTTGTTCGATTGAGCCCTCGATGACTGAGTCTGTGTTCGACTGGATCTCTCTGTTGAGTTCCTGGAGACCAGCAACGGTGTAGGTCCCGTACTCGTTATCGTCTCGTTGCATCGGTGACGGCTCCATATCTACGTCGACGAGCGCCTGCACGTTGTCGGTCCCGAACAGGTCGACGTACTCCCACGAGACGATAGCACCGAGTGACCAGCCGACGAGTACAACGTCGTCGAGGCCGAGCGAACCGAGAACGCTGTCGACGTCTCTGGCATACTGTTCGATGGTGTGTCCGACTGCCGTCTTTTCAGAACGTCCGTGACCCCGAAAGTCGAAAGCGACCGTGTGGTACTCTGAGGCTAATCCAGTCAACTGTCGCTCGAAGTATCGACAGCCAGCCCATGCGCCGTGGAGAAAGACGACCGGTTGACCGCTCCCGTGCTCCTCGTAGTAGAGCTTTGTCCCGCTACACTCGAGGATTGGCATAACACTGAAGGTACGCTTGACAGGGAGATAACCGTGTCGCGGGCCAAAAAGTTGTCACTACTCGGCGTCAAAATCGTCCGTGACTTCCACGGCCAGTGGTGGCGTTGTCCAGACGTCCTCTTCGTCCTCCACGAGATGGAATAACAGCTCACCGTCACCCAGATTAACCCCATGAAAATTGAAAAGTGACCCTCCGCTGACTTCCACTTCGAATAGATCTTCGGGTGTATCGTCGGTCCGTGTAACACGCAGCCCGAAGCGCTCGTCTGGTCCGAGGGGAATGACCTCTTGATCGTCATCGAAAATCCGTGCTTCGACCGGTCGCCAGCCTTCGAGGGGAATTTCGAACGGTGTGAAGTGCCAGTGGCTGAACTCCGCGTGGTAGTGGACCTCCGCGATTCTGTCGTCCGTCTGTCCTTCGAACAGCTGAATCGGGAACTCGGAACTCAATACGACGCCGTTTAGCTGTCTGTCCTCCTCGATTTCCTCGTCCAAGTTGTCCGGTTCCTCGTCGCCTTCATCATCGCCGTCACCAATGCATCCTGCGAATACAGCCGACCCTATTGCTCCGACGCCGGCGAGAAACGTCCGTCTCCCCACGGGACTTGACTCTTTGCTGTGTTGCTCCCGCGGAGCGGTCATTCGTGAACCCCAGCCCCCATCGACGGCATCACGTGGCTGTTATGATCGTCGTAATTGTTCTCGTGCATATCAACGTGGTTGTCGCTGTCGTCTATTCCGCTGTCGCCATCGTGTGCGTCCTGTGCACGCTCGTCGTCCGGTCCCGGTCGTTGCGTGAAGTCCCAGGGGAACCGTGGACCGTTTCTAGCGCGTTCACAGACGCGGCGAGTGCCGTCGCTCCCTCGATTGTGACAGGCTGTCAGAGCAAGCCCCGACTCAATGGGTGCGACGGCTCGGGTAGATCCATCGACAGGGAATACGAGCTCCGCCCGTATTCAGATTGTGGTACGTGAATCGAACCACGTTCGCAGACGCGGTAGCTTGTGGGCTCAGTGACCGCCATGGTCACCGTGTCCGCCCGGGGTCTCCAGGGGGTCCCAGAACGGCAATTCCGGATGTGGGATGTGATAGCCCAGACTCATCAGTCCGTGTGCGAACAGGATGTAGCCGAGCACGACGAACGCGATTCCGAGGAGGCGGTGAACTCGGCGTCGGTGGATGACGTCGACGCTTTCGATGAGCGTTCCGTAAAGGAACACGGCGGGTATCGTTCCAATACCCAGTGCGGCGAGAGCGACACCGCCGGCGAGTGGTGAGCCTGTGGCGAAGGCGTACAGATACGCCGGGTACAGAATCGGGCAGGGCAACAGTCCGTGAAGACCGCCGAGCGCAATAATACCCGGGCCGTTTGCCAGTCGCTCAACCCAGGATGTCATCACGGTTGTTACTCGGCTGGTTCCCGGGAAGTGCAATCCTGACGTCGTTCTCCCGGCGATGTAGTAGCCTCCGATGACGATAACTAGTGCTCCGATGATGACTCCAATTCCGCCACGGACAAGGTCAGCAGTCGCAGCGACCTCGTGGACGCCCACCAGGAGCAGGGCCCCTAGAGCACCCATCAGAATGCCGATGAGGGTGTAACTCAGTGCTCGTCCGATGTTGAACAGTGTGTGTTGTCGAACCTCGTAAAGTGTCAGGTGGCTACTACGGCTGCTCTGTCTGGCAGTTCTCGTCCCCCCGTCGGTCCGCGGCCCGTCCATGTTGCTGGCGTAGATAGTGACCAGCGGGCCACACATGCCGATACAGTGGGCACCGCCGAGTAGGCCGATGGCGAGAAACAGGAGCACGTCCACAGCCAGCAGCGTCGAGAGCACCATCTGTTGGTTTCGGGTTAGTAGTCACTGTACTAAGCCCCGTTGGTGTGGGTGTCGAAGCACCTGCACTATCTTCATAGAGATACAGTTCCGGTGGGTCTAATACTGGCCCCGGTAGATATTGCGCTATGTTGCTCGAAGGTACCATCCTGCGGGGGCGCTCGTTCGAGCCAGTCGAGGGTCGGGTCGTCCTCGACGACGGGACGATACGGGAGATAGAGGAGGGGACGGCCCGGAGTTCCGATATCATCCTCCCAGCGTTCGTCAACGCGCACACGCACATCGGGGATTCTATTGCGAAGGAGGCTGGAGAAGGACTGACTCTGGAGGAGTTGGTTGCACCTCCGGATGGTCTCAAACACCAGCTCCTGGCACAGGCCACAGAGGAGGAGCTCCGCGCAGCGATGACCGAGACGCTGCGGTTCATGCAGCAAGCGGGAACTGGTACGTTTATCGAGTTTCGAGAGGGTGGCGTTCAGGGGGTCAAAACGCTCGAGCAGGCCCTCGACAACACAGAGGTCGAGGCCGTCGTTCTCGGGCGGGAGTCCATCGAGGCGATGGAGGTCAGTGACGGGTTCGGCGCGAGCGGTGCGAACGACGGCGACTTCTCACGCGAGCGAAACGCGACTACCCGAGCGGGCAAGCTCTTCGGCATCCACGCGGGCGAGGTCGACAGCAGCGACATCAACCCGGCACTTGACCTCGACCCGGACTTCCTCGTTCACATGGTTCACGCTGAGGAGCTTCACTTCGAGCGCGTTTCCGATAGTCAGACGCCAGTGGTCGTCTGTCCACGCTCGAACGCAGCGACGGGTGTCGGTCTACCTCCGGTCCGGGACTTGCTCGACACGACGACCGTCGCCCTCGGAACCGACAACGTCATGCTCAACAGTCCGTCGATGTTCCGCGAGATGGCCTTTATCGAGAACGTGGCCGATGTATCGAGTCGAGAGGTGCTGGCGATGGCAACAGTAAACGGCGCAGAGATAGCCAATCTTGACTGTGGCTGTATCGAAGAAGGGAAAGACGCGGCCTTGATTGTCCTCGATGGTGAGTCTCCGAACCTCTCCGGTGTTACCGACCCAGTGCGTGCTGTCGTCCGCCGGGCAGGCGTTCACGACATCAAGGACGTCATCTATCCTCAGTAAGGCTCTCACAACTGCTGTTTCTGGCCAGAATTAAATACGGAACCCCTGTAGCACAACATATGTATGACCACATACTGCTGCCAACAGATGGGTCGGAGGGAATGGCTCCGATAATCGACCACGCGGTGTCGCTCGCGAAAACACACGACGCGACGCTTCACGCGCTGTATGTCGTCAACACTACCTCCCTGAATGACCTGCCAATGGAATCTTCGTGGGAAGGCCTCCGCCAGGCACTCGAACGGGAGGGGAACGCAGCACTCGAAGTGGTCGAACAGCAGGCCGGGCAGGTTTCGCTCCGGACGAGCCTGCGCGAAGGTGTACCCGCACAGACTATTACCGAGTTCGCCGAGGAGGAATCGTGTGACGTGGTCGTCATGGGGACACACGGTCGCTCTGGTGTCAACCGCCTCTTGCTTGGAAGCGTTGCGGAGCGCGTGGTCCGTACATCATCCGTTCCGGTGTTGACGATTCGCGTCGACAGGTCACAGAGCTCCTGATTCCTCTGTTGATTCTTGTGGTCGTAAGTGCTCACAGTCGCCGACTGTGATTCGCTCGACGCCTTCTTCGGTCTTGACAAGGAGTGCTCCGGGGGACTCTACATCTATTGCTTCACCCGTGACGACTCCTCCAGGGGTTTCGACTCTGACCTGCTGACCGAGTGTCGCGGAACGCTCGCGCCACTCGGTGAGAATCTCGTCTCGCTCCTCGAGCAACGCAGTCATTGATTCGAGAAGCGTCTGGACACACGCTCTCCGGTCGACGACGACACCTTCTGACTGAAGCGTCGTCGCGTTCGAATCTGCTGGTAGCTGACTCTCGTCGAAGTTGGCGTTCAGCCCGATGCCGACGGCGAGCCACGATATTCTGTCTGCTTCGCCTTCCATCTCCGTCAGTATACCAGCGACTTTTTTTCCGTCCACGAGAACGTCGTTCGGCCACTTGATTTCCGGCTCGACACCAGTCGATTCGACAGCCCGTGCGGTGGCGACAGCGGCAGCCATCGTCACAATTGGCGCGTGCGTTGCTGGAATGTCCGGACGAAGTAACAGGGTGAGCCAGATTCCCCCGCTTGGCGAGACCCACTCGCGGCTAAGCCGCCCCCGTCCACCGGTCTGTTCGTCCGCGACGACAACCACGTTCTCTCTCCCTTTGGTCGCCAGTTCTCGGGCCCGTTGGTTCGTACTCGCTACCGATTCGTGGAACTCCACCTCGTACGGCGCGTTGAGTCCGAACTTGATTGCTTCAGCACCGTACTCGGGAACGGATTCGAGCTGGTACCCTCCGGGTGAGCTCGTTATCTCGAATCCAGCCTCACGAAGCGCCTCAATCTGCTTCCAGACTGCTGCGCGCGTAATACCGAGCTGCTCGGCCAGTGCGGGCCCCGGCTGTGGACCATCGGCGAGCACATCGAGTATTCGACCCCTCGTTTCTTGCATACCCCTGACATTGTGCTGGTCTCACATGTTGGTTTGGGTTCTCCCGGACGAGGGGAGCCTATACTTAATTCACTGCCTAGAAAAATTATATATAGTAGTTCAAACATAGTTTTCTCTGACAATGTCGACGAAAACCGACTCACTCAGAGATATTTTCCTCGAGATTGCGGGCGAAGAGGAGATAACCGAACCGCAGGACGAACCGCATTCGAGAGATCCGATAGACGAGAGTGAAGCGGAGTTGGAAGCGGCGGTCTCCGCTGCCATCATCGAAGACGGTCTAGATGATGCTGTCGACGGATTCGACGAGAGCTTCACCGGCGCGTAGGTAATCATGCGATAAGGTCGACTTCAACCTCACTTATTTCGGGAAGAGAGTCTATCAGTACTGCCGCCTCACCCTCGATAACCTGCTCGCCGTCCCCATCGAATACGTCGGTCGTCAGTTCGTACTTATTCTCGCCAAAGGTCCCGACAATTTCGACGGCTGCCGTTACTCGCTTACCGATATCCACGGGTGCGAGAAAGGAGAGATCCTGTGAAAGATAGATTGTCAGGCCTGGTAGACGTGCAAGCGCGGCACTGATGAGTCCGCTCACGAGCGTACCGTGCGCAATGCGGCGTCCAAACCGCGTCTCCGCCGCATACTGCTCGTCGAGATGGAGCTTGTTTGTGTCACCGCTGGCTGCTGCGAACGTCCGAACGTCCTGTTCACTGATTGTCTTCGTGAACTCCACGCGGTCGCCGACGCTGAGTTCGTCTTCTGAGAGGCCAGTACACTCGACTATCCAGTCCGCTTTTTCGTAGGCTGTTTCCTTTCGGATGGCGTACTTCGGCGGTGTTTCGCTCGGCTCGTACCCGAGCTCGTGGCGGTGAAACGCTTGCGGAACGTAGCGTGTGACGTCGTCAGTACTGACGAGGCCGACTGGCTCCTCACCGTCGATAACGACCAGTCGAGCAATGTCGTTCTCGTACATCTTCTCGACTGCGTTTCTCACTGGTGTCTCTGGACCGGTGGTTACGACTGGGGAGGACATTATTGCGCCGACCTGCTCGGCTGCCGGGTCTTCGGCAGTACCCAGGACTTCGAGTAGGTCCGTTCCGGTGAGGACACCGACGACGTTCCCATCTTCGATGACGACTAACGAATTAATGTCTCGTTCGAAACACTCCGCTGCTGCCTCCTTCACCGTCGCGTCTTGCTCAGTGGTGTACACCGGACTGCTCATCACGTCCCGGACACGGATTGGAAACGGCATGGTAAAGGCTAGCACCGGAACGACCATAGAACTACGCCGTTCACCTGGTATCGGCTGTCTCGACGCTCACTCGATGACGAAAGTCCCGACGGTCATCCGATGACGAAAGTCCCGACGGTCACTCGATGACGAACAGTACGTCACCCATGTCGACGCTATCGCCATCGCCAATCCGAACCTCGCTAACAGTACCCCCGTACTCCGCAACGATGTCGTTCTCCATCTTCATCGCTTCGAGCACACAGAGGACGTCCCCCTGAGCCACCTCGTCGCCTTCTGCGACGTTCACTTCGAGGATGGTTCCCTGCATCTCCGCGGTCACCGTCTCCCCGTCACCCGCAACTTCCGCTTCGCCCTCCTCGTCGCCGGGCCCTGCCCTGCCCGGACGGGTCGCTGACTGATTGCTGTTACCGATATCGATTGCGGGCGCACCGTGCTCTTCGAGTTCGACTGCGAACCGCTGACCGTTTACCTCGACGGTGAACTCGCGCGTCGGCGTATCGTCATCGCCGTCCGACCCAGACGCTTCGGTTCCCCATTGCTCCTGTGCGGCCTCGATGCGCGAGCGGTCAATCTCTTCGTCCAGGTACTTCGTCGTGTGCTTTCCGTCGACGAACTGTTCGTCGTCGAGCATGAGCCGATGGAACGGGATGATGGTGACGATGCCCTCGAGGTCGAACTCCGAAAGTGCGCGCTTGCTCCGTGCGATTGCCTCCTCGCGGTCCGAGCCGGAAACAATTAACTTGGCGATCATCGAGTCGTAGTCCGTCACGAGGTCGTCACCCTGGCGGAGCGCATCGTCCATCCTGACGCCGACGCTGCCCGGTGGGTCGTAGGTATCGAGCGACCCACCGGTCGCTGGTGCGAACTCCTCGGCCGCGTTTTCGGCGTTGATGCGGAACTCGAACGCGTGTCCCTCGATGTCCACGTCGTCCTGCTCGAACGAGAGCGACTCACCCTGTGCGATGCGAATCTGCCACTTGACGATATCGATATCCGTTATCTCCTCGGTGACGCAGTGTTCGACCTGGATGCGCGTGTTCACTTCAAGGAAGTAGAAATTGGTCTCAGGGCCGAGCGGCTCGTCGGGGTCTCGCTCGGGGTCCTCCTCGACGAGGAACTCGACGGTCCCCGCGTTGGTGTAGTTGGCCTCCTTGACGCCACGGCGAGCGGCTTCACCAATTTTCTCCCGCAGCTCCTCCGAGATTGCGGGGGAGGGTCCCTCTTCGATAACTTTCTGGTGGCGGCGCTGGAGTGAACAGTCGCGCTCGCCCAGATGGCGAACCTCTCCCTCCTGGTCGCCGAGAATCTGCACTTCGATGTGACGCGGCGTCTCCAGGAAGCGCTCCAGATAGACCGAGGGGTTGTCGAAATACGCCTCACCCTCGCGCTTGGCGCTTTCCAGTTTGTCGGCTGCCTCGTCCACATCCCGTACCACTTTCATCCCGCGACCACCGCCACCCCCCTCGGCTTTGATGGCGACAGGGTAGCCATGCTCCTCACCGAACAAAGTGACCTCCTCCGGTTCGTCCACAGGTTCGGTGGTTCCGGGGACAATTGGGACGTCAGCCTCCTGCATAATCTGGCGGGCATTGGTTTTCTCCCCGAGTCGTTCCATCGCGTCACTGGTGGGCCCAATCCACGTGAGCCCCTTCGCTTCCTCGACTTTAGCTGCAAACTTGGCGTTCTCTGCTAGGAACCCGTAGCCCGGGTGAATGGCGTCCGCACCCGAGCGCTGTGCGGCGTCGATAATCGCCTCGTGGTCGAGGTAGGAGTCGGCTGCACGCGCGGGTCCGACGTTGTACGCCTCGTCGGCGTATCGGACGTGTCCACCATTTTTGTCCACCTCGCTGTACACCGCAACGGTGTCAATACCGAGATCCCGGCAGGCCCGCATGACCCGCACGGCAATCTCTCCACGATTCGCAACCAGTACCTTATCGAATCCGTCACCTGTCATATTTATCACCTATCATGTATCTCACCTATTGAACCTGTCCCGTCTGCCTGCCGCTGTCCACCTGTCCGTTGGTGCGTTTCGCGGAACACGAACGCCGCGCCCGGTCAATCCCTCTACCCGACCAGCGAAGGCGAAGCGCTCGCCGTCCCACGTCTCCCCGTCTTCGGCGTTGGCTGCCAGTGCCGCCGCGGCATGCTGGTCTCGAATATGGGCCCCAACCGCTGCCGCGATAGCAGCTACCTGTTCAGAGGTTGCGCTCTCGGGAACGTTGAGCCGCCTTGCGTCGGTCGAAACTGTTGTGTCGTCCATGTTAGAGCGGGATGTTGCCATGTTTCTTCTCCGGCTGTGATTTTCGTTTCGACCGCAGCATCTCGAGGTCGCTAATTAGCTGTGGTCGGGTTTCCTCCGGTTCGAGCACGTCGTCGACGAAGCCACGGTCGGCCGCAATGTAGGGGTTGGCAAACTGGTCGCGGTACTCGTCGATGAGTTCCTGTCGGCGTTCTTCGGGGTCGTCGGATGCATCGAGTTCGTCCGAGTAGAGCACGTTGACCGCACCTTTTGGCCCCATCACCGCGATTTCGGCGGTCGGCCAGGCGTAGTTGACGTCTGCACCGATGTGCTTCGAGGCCATCACGTCGTAGGCCCCGCCGTAAGCTTTCCGGGTGATGACGGTCATCAGTGGAACGGTCGCCTCGGAGAACGCATACAGAAGCTTCGCACCTTCCATGATGATTCCGCCGTGTTCCTGGTCGGTTCCCGGCATGAACCCGGGCACGTCGACGAACGTGAGAATCGGGATGTTGAACGCGTCACAGAACCTGACGAACCGGGCCCCCTTCTTCGAGGAGTCGATGTCGAGGGTTCCCGCGTTGACTCGTGGCTGGTTGGCGACGACGCCGATTGCGTGGCCGTCTAGTCGTGCAAATCCGACGACGAGGTTTCGAGCGAACGCTTCGCCGACCTCGAAGAACGAGCCTTCGTCGGTCACTCGCTCGATGACGTCGGTGATATCGTAGGGTTTCTTCGGCGCGTCCGGAACGATTGACTGGAGGTCCTCGTCGCGGCGCTCGGGGTCGTCCCACGGGTCGACACGCGGCGGGTCTTCGACGTTGTTCTGTGGCAGATACGAGAGGAGGTGGCGGATGTCGTCGAGTGCTGCTTCCTCGTCTATCGCCGTAAAGTCGGCGACGCCGGACTCTGAGGCGTGTGTGTTTGCCCCGCCGAGTTCGTCAAACCCGACTTTCTCACCAGTGACTGTTTCGATGACATCCGGACCGGTGATGAACATGTGGCTCGTCTCCTCGACCATCAGGATGAAGTCCGTGATTGCTGGCGAGTACACCGCTCCACCTGCACAGGGTCCCATAATCGCCGAAATCTGTGGAACGACGCCACTGGCCTGCTGGTTACGGTGAAATATTTCTGCGTAGCCGGCCAGCGAGTCAATACCCTCTTGAATGCGTGCCCCGGCGGAGTCGTTCAGCCCGATGATGGGCGCTCCGGTCTCCATAGCTCTGTCCATCACTTTCGTCACTTTCTCGGCGAACACTTCGCCAAGCGACCCGCCGAAGACCGTGAAGTCGTGAGCGAACACGAAGACGGTTCGACCGTCGACTTCGCCGTAGCCCGTCACGACACCGTCGCCCAGCACTTTCCTGTCCTCCATGCCGGAGTTGGTATTTCGATGGGTCCGGAACTGGTCGAACTCGGTGAAGGTACCGTCGTCAAGGAAATACTCGATACGCTCGCGTGCAGTCATTTTCCCCCGCTCGTGTTGCTTCGCGATGCGCTCTTCGCCACCGCCTTTCCGTGCTTCCTCACGGAGTTCTCGAAGCTCCTGGATTCGGTCCTCCATTGTCATGAATGGGGCCTCCAAATCATCGTTGAGAACTGGACGGTCCACCGTCGTAAAAAGGATTCTGTAATCGATTTGGCTTTCATCCTGTGTCGAATGAGACAGGCGACGTACATAATCCTTTTAAAATGCCGCGAGAAATGCGCCACAGGTCATCGTTCCGGTCGGCATCGACAGAAACGGTCGCACGGGTGGCTCAGTAACTCGACACGAAGGCACAGGAACTCAACGACATCATGGCTTCGTTCCACGTCAATATCGGAGGCCGAACTGAAGACTCAGTGTCTGAGAACTACAACGGGTATCGAGTCTCTTGAGCAGCTACGCCTCTACGGTCAGGCCAGCCAGTTGAGCCGCCTCGTGGGGAGCCATCTCGTCGTGGATAACAGCGGCGACGGCTTCGGTTATCGCTCGGGGGTCCTGGTGCTGGAAGATGGAGCGACCCATCGAAACGCCCGCAGCACCTGCCTCCATCGCACCTGCGACCATCTCGAGCGTTTCCTCGTCGGTACCTTTGCTTCCACCCGCGATGACGACCGGGCAGCGCGTCGATTCGACGACGCGATCGAACGTGTCTGGACTGCCGGTGTAAGAGGTCTTGACTACGTCCGCTCCGAGCTCTTCGCCTAGTCTGGCAGCATGTGCCACGTCCTCTGCGTACTCCTTTTCCTCGCTCGGGTCGTGAACGTCCGGGCCGCGGGCGTATGTCATCGCCAGAACCGGCATCCCGTACTCGCTCGCCGCTGTTGTCAGTCCGCCGAGGTCGGTAATCTGTTCTGGTTCGTACTGGCTACCAACGTTGATATGAAACGAGACTGCGTCGGCACCGAGACGAACGGCGTCTTCGACGGTGCCGGTGAGTCGTTTGTCGGCCTCGTCGGGGCCTAATGCTGTCGAGCCGTTCAGGTGGACGACGTATCCTGCGTCATTCTTGCTCTCGTGGACGCGGGGGGCGATTCCCTTCTGTGTAAGGACGGCATCTGCACCGCCGCGAGTGACGGCGTCGATCGTCGACTCGATGTCCGCGAGACCAGTGACTGCCCCGAGCGTGATACCGTGGTCCATCGGGACGACGAGGTACCGCCCTTCGGTGCTGATTCTATCTAGCCGTGCTGCTACCCCTGTGTTCATCGTGACTCTTGACCTCCTGTGTTCGGTGTTAGTGTATCTCTGTTCGCTGTTACTGCGTCTCTGTTCGCTGTTACTACGTCCGTGTTCGCTGTCAGCGCGTCTGTGTTCATCATTATTTGAGTTTCTGTGTTTGTCTGGTTGCGGTTTTTTGACTGTTATGTCCGTTCCTTCTGTCTACTTTCGGGAACTGCACCGGCGACTGCGCCATCTTTGAGCTCCCGTGCTGTCTCCTCTAGGCGAGTAGCGGTCTCCGTCGTATTTACATCCTCTCCCTGTCCCTCGGCAACGATGTCGACCAGCGCCGACCCAACGATGATGCCGTCTGCCCCTGCCCTGACGATTCGTTCGGCATGTTCGCCGGTCTTGATGCCGAACCCGACCGCTTTCGGTACCGACCATTCCTTGATCCGAGACAGCGTCTCCGCAGTGTGGTCCGAGAGGTCGTCGCGCGCACCGGTGGTTCCGAGCCGAGCCTGTACGTAGACGTAGCCCGAAACCTGCTCACGGACACGCTCGAGCCGCTCGTTGGTCGTCGTCGGAGCGACGATGAAGACGAGGTCGAGACCGTACTGGTCACACGCCGTCCGAAGGGGATCTGCCTCTTCGGCGGGCAGGTCGGGAATCACCAGCCCCTCGATGCCGACTTCCTTTGCTCGCTGGACGAACGACTCCGGGCCGTCGGAGTCGCCGTACTGGTAGACGAGGTTGTAGTAGGTCATGCAGACGAGGGGTACCTCTACAGCGAGCTCTTCGACGAACTCGAAGTAGCGCTCGGGAGTCATCCCTGATTCCAGTGCCCGAACGATTGCCCGTTGAATCGTCGGTCCCTCTGCGATTGGCTCCGAGAACGGAAGCCCGAGTTCGATGATATCAGCCCCGCCGCGTTCGAGAGCTTCGACATACTCGAGCGACTGCTCGTACGTCGGGTCTCCCGCCACCAGGTACGGGACAAACGCGGGCTCGTCCGCGAAGACTCGTTCGAGGCTCACGTTTCATCACCTCCTGCACGACCGATCTGCCGGAAGAGGTCCATATCTGGCCCCACGTCCAGGTCACGGGCTGACGTCTCCTCGATGACCGTTTCGAGGTCCTTGTCGCCTCGGCCGGAGACGTTGACGACGACGACTTCTCCGAGATTCGCGTCGACCTCCCCTGTCCCCGCCGCGTGAAGAAACCCGAACGCGTGTGCTGTTTCGAGAGCAGGGATGATGCCTTCCTCCTGCGAGAGTCTGTGAAACGCTTCGAGAGCTCTCTCGTCGTCGACAGTGACTGGCGTCACCCGGTCTGTGTCCACGAGGTGAGCGAGTTCCGGACCGACTCCCGCGTAGTCCAGCCCCGCCGACACGGAGTGCGATTCGAGAATCTGTCCGTCACTGTCCTGAAGGAGCTTCGTCCGTGCCCCGTGGAGTACACCTTCTTCACCCGTCGAGAGCGTTGCGGAGTTCGGGGCAATGCCGGCTTCCTCGTCGACGGACAGTGAATCACCGCCTGCCTCGACTGCGTAGAGGGCGACACCTTCGTCGTCGACGAACTCGTGGAACGCACCCATGGTGTTCGACCCGCCGCCTGCACACGCGAGCACAGAGTTTGGAAGGCTTCCGGCTGTCTCTCGTATCTGTTCGCGAGCCTCTTCGGAGATAACTGCCTGAAAATCGCGGACCATCGCCGGAAACGGTGCTGGACCGACGATGCTCCCGATGACGTAGTGGGTGTTCTCTACAGTCTGTGCCCAGTCTCGCATCGTTTCGCTGATTGCTTCCTTTAGCGTTCCCCGACCCGCAGTAACCGGGTTCACCTCGG